>FUFK010762266.1_pt1 | contig 25267 bp, 23 predicted proteins | sample 1021851 | NCBI WGS metagenome assembly FUFK01 (sample SAMEA51879418, study PRJEB19060) | metagenome | reverse complement strand
TTGGCCAGGGATGGCCAAACGTCGAGCCTACAGGGATGTACTCGTGGCGTGTCCTGGACGGGCCCACCCGATCCCGGTGCGGGCTTTCTGGAGAGACGGGCTTTCTGGAGAGAAAGGTCTCTGGAATCCTGCCGGCAAGCTCCGCTTGCCTTTCCCGGGCTTCGCCCGCTCCTACCAGACCCCCTCCCGCTGAACGAAAAAACCCGCCATTTCGGCGGGCTTTTCGGTGGGGCTTGGCGAGGGGAAATCAGCTCTCTTCGCCGGGCTCCTCGAACGGCATGGAGACCGTGGCGGCGCCGCCGTCCACGTAGGTGATCTCGGAACTGATGCCGGAGGCCAGGTCCGAGCACAGGAAGGCGGCGGTGTTGCCCACCTCCTCGATGGTCACGTTGCGGCGCAGCGGCGCCTTGGCGGCGTTGTAGTCCAGCATGCTGCGGAATTTCTTGATGCCGGACGCGGCCAGGGTGCGGATCGGGCCGGCGGAAATGCCGTTCACGCGAGTGCCTTCCGGGCCCAGGCTGGACGCCAGATAGCGCACCGACGCCTCCAGGCTGGCCTTGGCCAGGCCCATCACGTTGTAGTTGGGCACGGTTTGCCGGGAGGCGTGGTAGGTGAGGGTGAGCAGGGCGCCGTTGCGGCCTTTCATCAGCGGGCGCGCCGCCTGGGCCAGGGCCACGAAGCTGTAGGAGGAAATCTCGTGGGCGATGCGGAAGCCCTCGCGGGTGGCCACGTCGGCGAAGTTGCCGTCCAGCTCGTTGCCCGGGGCGAAGCCCACCGCGTGAACCACGCCGTCGAGGCCGTCCCACTGCTTGCCGAGCCCTTCGAATACCTGCTGGATCTGCTCATCGGAGGCCACGTCGCAGGGAAAGCACAGCGCCTCGTTGCTGCCGTAGCGCTCGGCCGCTTTCAGCACCCGGCTTTTCAGTTTGTCGTTCTGGTAGGTAAAGGCCAGCTCGGCACCTTCGCGGTGCATGGCTTCGGCGATACCGGTGGCGATCGACCGGTCACTGGCGACGCCGACAATCAGAAATCGCTTACCTGCGAGAAAACCCATGATATGTCCTCGATTCGACGGTTCGGTTTGGCCCTAGTATAGGGAAATGGCAAGGGGGTGAAAGACGCCCCGGAATTCAATGTGCAACCGCTTGTTTCTCGCCGCCNGCGTTGACGGTGCGGTTGTAGGCGGCGTCGATCAGNCGNCGTGTGTAGGCNTGCTGGGGCTCACGGAACACCCGCTCGGTGTCGCCGTGCTCCACCACCNGGCCGTGGCGCATNACCAGCAGCCGGTGGCTGATCGCGCGCACCACCTTGAGGTCGTGGCTGATGAACAGNTAGCTGAGGCCGTGGCGGCGCTGCAGGGTTTTCAGCANNTCCAGCACCTGGGCCTGCACGCTGCGGTCGAGCGCCGAGGTGGGCTCGTCGAGNATCANCANATCCGGCTCCACGATCAGCGCCCGGGCGATGGCGATGCGCTGGCGCTGGCCGCCGGAGAATTCGTGGGGATAGCGCTCGGCGGCGTCCGCCGGCAGGCCCACCTCCTCGAGCAGGGCGCGGGTGCGCTCGGCCCGCTGGTCGGCGTCCAGCGACTTGTGGTGCACCCGCANGCCCTCGTCCACGGCCCGGCCCACGCTCAGGCGCGGATTGAGGCTGCTGAACGGGTCCTGGAACACCACCTGCATATGGCGGCGCCAGGGGCGCAGGGCGGCGCCGCTGAGACGGTCCAGCGGCTGGTCCAGCAGCATCACCGTGCCGGCGGCGGGGATCAGCCGNAGCAGGGCCAGCGCCAGGGTNGATTTGCCGGAACCGGANTCGCCCACCACGCCCAGGGTTTCGCCCCGGCGCAGGGTCAGGGAGAGGTCGTCCACCGCGGCCAGCGGCGCGGCGCGGCCGAACCAGCCCCGGCGCGGGCCTTTGAAATGCACCGACAGGCCCCGGGCGTTGAGCAGCACCGGGGCCTCGTCGGTCAGCGGCTCCGGGTGCCCGGCGGGCTCCGCCGCCAGCAGATGGCGGGTGTAGTCGTGTTCCGGCTGTTCCAGCACCCGCGTGGTGGCACCGGTTTCGACGATGCGGCCCTGGTGCATCACCGCCACCTCGTCGGCGTAGCGGGCCACCAGGCCCAGGTCGTGGCTGATCAGCAGAATGCCCAGATTGCGCTCGCGCTGCAGGCGCCGGAGCAGGTTCAGGATGGTTTCCTGGATGGTCACGTCCAGGGCGGTGGTGGGCTCGTCGGCGATCAGCAGGGCCGGGTCGTTGGCCAGCGCCATGGCGATCATCACCCGCTGACGCTGGCCGCCGCTGAGCTGATGCGGGTAGCGCTGCAGCATGTCCTCGGTGGCGGGCAGCTCCACCTGTTCCAGCAGATTCAGGCAACGCTGCCGGATGGCGGCGCGCCCCAGGCCCTGATGAATGCGCATCGCCTCACCAATCTGCCGCTCCACGCGGTGCAGCGGGTTGAGCGCGGTGAGCGGCTCCTGAAAGATGGTGCCGATGCGCCCGCCGCGCAGGGCGCGCCGACGGCTGGCGGACCACTCCAGCACATTGTCGCCGTCCAGCTCGATGGCGGCGGCGTGGCGCCTGGCGCCGTCCGGCAGCAGATCCAGCACCGACATGGCGGTGAGCGACTTGCCGGAACCGGATTCGCCCACCAGGGCCAGGGTGCGCCCGGCGTCCACGCTCAGGCTTACCCGGTCCACCGCCGGCCGGGTCGGGTCGTCGAACCAGACGCTCAGGTCGTCCAGGCGCAGCAGGTGTCTAGGCAGCGGCGTCATTGTATTTCCTCGGATCGAAAGCATCGCGTACCGCCTCGCCGGCGAACACCAGCAGCGAGAGCATCACCGCCAGGGTGACGAAGGCGCTCAGACCCAGCCAGGGGGCGTGCAGGTTGGCCTTGCCCTGACCCAGCAATTCCCCCAGCGACGGCGAGCCCGGCGGCAGGCCGAAGCCGATGAAGTCCAGGGAGGTGAGCAGAATCACCGACGCGTTGAGCACGAACGGCAGGTAGGTGAGGGTGGCCACCATGGCGTTGGGCAGCATGTGGCGGAACAGAATCACCGGGGTGCGCACCCCCATGGCCTGGGCGGCGCGCACGTACTCCAGATTGCGGCAGCGCAGGAATTCGGCGCGCACCAGATCCACCAGGGTCATCCACGAGAACAGCAACATGATCGCCAGCAGGACCCAGAACCCGGGCACCACGAAGCTGGAGATCACGATAATCAGGTAGAGAATCGGCATGCTCGACCAGATCTCCACGAAGCGTTGCCCGCCCAGGTCCAGCCAGCCGCCGTAGTAGCCCTGCACCGCGCCCACCACGATGCCGATCAGACTGGACGTGACCGTGAGGATCAGGCCGAACAGCACCGACAGGCGGAAACCGTAGATCAGCCGGGCCAGCACGTCCCGGCCCTGGTCGTCGGTGCCCAGCCAGTTTTCCGCCGAGGGCGGCGCCGGCGCCGGCACCGTGAGTTCGTAGTTGATGGTGTCGTGGCTGTAGCGGATCGGCGGCCAGAGCATCCAGCCGTCGTCCTGGATCAGCTCCGCCACGTAGGGGTCGCGGTAGTTGGCTTCGGTTTCAAACAGCCCGCCGAAGGTGGTCTCCGGGTAGGTCTTGAACACCGGGAAATACAGGTCACCCTGGTACTGCACCATGATCGGCTTGTCGTTGGCGACGAATTCCGCCCCCAGGCTGACCACGAACAGCACCAGGAACACGCCCAGCGACCAGAAGCCCCGGCGGTTGCGACGGAAGGCGCGCCACTGGCGCCGCCAGATCGGATTGCCGCTGCCCATCAGCGTGCCCTCCGCTCAAAGTCGATACGCGGATCCACCCACATATAGGTCAGATCGGAGACCAGCTTCAGCAGCATGCCGATCAGGGTGAAGATGAACAGGGTGCCGAACACCACCGGGTAATCCCGGTTGATCACCGATTCGAAGCCGAGCAGCCCCAGCCCGTCCAGCGAGAAGATGTACTCGATCAGCAGCACGCCGGTGAAGAACATGCCGACGAAGGCGGCCGGAAAACCGGCGATGATGATCAGCATGGCGTTGCGGAACACGTGGCCGTAGAGCACGCCGTTTTCGTCCAGCCCCTTGGCACGCGCGGTCTGGACGTACTGCTTGCTGATCTCGTCAAGAAAGGAGTTTTTGGTGAGCATGGTCAGGGTGGCGAAGTTGCCGATCACGATCGCCAGGGTGGGCAGGGTGATGTGGTGCAGATAGTCCAGCGCCTGGCGCCACCAGGGCAGCTGATCGAAATTGTCCGAAGTCAGCCCGCGCAGCGGAAACCACTCCCAGTAGGAGCCGCCGGCGAACACCACCACCAGCAGAATGGCGATCAGAAAGCTGGGAATCGCATAGCCGACGATGATCGCGGTGCTGCTCCACACATCGAAGCGGCTGCCGTCGCGCACCGCCTTTTTGATGCCCAGCGGCACCGCCACCAGATAGGTGATCAGCGTGCTCCACAGCCCCAAGGAGATGGACACCGGCAGGCGCTCGGCGATCAGCGTGCTGACGTCCTTGTCGCGGTAGTAGGATTCGCCGAAATCGAAGGTCAGGTAGCGTTTGATCATCAGCCAGAAACGTTCCGGCGCCGGCTTGTCGAAGCCGTAGAGCTTTTCGATACGCTCGAGCAGCTCCGGCGGCATCCCCCGGGAGCCCCGGTAGTCGCCGCCGCCGCCGCTGACCAGGTCCTGGGTGGTGCCGGCGAAACCGCCGCCGGCGCCGCCCCCGCCGATGCCCTGGAGCTGGGCGATGGCTTTCTCCACCGGACCGCCGGGGGCGGCCTGCACGATCACGAAGTTAAGCAGCAGAATGCCCAACAGGGTGGGCACGATCAGCAGCAACCGCTTGAGAATATAGATCAGCATTATTGCGCGCTTTTATCCCACCAGAGTTCGGTGGCGCCATCGAAGCCCACATAGGGCGGCAGCGGCGGATGGGCGAGCCGTGACTGATAGGCGAAGCGGTGGTAATCCAGATACCAGTTGGGCACCACGTAGAAGCCCCACTGCAGGGCCCGGTCCAGGGCGCGGGTGCGGGTGACCAGCTGCTCCCGGGTGTTGGCGGCGATCACCTTGCTGACCAGCGCATCGATGGCCGGATTGCTGACGCCGGCGTAGTTCTGGCTGCTTTCGCGCTCGGCGGCGTCGGAACCCCAGTAGCCGCGCTGCTCGTTGCCGGGGGAGGGCGACTGGCCCCAGCCGCCGACGATCATATCGAAATTGAAATTGCGCACCCGCTGCACGTACTGCGACTGGTCCACGCGCACCACGTCCGCCTCGATACCCAGGGTCTTCAGGTTGCGTGCGTAGGGCAGCACGATGCGCTCGAAGGCCGGCTGGTAGAGCAGGAATTCAAAGCTCACCGGCTCGCCGTCCGGGGTGTGCAGCTTGCCGTCCTTGACCTGGTAGTCGGCTTCCTTGAGCAGGGCCTGGGCCTGGCGCAGATTGTCACGGGGGCGGCCGGAGCCGTCCGACACCGGCGGCTGGTACGCCTGGGTGAACACTCTCGGGGGCAGGTGTTCACGAAGCGGCTCCAGCAACGCCAGCTCGTCCTCGTCGGGCAGGCCGGTGGCGGCCAGCTCGGAATTCTGGAAGTAGCTGCGGGTCCGCTTGTACTGGCCGTAGAACAGGTTCTTGTTGGACCACTCGAAATCAAAGGCGTAGGTCATCGCCTCGCGCAGCACCGGGTCCTGGAACAGCGGACGGCGGGTATTAAAAATAAAGCCCTGCATCCCGGCGGGGTTCTGGTGGGTCACCTCTTCGGTGATGATGTCGCCGTCGCGGAACGCCTCGCCGGTGTAGGCGGTGGCCCAGTACTTGGAGTTATTTTCCGAACGCCAGTCGTAGTCGCCGCGTTTGAACGCCTCCAGCGCCACGGTGTGATCCAGGTAGTACTCGTAGATGATGCGGCCGAAATTGTGGTGGCCCCGGTTCACCGGCAGGTCCTTGGCCCAGTAGTCGTCGCGGCGCTGGTAGACCACCCGCTTGCCCGCCTTGAAGCTGTCCACCTTATAGGGCCCGGAGCCGGGCGGCGGCACCAGATTGGCGTCGTCGAAGGGCTTATCGTCCCAGTAGTGCTTGGGCAGCACCGGCAGCTGGCCGACGATCATCACCAGCTCGCGGTTGTCGCCGGCCTTGAAGCTGAATTTCACCTTGCGCTCGGACAGCGCCTCCACCTTTTCCACGTCACCGTAATAGTACGCGTAGAAGGGCGCGCCTTTGTCGCGCAGTTGCTTGAAGCTCCACACCACGTCCTCGGCGCGCACCGGGTGCCCATCGGCGAAGCGGGCCTGCTCGCGCAGGGTGAAGGTGACCCAGCCACGGTCCTCGGGCCACTCCATGGATTCGGCCAGCAAACCGTATTCGGTGAAGGGTTCGTCCTTGCTGCGCACCGTCAGGGTATCGAACACCAGACCCTGGGAGCCGGCCGCCGCCTGGCCCTTGGGCAACCACGGCTGAAAGTTATCGAAGCCACCCACCACGTGCAGGCTCAGGCTGCCACCTTTGGGGGCGTCCGGCCGGACGTAGTCGAAGTGCTTGAAGCCGGCGGGGTANTTGGGTTCGCCGTGCATGGTGATGGCGTGGGAGCGCTGGGTCTCCGCCAGCGCCGGGCCGCTAAACAGGGCGGCAACAAAGAACANACAGCACACTNAGCAACGCATCGCGCCTTTCATCGTTATTGTGGACTCCTTGGTGGGGTCTTTGGCGTCACCATAGCCCAGGCGATGGGGATCGCCAAATGGCACTGCTTACTGTGACCCGCGCTCGCCGGNCGGGTTCACCGGCGANGCGGNCCGTCGCGCCTGANCCGNTTNAGGGCGCGTTGCGCACATCCACNTACAGNGTCAGNTTGTCGCCGGGTTGCAGATAGCGGCTTTNCTCCAGGCGGTCATTCCAGTCGCGAATCTGNTTCACCGACACGTTNAAGCGNTTGGCGATNGCGTGCAGTGANTCCCCGCGNCGCACGGANTAGCGCACCTTGCGGATCATTTCTTCACGCTCCTCGGCGCGTACCGTGGCCGCCGGGCCGTCCTCGCGCCACACCGCCAGGGTCTGACCCACGCGCAGCGGATCGCCGGGGGCCATATTGTTCCATTTCGCCAGCGCTCGCACGCTCACGTCGTTCTCCCGGGCGATCTGCCAAAGCGTATCCCCGGCGGCGACCCGATGATCAACGCGCTGGCGCTTCCCGCGCTGCCGGTCCTGGTTGTCCGCCAGCCGCTGGTCCGCGCTCAGTTTGTACTGGTCCTGGGACGGCTCCGGAATCAGCAGGGTGCGGCCGGCGATGATGGTGTTGCCGGAGAGGTCATTGATGTCACGGAGCACCGCCGGGGTGGTGCGGTGGGCCCTGGCGATGCGGCTCAGGGAGTCGCCGCTGCGAATGGTGTAGCGATGCCAGCGCATGCGCTCTTCCTGCGGCAGGTTCGCCACCCGTTCACGGAAGACATCGGCGCTGCCCACCGGCACCAACAGGGTGTGCGGGCCTTCCGGCGCGGTGGCCCAACGGTTGAACGCCGGGTTCAGCAGGTAGAGCTCTTCGGTGGAGATTTCCGCCAGGCTGGCGGCCTGGGCCAGGTCGATCTGGCCGCCCACGTCCACCGCCTCGAAGTAGGGCTGGTCCGCCATCGGGTGCAGGGTGACGCCGTAGCGCCGCGGGTCGCGAACGATCTCCGCCACCGCCAGCAGCTTGGGCACATAGGCGGTGGTTTCCCGGGGCAGGTCCAGGTGCCAGAAATCGGTGGGGCGGCCGGCTTCCTCGTTGCGGCGGCGGGCCCGGGAGACGGTACCACCGCCGGCGTTGTAGGACGCCAGGGCGAGCAGCCAGTCGCCGTCGAAGCGTTCGGAAAGCTGCTGCAGGTAGTCCAGGGCGGCGCGGGTGGAGCGGGTGATGTCGCGCCGGCCGTCGTACCACCAGGTCTGGTCGAGCCCGAAATACTTGCCGGTGGACGGAATGAACTGCCAGGGGCCGGCGGCGCGGCCGTGGGAGTAGGCGAACGGATCGAAGGCGCTTTCCACCACCGGCAGCATCACCAGCTCCAGCGGCATGTCCCGGCGCTCGGCCTCCTCGACGATAAAGTGCAGGTAGCGCTCGGCGCGTTCCGTGACCCGGGTGAAATAACTGGGGTGGCGGGCGTACCACTTACGCTGCAGGCGCACGCGCTCCCGGTCCTGATGCAGATCCAGCGCGTAGCCGGCGCGAATCCGCGCCCACAGATCCTGCTGCGTGCTCTCTTCCTGGTCGGCGGCGGGCTCAACGGGTTCCGGTTCCGGCATGCCGTTGGCGAGCCCCGGGTCTTTGACGGAAGGCTCCGCCGGCGGCATGGGAGGCAGGTCGTCCACCTCGGGTTTCGTGGCACAAGCGCCTACCATCAGCGCGAGCCCCAGGGCTGCACAACCAAGAAGTTTATTCATAACAATAATATACGATTCGAATTTTAAGTTGATTCTAGGCAGGGGCGGCGACCCCGGCAAGGAGAAATCGCCGCCGGGCCACGCTTCAGGCGGAATCCTTCCAGCGGCGCAGGGCCGCGAAACTGTCCACGTTGGTTTCCGGCGCTTCCCCGAAACGGGCTTCACAGGCCTGGCGCAGTTGCGGGTCCGCCGCGCGCAGAAACGGGTTGGTGCGCTTCTCCTCGCCGATCGTGGAGGGCACCGTGATGCGGTCCTGCTCGCGCAGGGCGCTGACCCGGGCGAGCCGGTCGCTTACCGCCGGGTCCTCGGGGGATACGGTGGCCGCGAAGCGCAGGTTCGCCAGGGTGTACTCATGGGCACAGAACACCTGGGTCTCCTCGGGCAGGCCGGCGAGCCGGGTCAGGGAGTGGTGCATCTGTTCCGGCGTGCCTTCGAACAGCCGCCCACAGCCGCCGGCGAACAGGGTGTCGCCGCAGAACAGCCAGCCCTGGCGGGGGGCGTAGTAGGCGATATGGCCCAGGGTGTGGCCGGGTACTTCCAGCACGTCCAGTTCCAGGTCCGGCGTGGCCAGGCGAACCCGGTCGCCGTCGCCCAGCGGGTGGTCCATTTCCGGGATGGTTTCCCGGGCCGGGCCGTAGACCGGAATATCGCGGTCCCGACACAGGGCGGAGACCCCGCCCACGTGATCCGGGTGGTGATGGGTGATCAGCAGCGCGCTCAGGGTCAGGCCCTGGTCGCTCAGCCAGGCCTCCACCGGGGCGGCGTCGCCCGGGTCCACGATCACACACTGATCGCCGTCGCGAATCGCCCAAATGTAGTTGTCATTGAAGGCCGGGATGGCCGTAGGGGCTTGCAGCATGACGTGTTACCCTTCGCTTGAATGCTTGGATGTAACCCTACAGTTCCAAGGGAGAAATGTCAGCGATGCAGTTACCCCCGCTGTCGAGATCACCGTTCCGCCGCCAGCCGGCGGACATGCTGGAACGGTTCAATGAGTGGCAGGACACCCAGGCCGGCCAGGCGGTGCTGGACGCGGAACGCGCCATCGTCGCCGAATGGACCCCCCGCCTGGTGGGCCAGCGCGCGGTGGAAGTCAGTGGCGGCCGCTGCCAGGACATGCTGCGCGACATACGCCTGCCCTGGCGCTGCTCGGTGACACCGATGCCGGTGGCAGGCGGGCGCCAGGCCACCAGCCGGGTGGCCCTGGAAGCCTGCCCGCAGTCGCTGCCGATCGCCAAGAACAGCGTCGACGTGGTGCTGCTGCACCATTGCCTGGAATTCCACGACGCCCCCCACCAGGTGCTGCGCGAGGCGGCCCGCTGCGTGGCGCCGGGCGGCGTGCTCGCGGTGGTCGGCTTCCACCCCCTGAGCATCATGGGGCTGGCGCGCTGGTTCCGGCGTGGCGACCAGCGGCCGGGCTGGAACGGTCGCTACTTCCGCCCTTACCGGGTGAGCGACTGGCTCAACGTGCTGGGCTTTGAAGTGGAGGGCGTCGCCAGCGGCTTCTACAATCTGCCCCTCGGCGATCAGGGGCGTGCCCGCTTACGCTGGCTGGACTGGCTCGGGCGGCGCTTCTGGTGGCGCAACGGCGGCGTCTATCTGCTGGTGGCCCGCAAACGCGCCGCGATGATGCGTCCGCTCCCGGCATCCGCCGGATTCAGCCGTCAGCAGGGCCCCACGGTGGTATCGGTGCCGGTGGCGCGCTGGCGACAACAACGAAATACGGAGTAACGGCTTTTGAAGCAGGTGGATATTTTTACCGACGGCGCCTGCCGTGGTAACCCGGGCCCCGGGGGTTGGGGGGCGGTCTTGCGCTATGGCGACAAGGAAAAGGAATTGTTCGGCGGCGAGCCCCACACCACCAACAACCGCATGGAGCTGATGGCCGCGATCCAGGCCCTGGAAGCGCTCAAGGATCCCTGCGAGGTCAATCTGACCACCGACTCCCAGTACGTCCGCAAGGGCATCACGGAGTGGCTGGCCAACTGGAAAAAGCGCAACTGGCAGACCGCCGCCAAGAAGCCGGTGGTCAATAAGGATCTCTGGCAACGGCTGGAGGCGGCCGCCGGGCGGCACCGGGTTAAATGGCACTGGGTGCGCGGCCACAGCGGCCACAGCGAGAATGAGCGCGCCGACCGGCTCGCCAACCGGGGCATCGACGAAGCGGAGGTGGGGGCGTGAGACAGATCGTTCTGGATACCGAAACCACCGGCCTGGACCCGCTGTCGGGCCACCGGATCATTGAAATCGGCTGTGTGGAGCTGCGCAACCGGCGGCTCACCGGCAACAACCTGCATCTCTACATCAATCCGGAGCGCGATATCGATGAGGGCGCCCTGGAAGTGCACGGCATCACCCGGGAGTTCCTCGCCGACAAACCCACCTTCGAGCAGATCGCCGAAGAATTCATGACCTTCGTGGACGGCGCCGAACTGGTGATCCACAACGCGCCGTTCGACGTCGGCTTCCTCGACCACGAACTGCGGCGCCTGGGCCCTAAATGGGGCGCCGTCGCCGAACGTTGCCGCATTCTGGATACCCTGAAGATGGCGCGGGATCTGCACCCGGGCCAGAAGAACAGTCTGGATGCGCTGTGCCGCCGCTACGACGTGGAGAACGCGCACCGGGAACTGCACGGCGCGCTGCTGGACGCGGAGATTCTCGCCGACGTCTACCTGGCGATGACCGGCGGCCAGACCAAGCTGTCCCTGGGCGGCGCGGACACCGGTCAACAGGGCAATGAGCAGGCGGAAGCGATCAGGCGTCTGGCGGCGGACCGACCGCCGCTGATCGTGGTCCGCGCCTCCGACACGGATCTGGCGCGTCACCGCAAGAAACTGGAGGCGATGGCGGAGAGCCGGGGGCAGATGACCCTCTGGCAGGAACTGGAGCAGTAACCGCCGCGGGCGGCGGGCCGGACCGTTAGTGGCCCGGTCCGGCGTCCATTTTCAGATCCGTGGCTTCGTGGTGGGTGATCCAGCCGTGCTCGTACATGTACTCGGTGGCGGGCTCGAGAAGGGTCGCGGTCATGATCAGGCCGGTCAAGGTCATGACGATGGTGTAGGGCAGGGCCATGATCACCATGCGGCCGTAGGAGAGCCGCACCAGCGGCGCCAGCGCCGAGGTCAGCAGGAACAGGAACGCCGCCTGCCCGTTGGGCGTGGCCACCGAGGGAATATTGGTGCCGGTGTTGATCGCCACCGCCAGCAGATCGAAGGTGTCCCGGTCGATTTCCCCGTTGACCAGCGCCTTGGCCACTTCATCCACGTACACCGAAGCCACGAACACGTTGTCCGACACCGCCGACAGCACGCCGTTGGCCATATAGAAGGCGGAGCCCTGGACGCCGCGGTCCAGGCTCAACACATAGTCGATCACCGGGGTGAACAGCTGCTGATCGGCGATCACCGCCACCACCGCGAAGAACACNGTGAGCAGGGCGGCGAANGGCAGNGCCTCCTCGAACGCCTGGCCCAGGCGGTGCTCCTCGATGATGCCGCAGAACGCGGTGGCGAGAATNATCACGCTCAGGCCCACCAGACCCACGGACGCGGCGTGGGTGGCGAGCCCCACNACCAGCCACAGNGCGATNAANCCCTGCACCACCAGATTGACCTTGTCCCGGGTGGTACGGCGGTCGTCCTGCTCGCGGGCGTACTGGCGCATGATCCCCTCGACCTTCTCNGGAATCTCTTCGCCGTAGCCGAAGCTGCCGCTCCATTCCAGAAACAGGCAGGTGAGCAGGCCCATGGCCAGCACCGGCAGGCTCACCGGCGCCATGCGCAGGAAGAACTCGCCGAACTCCCACTGCGCCTTGGTGGCGATCAGCAGNTTCTGNGGNTCACCCACCAGGGTGCAGACNCCGCCCAGNGCGGTGCCCACGGCGGCGTGCATCAGCAGGCTGCGCAGGAAGGCGCGGAAACGGCGCAGGTCCTCCCGGTGCAGATCCTCCACCGTGGTGTCGTCGCCGTGGTCGTGNTTTTGCTGGAAGGTCTTGCCCGAGGCCACCTTGTGATAGATGCCGAAGAAGCCGGTGCACACCGCGATCACCACCGCGGTCACGGTCAGCGCGTCCAGGAACGCGGACAGGAAGGCCGCCGCCAGGGCGAACAGCAGGCTCAGGCGGATCTTCGATTTCACGCCCAGCAGAATNCGGGTAAAGGTATATAGAAGAAGGTCCTTCAGGAAGAAGATGCCCGCCACCATGAAAATCAACAGCAGCAGCACTTCCAGGTTGCCTTCGACTTTATGCAGGACGGTNTCCGGCGAGGTGAGGCCGATCAGCAGGGCTTCGATCGCCAGCAGGCCGCCCGGCTGCAGCGGGTAGCACTTCAGCGCCATGGCCAGGGTGAAGATGAACTCCGCCAGCAACAGCCAGCCTGCCGTTGCTTCGCCCAGGGTCCAGGCGACCAGCGGGTTGATCAGCAAAAACACCACGATGGTGTACTTGTACCAGGCGGGGGCTTGCCCCAGGAAATTCTGACCGAAGGCGCGGCCGAACTGGGCGTACATGGCACTACTTCCTGCTANATGTAAGGAGAACGGATGGGCGGCGCAATCATAAGCACTTCCGATGCCGGGGTACAGTCGGNGAGCCNGGGGATGAACGNCTTCACGCCACGGCGGAAACCGGCGCCGGCCTGTGTGCCCGTTAACAATATGCCGNCAAATCAGTTGCTTACGTTTGAAAGTTGACGCATTGTTGAACGCCGTGAGAAAGTTCAAAACGCTTTTAATAATCAGCAGGGGTTTCCGGAGAGTTCATGGTCGCCATCACCAACACNACCTCCCTGACGTTTCTCAAGGAGTCCATCGACGCCACGTTGAGCGAGGCGGAAGCCAGCCTTGAGGCGTTCGCCGAGGAGCGGGACGAGGGAACCTCGCTGGATCGTTGCGGTGAAGCCTTTCACCAANTGCGCGGCATCTCGCAGATGCTGGAGCTGTCGGCGGCCACCCTGATGAGCGAGGAAATGGANCTNGCNGTGGAAGGCCTCAAGCGCCACGGCGGCCGGGCGCTGGTGCAGGCCCTGGGNAACGCCATCGTGCTGCTGGGGCGCTATTTCGAGTACGTCCAGCTCAAGGACCGCACCCTTCCCGAAATGCTGATCGGCGGCATCAACGAGCTGCGCCGCGCCGGCGGCAAGCCGCTGATCCAGGAAAGCCATTTTTTCAGCGTCGACCTGTCGCGGGCGCGCAGCCCGGAGCCGGAGGAGGGCGATCCGGCGGCCCTGCTGGCACAGGGGCGACGCCTGCGTCATATGTACCAGGTCGGGCTGCTGGGGCTGCTGCGCGGCGATAACCGGGACGCGCACCTGCGGCTGATGGCGCGGGCCCTGGCCCGGGTCGACAATCTCTGTGGCCGCTGCGCCAACAGCCGCTTCTGGTGGGTGGCGCGGGCCGCCACCGAATCCCTGGCGGAAGACCGCATGGTGATCACGCCGGCGCGCAAGGCGCTGCTGGCGCAGTACGACCGGCAACTGAAGAAACTGGTCTACGACGGCGAGCGGGCCCTGGCCCAGGAGGCGCCGCTGCTGCTGATCAAGGAGAGCCTTTACCTGGCCAGTCTCGGCTCCGGGACCGGCACCGCCGCCGCCGAGGTACGCGGCGTGTTCGGGCTGGAGCGCGGCGTCAGCGACACCGTCCTGCAGAGCGAGCTGGCGTTGATGGCCGGCGCCCGGGGTTCGGTGATCCGCTCGGTGGCGGGCGCGCTCAAGGACGAAATCAACCAGGTGAAGGAAACCCTGGATCTCGCCTCCCAGGGCGTGGCGGACACCGACTACGCCGGCGTCGCCGGCGGTCTGCGCCGGATCGCCAGCACCCTGGAAATGGTCAGCAAGGAGCANGAAGCCAACCTGCTGCGCGAGCGCGCCGACAAGGTNGCCGACTGGCCCTCGGACGTGGACGCGGACAGCCCGGATTTCCACGCCCTGGTGGACGACCTGCTGGCCGCNGAGAACACCGTGGCCAGCCTGGANCGCAGCCTGGCGCCCTCCGACGATGTGCGCCGGGACGCCACCAACACCCGTATTTCCCTCTACCAGCTCGACGACGCCCGCATGACCGTGGTNGGNGAGTGCCGNGCCGGGCTGGCGCTGGCCAAACGGTCGCTGGCCAGCTACATGGAGAACAACTGGGACCCCATGCANNTGACNAATCTGCCCGGCACCTTCGCCAGTGTCTCCGGCGGCNTGATGTTNCTGGAGCTGGAGCGGGCCTGCGCGGTGATCCGCGCCTGCCGCACCCACATCGAAACCCGTCTGATCGGCGGTGACGAACCGCCCGGCCAGCCGGCCATGGAGACCCTGGCCGACGCCCTCACCGGGGTCGACTACTATCTGGAGAGCATGGAAGAGCAGAAGCCGATCGGCGAGGGCGTGCTGGACGTCTCCGAGCAGGCGATGGCGGAGCTGGGTTACGCCATGGCGGAGCATGGCACGCATGGATAATTATCTCTCTCCCATGGACCTGTCCGCGCCGGAGCCCGGCGACGCCGAGGAGGCCTGGCTGTTCGTAATTCACGACCAGCAGCTCTGCGTGGATACCGACCAGGTGCCGGCACCGGGCATCCCCCGCGCGCCGTCGTTTCTGCTGCGCGGCCACCCGGACTACCGCTTTATCGGCCTGTTGCACGGCGAACCCTGCTATGTGTGTCGCCAGGCGGACCACGAGCTGACGGACCGGCCGCTTTACCCGATGCCCCTGCGGGAACTGATGGGGCACCTGGACGATACCCACTTCACCATGGCGGCGCGCGCTCTGCAGGTGATCAGCTGGCGCCAGAACCACCGCTTCTGCAGCCGCTGCGGTGCCGAGACCCAGTCCCACCCCACCGAATTGGCGATGCTGTGCAGCGCCTGCGATTACCGCCAGTACCCGCGCATCACCCCGTGCATCATCGCGCTGGTTACCGACGGTGAATACGCCTTGCTGGGGCACTCCGCCCGCTTCCCGGAGGGGTTCTACTCCTGCCTGGCCGGGTTCATGGAGGCCGGCGAAACCGCGGAGCAGGCGGTGCACAGGGAAATCATGGAAGAGACCGGCGTCCGGGTGAAGGATCTGCGCTACTTCTCCAGCCAGTCCTGGCCTTTCCCGCACTCTCTGATGCTGGGCTTCCACGCCGCCTTCGCCGGCGGCGAGATCCGTATCGACGATGACGAGATCACCGACGCCCGCTGGTTCCACCACACTGAATTGCCGCACATCCCACCGCCGGGCAGCATCGCCCGGACTCTGATCGATCACTGGCGCGGCGCCTGTCAGGCGGCCACCGGTTCCTGAAGGGAGACACCCCGATGAGTTTCAGCGTTGCTCCGTTTCTGATCATGGCCGTGAGCCTGGTCCTGATTCTGGTGGGCGCCTGGATCCTGCTGCGCCAGAAGTGGCTGTGGCAGTGGATCAAGGGCAGCCTGGGCCTGGCGGTGGTGGGCCTGGCGGTCTACCTGGTGCTGGTGGCCCTGAACCTGTACAGCTTCCACGAGCTCACCGAGGAAACGCCGGTGGCCACGGTGAGCTTCCGCGCCATCGGCGAGCAGAGCTACATCGCCACGGTGACCCGCAATGACGGCAGCACCGAGGACTTCCGCCTGAACGGCGACCAGTGGCAACTGGACGCGCGGATCGTCAAATGGAAGACGCCGTTTTCCCTGCTGGGCCTGAAGCCCGGTTACCAGCTGGACCGTATTCAGGGCCGTTACTTCGCCCTTGAGGACGAGCGCTCCAAGGAACGCACCCTGTACAGCCTCAGCCGCGACCCCCTGGGCATGGATATCTGGCGCCAGGCCAGGGAGGGGTGGAGTTTTCTGGTGGATGCGCGCTATGGTAGCGCGGCCTATCTGCCGATGGCGGACGGGGCTATTTTTGAAGTAACCGTGCCGCCCTCCGGGGGCTTGATCGGGCGACCGCTTAACGGCAGCGCTCAGCAGGCCGTGGCGGGCTGGCAATAACCTGGAGCCATGACGGCCCCTGAACAGGTGAGCGTACAAGGTGATCGATTTTCTTTACCAATATGGCATGTTTCTGGCCCAGGTCGTCACCCTCGTGGTGGCGATTTTGGTTGTGATCGGCGGCATCGTTTCGGCGGCGGCCCGTAACCGGCACCGCACCAGCCGCGACGGCGAACTGCGCGTCAAGCACCTCAACGAAGAGTTCGACGACCTGCGCGAAAGCATCGTCGACCAGGTGCTGCCCGAGGCGGAGCGCAAGGCCGAGCACAAGAAAAAGCGCAAGGAAGAGAAGGCCCGCAACAAGCAGCGCAAAAAGGCCGGCGCCGAAGCGAAGAGCAAGCCGCGCATGTTCGTGCTCGATTTCAACGGCGACATCCAGGCCAGCGACGTGGCGCGGCTGCGCCGCGAGATCACCGCGGTGCTGGAAGTGGCCACCGGCGACGACGAAGTGCTGCTGCGCCTGGAGAGCCCCGGCGGCCTGGTGCACAGCTACGGCCTGGCGGCCTCCCAGCTCAAGCGCCTGCGCGGCCGTGGCGTGAAACTGACGGTGGCGGTGGATCAGGTGGCGGCCAGCGGCGGCTACATGATGGCCTGCATCGCCGACCGTATTCTGGCGGCGCCGTTCGCGGTGATCGGCTCCATCGGCGTGGTCGCCCAGGTGCCCAACTTTCACCGGCTACTGAAGAAGAACGACATCGACGTGGAGTTGATGACCGCCGGCGAATACAAGCGCACCCTGACCATGCTCGGCGAGAATACCGACAAGGGCCGGGAAAAATTCCAGCAGGAGCTGGAAGAGACCCANCAGCTGTTCAAGGGGTTNGTGCGCGAACACCGCCGCACCCTGGACATGGACGCGGTGGCCACCGGCGAGCACTGGTTCGGCACCCGCGCCAAGGAGCTGGGCCTGGTGGACGACATCATGACCAGCGATGAATACCTGCAGGGNCGCAAGGANCACCTGGANCTGTANGAACTGAACTGGGANTACAAGCGCAAGCTGGCCGAGCGTCTGGGCGTGTCCGTGGAGAACGCCGGGGTGCGNCTGATCGACCGGTTCTGGCACCGGGGCAGCCAGCGTCAGTTTCACTAACCCCGGTGGCGANACCGGCGGGCTTTNAACGGAGCGAGGCAATGACTTTCAAGGCACTGATCACCGAGAAAACCGACGACGGCTACCAGAGCCGGGTAGGGGACAAGAACCTGGAAGATCTGCCCGANGGCGATGTGCTGGTNCGCGTCGCCTGGTCGTCCCTGAACTANAAGGACGCGCTGTCCGCCAGCGGCAACAAGGGCGTCACCCGNTCNTTNCCGCANACCCCNGGNATCGACGCCGCCGGNGTGGTGGANGAGGCCGGNGACGGCCCCTTCAGCGTCGGCGACGCGGTGATNTGCACCGGNTACGANCTGGGCATGAACACCTCCGGCGGCTACGGCGATTANATCCGCGTGCCCGCCGAATGGCTGGCGCCGCTGCCCGCCGGNCTGTCCGCCCGNGANGCCATGGTNCTGGGCACCGCCGGCCTCACCGCCGCGCTCTGCGTGGAAGCGCTGATCGACACCGGNCTGCAGCCGGAGCAGGGCGAGGTGCTGGTCACCGGNGCCACCGGCGGCGTCGGCAGCGTGGCGGTGTCGATCCTNTCCAATCTGGGCTTCAAGGTGGTGGCCGCCACNGGCAAGCAGGACGCCCACGACTGGCTGCGNGANCTNGGCGCCGCCGACATCATCGGCCGNGACGCCNTGCTGGANGGCATCGAGAAGCCGGTGCTCAAGCCGCGCTGGGCCGGGGTGGTCGATTGCGTGGGCGGCGATATTCTGGTCAANGCCCTGAAGAGCCTGCANTACGGCGGCAGCGCNGCNTGCTGCGGNCTGACCGCCTCGCCNAAGCTGGANAACGCCACCGTGTTCCCGTTNATCCTGCGCGGCGTCAATCTGCTCGGNGTGGACAGCGTCGAGCTGCCCTGCGAAGTGAAGCAGCANATGTGGCAATTGCTGGCCAGCGACTGGCGCCCGGCGCTGGACAAGCTGGAGAGCCGCGAAGTCANCCGNGAGCAACTGCCGGACTGCTTCACCGAGATNCTGGCCGGCAAGCTNCGNGGCCGGGTGGTGGTTAAGATCAACCCCTGAGACGGGCACCCTGAATCATGGCCAACGCTCCCTGGGTCAAGCTGGCGCTGCAGTTGAACGGCGCCGGCGGTGCCACGCCCATTTCATTGTCGGCGCCGCTGCCGAGCCAGGGCGGGCCGCTCTGGATCCATCTCGATTACACCTTCGACGAGGCCTATGAGTGGCTGCAAAACCGGCCGGATGTGCCGGTTTCCGTGCTCGAAGCGCTGTTCGCCACCGACACCCGGCCACGGGCGGCGGATGTGGGCGGCGGCCTGCTGATCTACCTGCGCGGTGTGAATCTGGCGCCGGGCGCGCGCCCGGAAGATATGATCGCGGTGCGTTTGTGGATACGTAATGGCCTGATCATCAGCACCCAGAAACGCCAACTGCTGACCCTGTCGGAGATCGTCACGGAGCTGGAGCAGGGCGAGGGGGCGCGTACCCCGTCGGACCTGGTGAAGCGGTTGGTGGACGGCCTGATCTGGCGCATGGAGGACGTGATCGAGCGCATCGAGGATCAGGTCGGCGACTGCGCCGATCTGCTGGAGACCCGGCCGGACAAGGCGCTCACCCACGAGATCAGCAGCCTGCGCCGCCGGGCGGTGACCCTGCGCCGCTATCTGGCGCCCCAGCGCGAGGCCATCGCGCGCCTGCAGAACGACGCCCGTATCGATCGTGAGGACGCGGAGATCATCCGCGAGGCCGGCGAGCGCCTGCAGCGCCTGCTGGAGGACCTGGACGCGGCGCGGGACCACGCCACCTTGCTGCAGGAAGAGGTGTTCTCGGTGCAGAACGAGGCGATCAACGATCGCATGTACCTGCTCGCCATTATCAGCGCGCTGTTCCTGCCGCTGGGCTTTCTGACCGGCCTGTTCGGAATCAATGTGGGCGGGTTGCCGGGGCTGGAGAACCCCAATGCGTTCTGGTGGTTCGCCGGCTCCCTGGCGGTGATCGCCACCGGCATCCTGGTGTGGATGGCCCGGCGGCGCTGGTTCTGAACAAACGCGCCCTTAGATTCAGGCGCGCTCGAGTTCCTGACGCCGGCGGTAGATCGGGCGCGGGTCGTGCACGTCGCCCTGGTACGTCACCGAGAACGGCCGCAGGCCGTTTTCCAGCGCTTCATGGATGTCCCGGTCGGCACGCACTTCAAAGGCGTTGAAGCCGACGCGGTGCATGTAGAACAGCTGGTCCTGCAGCACGTCGCCCACCGCGCGCACCTCGCCGGTGAAGCGGTAGCGGGTGCGCAGCTCGCGGGCGTAGGAGTAACCGCGGCCGTCCTTGAAGGCCGGGAAGTGGATCGCCACCAGCGGCAGGTGGGGCAGGTCGGCGGCCAGGTCGGCGGGCTCCTCGCCCGGCTCCAGACACACGCCCACCGGCGCTTCGCGCTCCAGCAGGGTGTCGCGATGGGCCTGCCAGTAGGCCAGCGGCACGATCACCGGCTGGTTTTCCGGCAGGCTCTGGCCGTCTTCCTCCAGCTGGCCCGGCTCGAACCGCTGCCAGCCGTTGTCGACGATTTCACCGTCGAGAATCATCTTACCCATAGACCTGTTCCTTGAACGGTTCCATACCAATGCGCTCGTAGGTGTCGATGAACGGCTCATTTTCCAGCCGCTTGTCCACGTACACATTGATGATCTTTTCGATCACGTCGGTGACTTCGTAGGACTCGAAGGAGGGGCCCATCTTCTCGCCGATGCGCGACAGCTTGTCGCCGCGACCGCCGAGCGTGATCTGATAGAACTCCTTGCCTTTCTTGTCCACGCCGAGAATGCCGATGTGGCCGATATGGTGATGGCCGCAGGCGTTCATGCACCCGGAGATATTGATGTCCAGCGGGCCCAGGTCATGGACATAGTCCATGTCGTCGAAGCGGCGCTGGATGCCCTCCGCCACCGGCACCGACTTGGCGTTGGCCAGGGCGCACAGGTCGCCGCCGGGGCAGGCGACGATGTCGGTGAGCAGGCCCAGATTGGGGGTGGCCATGCCCAGCGCGTCCAGTTTTTCCCACAGCTCGAACAGATCGTCGGCGGCCACGTCGGACAGCACCATGTTCTGCTGGTGGGTGTTGCGCAGTTCGCCGAAGCTGTAGCGGTCCGCCAGGTCGGCGATCGCTTCCAGCTGCTCGTCGCTCACGTCGCCGGGGATGCGGCCGGTTTTCTTCAGCGTCAGCGTCACGCTGCGGTAGCCGTCGCGCTTATGGGCGCGGGTGTTGGTGTGGTACCAGCGGTTGAAGGCGCGGTTTTCCCGCAGCGCCTTGTCCAGCACGCCGTTGTCCACGTCGTCCCGGTAGGCGGGCTCGGTGAAGCAGCCCTGGATGCGCGCCACTTCCTCTTCGGTGAGCGTCATCGGCCCGTCCTTGAGCTCGGCGAATTCCGCTTCGGTCAGTTCGCGGTACTTCTCCGCGCCCAGTGCCTTGACCAGAATCTTGATGCGCGCCTTGAACTTGTTGTCGCGATTGCCGTACTTGTTGTACACCCGCAGGATCGCTTCCAGGTAGGCGAGCAGATGCTGCCAGGGCACGAACTCGCCGATCACCTGGCCGGTCATCGGGGTGCGGCCCAGGCCGCCGCCGGCCCACACCTGGAAACCGGTCTCGCCGGCGTCGTTGTGGATCACCTTGACGCCGATGTCGTGCACGCCGATCAGCGCGGGGTCGGCGTCCGGCACCGCGTTCACGGCGATCTTGAACTTGCGCGGCAGGTAGGCGAATTCCGGGTTGAAGGTGGCCCACTGACGGATGATCTCGCACCAGGGACGCGGATCTTCAATCTCCTTGGGGTTCACGCCGGCGTATTCGTCGGTGGTGATGTTGCGGATGCAGTTGCCGCTGGTCTGGATGGCGTGCATCTGCACGCTGGCCAGTTCCGCCAGGATATCCGGCACGTCCTGCACCTCCGGCCAGTTGAGCTGGATGTTCTGGCGGGTGCTGACGTGGCAGAAGCCCTTATCGTATTCGCGCACCACCTTGGCGAGGGTGCGCACCTGTTCGCTGGAGAGCAGGCCGTAGGGCACCGAAATACGCAGCATCGGCGCGTAACGCTGAATATAGAGGCCGTTCTGCAGCCGCAGCGCCAGGAACTCGTCCTCGCTGAGCTGGCCGGCCAGATAGCGCCGGGTCTGGTCGCGGTACTGAGCTACCCGCTCTTCCAGAAGCCGTTGGTCATAGTCCTGATATACGTACATGATGCCGTTGCGCCGTATTTAATTCGTTGATTTGTAAAGAATATTTCTCTTTACCACCGTGATTTGGCGGGAAATGTAGCAAAGTGGGCTTATACATAAAAGAAATATATTGCTATATCGCTAGTTCCCGGGGCTATGAACCCGCGGCGCTGAGGACCATGTTCACCACCACGAACATGCCGATCACGATGGCGATCACGATCACCACATAGACGCCGATATAGTCGCCCGCGCTGCCTTTCTTGAAGTCGCGCTCGCGGTTGCCGCTGCTCTGCACGCCGAAAATCGCCGCCAGCACGCTGTGCAGCACCTGGAAGAAGCCCGGGCGCTCGTGGTCGTCCTGCCGGTCGTCGCTCCGTGGGTCGTGCTTGTGTTGCTCGCTCATGGTCACCTCATAGCTCGATATGGGCCCAGCCACGCTTAATCCACAGGCCGCTCAGCAACAAAGACGTAATCAGCCGCTGAAACGCCTGGGCCAGCCAGATGCCGAGCAGCCCGTAGCCCAGCACGGGGCCGATGATATAGGCCAGCGGCAGAAAGAAAAACCACTGCACGGCCAGGGTCACCACCATTACCGAGCGGGCCGCCCCGGCGCCCAGCAGCGCCTGGGTGAAGATGATCGCCACCCCGTCCAGGCAGATCGCCAGACCGGTGATCATCAGCGGCGCGCGGCCCAGCTCGACCAGCTCCGGCTGTTTCAGGAACAGGCCGAGGATCAGGTCCGGCACCAGCCACATGGGCAGCGCCAGCACGAACAGCAGCGTCACCGCCAACCGGGTCACGTCCCAGCCCCAACGGTAGGCGTCATCGGCGTCCCGCCGGCCCAGCGCCTGGCCCACCAGCGACGCCGCNGACANNCCCAGGCCGATGGCCGGCANAATCAGGAACAGGATCAGCGTGATCAGNATNTGCGCCACCGCCACCTCGTCGGCGCCCACCCGGCCGATNATCCAGAACAGCACGGTCAGCCCGGTGGCGAAAAAGAACTGCTGCACGCCGTTGGGCAGGCTGATGCGCAGNATATTGCNCAGNGTGGCGCGNCTGGGNCGGGCGCGCAGNAANCCGTGTTCCCGGGCCGCNCGCCAGGTCTGCAGCAGGTAGAGNGCGCTNCCCAGGTANAGCGCCAGGCTGGTGCCCAGGCCCGCNCCGGCGCCGCCNAGCGCNGGCAGGCCCCAGGCGCCGAAGATCAGNCCGTAGCTGAANATCACGTTNGCNACATGGGTGATCACNAGGGTGCGCATNTAGACGCCGGAGCGGTTGATGCCGTTCCAANAGCCCCGGTAGCTGAANTTCATCGCCACCGCCCAGACACTGAGCANCCGCATGTCGAAATAGTCGCTGCCCACCTCGGCGACCCCGGNGGTNGGNGCCAGAAAGGCCATCATCGGNGCGCTGGCCAGGGCGAAAATCANNGANATCGGNATCGCGAACGCCAGCCCCAGCACCAGGCCGGCGTTCAGCGGCACNGCGTANTTGGCCCGGTCGCGCTCGCCCTTGCGACGCGCCACCATGGCCTGGACGCCGGCCCCCAGGCCGATCACCATGCTGATGGCGATAAAGCTGGCGTAGCCGCCCAGGCCCACGCCGGCCAGGGCCTCGCCGCCCAGGCTGCCCACCATGGCGGCGTCCACCAGGTTCATCAGGCTCTGGCTGGCCATGGCGGCCATGATCGGTAGNGCCAGGGCNAGAATGCGCCGGCTGCGGGAAAGGTTNAGCACGCTGGATACTGCCCCACGTCGAGGAAGCGGGCACCTTAGCAGAAAGCCGNAATCGACCCCAGCGCCGGATCACGCCAGTTGCGTCACGGCCATTGCAACGCGCGAATACTTGACTAAAATAGTCAGGAAATTCGCAACCGAGAATCGGCATGACCGAACCCCTGATCCGAATCACAGATTCCGCTCAAGAGTACCTGCGCGACCTGCTGTCCCGGCAGGACCAGGGAGACATCGGCGTACGCATTTTCGTGGAACGCCCCGGCACCCCCCACGCGGAGTGCTGCATGGCNTACTGNCCCGAAGGNGAACAGGAAGAGGGCGACGAGCGCTACCAGTACGAAGGCTTCCACGCCTTCGTGGAAGGCAAGAGCGTGCGCTACCTGGAAGACGCGGTGATCGACTTCAAGAAAGACTCCATGGGCGGTCAGCTGACCTTCCGGGCGCCCAAGTCCCGGGTGCCGGACATCAGCGCGGACGCCACCCTGGAAGAGCGCATCAACTATGTGCTGTATTCCGAGATCAACCCGAACCTGGCCGCCCACGGCGGCAACGTGCAGTTGCTGGAGCTCACCGAGGACAACGTGGCGGTGCTGGAATTCGGCGGCGGCTGCCAGGGTTGCTCGGTGGTCGACGTGACCCTGAAGGACGGGGTCGAGCGCACCCTCATGGAGCAGCTGCCGGAACTCACCGGCATCCGCGACAAGACCGACCACAGCGTCACCGAGAACGCCTACTACCAGTAAGTTCTCGCGCTGCCAAAAAAGGGCCCTTCAAGGGCCCTTTTTTTATGCCTGTAAGACCAGCGTCAGCCGCAGTTGGGCGTGCGGCCGGCGGATTGCGCCTGCTGGTAGAGCGGCATGGCTTCGGGGATGCGCGCCTGCAAACCCTCGATGCGGGTCTGGTTGCTGGGGTGGGTGGACAGGAACTCCGGCGGCGAACCGCCACTGTTGGCGGCCATGTTCCGCCACAGGTCGACGCTCGCGCGCGGATCGAAGCCCGCTTCCGCCATCAGATCCAGACCGATCACATCGGCCTCGGCTTCGTGCTTGCGGCTGAACGGCAACTGCACGCCGTACTGGGCGCCGACGCCCAGCAGCCCCATCAGCGTCTGCTTCTCGGCGCTGTCACCGCCGGCCAGGGCGGCCACCAGCTGGGTGCCGGTCTGGGTGGCGTACTGGATCGACATGCGCTCGTTGGAGTGCTGGGCGAGCACGTGGCCCACCTCGTGGCCGATCACGGCGGCGAGCTGATCCTGGTTCTTGGCCACTTTCAGCAAACCGGTGTGCACGCCGATCTTGCCGCCGGGCAGGGCGAAGGCATTGGCGCTGTCGTCCTTAAAAACGGTGACTTCCCACTGCTCATCGGAATCCACCACCGCGACGATGGCGTCGGCGACGCATTCCACATAGCGGGACTCGGCGGTGCCGGTGACGGTGGGCTGCTGCTCTTTCATTTCGTTGTAGGCGGTGGCGCCCATTTGATCCATTTCCGCGGCCGGCAGGAAAAGAAACTGCTGGCGTCCCAGGGGGGACGTGGCACAGGCGGTCAGAACCAGGGCCGCCACCACGGGCAGAGACAGGCGTTTCATGCTGGAGCTACTCCTTCGTAATACTGCTCGACAATCCGTTCACGGCGTTCGCCCACTGATGCGGGGCGCCGGGCGGCCCAGAGTAAACCTGTGTTCCGGGCGTCGCCAGCCAATAATATCAGGATTCCCAACCCGGGCACGCGGTTATGGCGCCGCGCCTTCGGCGGCCAGCAGCGCCTGTTTACGGTCCTGGCCCCAGTGATAGGCGCCGGCGCCGCCGGCACGCGGCACCACCCGGTGGCAGGGCACCAGAATCGCGATCCGGTTGGCGGCCACGGCGCCGCCCACCGCCCGCGCCTGGCTGCCCAC
>FUFK010048027.1_pt1 | contig 25281 bp, 28 predicted proteins | sample 1021851 | NCBI WGS metagenome assembly FUFK01 (sample SAMEA51879418, study PRJEB19060) | metagenome | reverse complement strand
TGACGAAGCCCCCACCCATTGGTTCAAGGCAACGAGTGGGGGCTTCCCCCCGGGAGTGTGAGTAACGGGAGTGTCTGACGTCGCTGTCTGACAAGGGCAAGGTTCCCCCACTCAAGAGTCACCACGGTTACTCAGTTGTGAACACCTTGTTTCCACATGACGAAGCCCCCACTTGATGCGGGAGGCAACGAGTGGGCGCTCCGTCGGAGGGTGAGAGTGAAGGTCTCTCTGGCTGACGAGTACAACACTCCCCTACTCAAGAGTCACCACGGTTACTCAGTCGTGAACACCTTGTTTCCACATGACGAAGCCCCCACCCGAAAGTGGATGAGGGCTGTCGCCAGATGACCATCAGGCAACCATGTGAGGTCTCAACTTCAGCGACGGCTTCACCATCGACTCCACCACGCTGCTCTCTTCCTGAACACCCACTTCGACGTAGTACTTCAACGTCTCCACCTTCGTGTGACGCATCTGCCTGCGAAGCAACTCCATGTTCTTCGTCAAGTGCATCATCTCCGTGGCATAGAAGTGACGCAGTTGATGCGGAGTTACACCACGACGCTGCATCCACTTCGCAAGGTTCTTCGGCTTCGGTTAAGTAAGGCCAATACTTCACACCTATAGAGAGCCAGGGAAGGCCCGTTTGACGGGGCAAATGGTGGTGGGGCGGGTCGGGCTCGAACCGACGACTACCAGATTATGAGTCCGGGGCTCTAACCAACTGAGCTACCGCCCCCGCAAGACCTTGCTAGCCCACAACTATACCGAGCGAGCTCCGCTGCAGGTCTCGGTTCATCAACGCTCCTATGGAAAGCAAAAACGGATCGCTTACCTACTCCAGTGCGCTGTGATCCGAAGCCGCCATTGTGTGAATGTGCGCTCCGAGGCACACGCCGAGAAAAGGGGCGATCCTCCCCGATCCACCGCCGGATGCGATCCATCTCATCGCCGTCGACTTGATTTTCGTGATTTTCGAGTGCGGGCCCGGTATCTGCCCCGACTCCCCTCCGGATAACTNCCCCTACTGGCCCTTCTAGCCGGCGCCACTGGCGGACTGCAGAGCACGTGCTTGCCCAATCGCCATGGGCTCAACCGCGCGTGAGCAACGAATACATCGCAGCGGCTTCTAACATGACTGCGTGCCGGAATTCACGATCACCGTGCGGGCCAAGCCGGGGGCGTCACGTCCCCGTATCGGTGGTGCCCATGGGGATCCCCCGGAGCTGATCGTGGCTGTTCGCGAAACGGCGGCCTCCGGGCGAGCCAACGCCGCAATAGAAACGGCCATCGCTGCCGAGTTCGGGATTCCGCCATCCATGGTCGACGTTCGATCTGGTCATGCTGGCCGGCAGAAGACGGTCGCGCTGTATGTCCCGGATAGTGCGGCAGCACAAGCAACTCTTGATCGACTGCTCGCTTCCGGAGACGACTAATGATCGACCTGGAACACGCCAGGTCCCGCGACGCGTCCGACCCCTTGAGAGATTTTCGGAACCGCTTCATCATCGCCGACCCCGACCAGTGCTACTTGGATGGCAACTCTCTCGGTCGCTTGCCCGCGGCCACCGCCGACGCCGTCCAGCGGATGACGCTCGACGGGTGGGGCGGAGACCTCGTGACCGGATGGGGTGGCTGGATCGACATGGCGCAACGCGTCGGAGACAAAGTCGGGTTATCGGTTCTCGGTGCCGCTGCGGGTCAGGTGCTGGTCACCGACACCACCTCAGTGAACCTCTACCGACTGGCGTTGGCCGCCATCAAGGACAGGCCGGGACGATCGACCATCGTCGTCGATGAAGCGAACTTTCCCACCGATCGCTACATCCTCCAGGGAATCGCTGCGGATCTGGGGATGCGACTGGTGACTATCCCCAATGAGTCCCCCGACGTCGCAGAGTGTGAGCGCATCACCCCAGAGATTCTCGCCGAGTATCTCGACGACGACGTCGCCTTGGTGTGTGTGCAGATCGTCAACTACCGATCTGGGGCACGCCAAGACGTCCCCGCGCTCACGGCGACAGCTCGTGATCACGGCGCGTACGTGTTGTGGGACGCCTCGCACGCTGTTGGCTCGATCGACCTTCGCTTCGATGAGTGGGGCGTCGACATCGCCGTGGGGTGCACCTACAAGTACTGCAACTCAGGACCGGGGTCTCCCGCCTGGATGTATGTGCGCTCGGATCTTCACGACACCCTTCGCACGCCGATCGACGGCTGGTTCGGGCAGGACGATCAATTCACGATGGGGCCGACGTTCGAACGAGCCTCGGGGATGCGTGGCTTTCAGATAGCGAGCCCTTCGATCGTCGGTCTGACCGCCGTGGAGGAGTCCATGTCGATCATCGCCGAGGCAGGAATGCATCGAATAGAAGCGAAGGGCGCGGAGGGGACGTCCTTCATGATCGACCTGTTCGATCAATGGCTCGAACCGCTGGGATTCGGTCTCGACACTCCCCGATCCGCTGAACATCGAGGCGGGCACCTGTCGTTGACGCACCCGGAAGCCGCCCAGATTTCGGTTGCTATGCGGCAGATCGCCAATGTGATTCCGGACTACCGGAAGCCGAACACCATTCGCGTCGCGGTTGCGCCCCTCTATACCTCGTTCGAAGAGATGTACATCGGCTTGGAGAGAACGGCCGATCTCGTCTCATCAGGCCGGCACCGAGACGTCGCCGTGATCGAAGGTGGAGTGACATGACAGATCAGCAGCGCGCCCTGAATTACATGAACTATCTCGCCGTCGACGAGTTACTGTCCCTTCAACGCCCGATGTCCGACGGGCCCGAACACGACGAACTGCTGTTCATCACGATCCACCAGGTGTATGAGTTGTGGTTCAAGCAACTTCTGCACGAGATCGAGCAGGCGCAGCGGGAAATGGACGCGGTGCGCACCCAAGACGTGCTCGCGACACTCAACCGGGTCAAGGTGATCCTGGCTGTGTGTATTCGACAGGTCGATGTCCTCGTCACGATGACGCCCCTGCAGTTCAACACATTTCGCGACCGACTGGAGAGCGCGAGCGGCTTCCAGTCAGCTCAATTCCGCGAACTCGAGGCGGTACTGGGCCGCCGCGATCACCGATTCGCCGCCCACTTGCTGCCCGAGCATCGAGCCAAGGTGGAAGCGCGCACGAGCGCACCGTCACTGTGGGACTCGGCGCTGGCCTACCTGAACGCCTGTGAATTCTCGATTCCCGAAGAGATTCTGGACCGCGATGTCGCCCAGCCACATGAGCCGGACTATCGGGTCACGGCCGCGGTGCTCGAGGCCTACCGGTCCGGTCACCAGGCGGCGCTGGTGTGTGAGCAACTCGTCGACATCGAGGTGAGTCTTCGTGAATGGCGTTTTCGGCACGTGATGATGGTGGAGCGGACCATCGGTTCGAAGCAGGGAACGGGTGGGTCCAGCGGTGTCGACTACTTGACGTCGACGCTGCAACAACCGCATGCATTTCCGGAGTTGTGGAAGGCCCGGGAGGACTTCTAGTGCCGCACGCGAATGTTCTGGCTCATCGTGGCATCGCCAACGAGCTTGGCCTGATCGGTGAGTGGCTGGATGCGCGCGGCTGGACTCACCGTCGACTCTGGCGAGAGGACGATGTAGACACCAGCGGCGACGGCTTCCCGGAGGCAGACGCGTTGATCGTTCTGGGTTCCCTGGACAGCGTCGCCACCGGTCATTGCGCCGTCTGGGCGGCAGATGAGATGGAACGCATCCGGCGGTGGATCGGGGAGGATCGCCCGTTTCTCGGCGTGTGCTTCGGAGCGCAAATTCTCGCAACGACCCTCGGAGGAGAGGTCCAGCGCCGGTCCACCTTCTACCGAGCCTTCGAGACGGTTCCATGGACGGGCGGATCCTCTCGCGGACCATGGGTCCTGTGGCACGAGGACGCGATTACCTCACCGGGTTCGGCGGAAGTTGTCAGTCAACTCCCTCATGCGGTGATCGCGNTCCGCTNCGGAAATGCCTGGGGTGTGCANGCACACATCGAGTTAGATGCACCGGCGCTCGAACGCCTCGCGCAGGCGGTGGGCGCACCTGAGGAGACCTCGCGTCCGATAATCAACCTCCTGCACGAGAACGCCCCCGAGGTCACAGCTGCGACGTTCGAGTTTCTCGACCTTGCTCTCGCGCCTCCCTCGACTCAAGCGCACGCGTCGTAGGGAACGACATCGCGCCCTTACGAGTTCGCAGTTTCTACCGGTAGGGCTTTATCTGTTTGTGAGTCGCAAGACCGTCCGGAGCGCTAGCGTGACGGGTACACCGACGACAGGAGACGTGCTGTGAAAATGATCATGAACGTGGAAATCACCCAGGGATACGCCAAATGGGTCGAGTTGTTCCGCTCAACCGATGACGTTCGGGCGAAGTACGGCATCACCGTTCTTGCCTACGGCCACGATAAGGATGACGAGTCGCGGATCTACCAGGTGTTGGAGATCGAGTCGATGGAGCGGATGCAAGAGGCGATGGCTGACCCGGAGCTTCGGCGGATTCGTACCGAGGCCGGCGTCAATGTGGATTCACAGCAGATCGTCTTCCTCGTCGAATAGATAAGGACGTCTACGACGATGCCCCTTTGTGCAGCATTCCCTCGCTACAGTGACGTAGGGAGGGCACGGTGACCGATCACGACAACCCGGACGACGCGAGCGACTCGTCTGCGATCGAGCCCTCTTCACTCAAGCCTCCCACGGTCCAGCCCTCCGCTTCGTCGCCCTCTGTCATGGCATTGGCGGGCGCGATCACGGGTGCACTAGGTGTCATCCTGGCTGCGCTACCCATTCTCGTGATGCTCTGGGTTTGGTTGGCTATCTGATGTGGATCATCGCGTGGATACTCGTCGCACTCCTTGCTGTTCTTGCCGTTCTCTTTCTGATTTCCGGCATCGTCCTGTCGACTATCGCGCTCGTTAATGCGCGCCGGGACCCGCGCGATGTGGTGTCCTTTCGGATTAGCCTCATCTCCCTTGTCGTCTCCACGGTGACGCTACTCATCGGCCTGGGAACTTACGCTGCGTTCTACGACGAATTCTGACGAAGGCCCGGCGGATTTTAGTTCGCGAACGCGCGGGTGAGTTCGCTGACAGCCTCGGCGACGACTCCGGTATCGGAGGCTGGCACACCGTCGGCTGCGCGTCCGCCGCAGAAACCCACCAGCGTGGGGATTCCGGTGTTCGCGGACACGTCGTACCACTCCGACCATCGCGCCCCGACCAGTCCGATCCCCGGCGCGGTGATTCCCGATGCTGTCCACCACGGTTCGTCGAACCGCAGCACGACCCGCTCGAGATTTCCTGTGCGCAGTTGGGTGATGCCGCGCCTGCTGGCTTTCGGCAAAAGGGACAAACAGGGTGCTAAGTCCCCAATTGGACTCGAACCAATAACCCAAAAGTTACTAGTTCAAAGAGTCACGGTTCCTCTTCTGTTGACCTTGCCTGTTGTGTGGAGACGCTAACACGGAAGAACTCATGGCACACTTGAGCCGTGAACAAACATACATGCCGCAAGTGTGAGGAAGAAGGGACGGAGCCTTCCATCTTCTGCCCTAACTGCGAGCCGCCCAAACGTTAGTCAGAGTACCTCGACTAGGGGAAAGCCGTCCGTGCGCCGCTGAGTCGTAGACCATCGGGTCCAAGCCCTTCTTGTCAGCGAACTTGTCCCAAGCCCCTGTGGGCCACTTCTGGACGTACTTCTCCGGCTGCGGAAGGTTGTTAGTTCCACCAGTTTTCGCGTTACGCACCAATAATCTTCGCCCCCTAAGGACGGGAGGAAAATGCTCCCCCAATTGGACTCGAACCAATAACCCTTCGATTAACAGTCGAATGCTCTGCCAATTGAGCTATGGGGGATTGTGAAGCGCGCAAAGGCTACCAACAGTCCCCTTGGCTAGATGCCGAGGGATGCCCGGATTTGCTCCAGCTCTGCATCGGCCCGTTCCCGCATGGCCGGGCTTTCCGGATCGAGGCCTTCGTCGAAAACGACCGACCATCGAATGTCCCCGACATCTCCGTTTGGAGAGCGTCGCGCCACGAAGAAGGCACCGCGGTCCCCCTCCAAAGTTCGGTACTCCGAAACAACGACGGTGTCGGTGACCCGGTCACGGACCGCGGCCGGGATGTCCCGAGCGTCGTCGACACGGATGCGAAGGCGTCGTGCCAGACCATCGTCGTCGAAGTCGATGACGAATTCCGGCTGCTCCCAGGTTCCTTTCGTCACCCGCTGCCACTCGATGCGCTGGCGACTCCGTTGCTCATACAGCGCGGCATCGGTCGCGACGATCAACGAGTCATCCGGATCCGCCTTGTCTCCCACCCCCCAGGAGATCACCCGCTCTCCCGGCCGGATGCCCACCCGATCACGAGCCTCGGCGTCGAGTCCCCTTCGACGAAGTTTCACGCGGAGCCCACCGCTTCTTCCAGCAGGCTTCGCCGGTACTGCTGCAGTGCCTGCAAATCGTGCCCGAGGCGCTGCTGCTCCTCGGGATCCTCGGAGCGTTGCAGTCGACCCATCAGATCCTCCATGCGACGACCGGCATCGATCTCCAGCAATCGCGCGATTACCCCGGTGGCGTACCGCGATCCTTCACCGTCCATCGCCGGCAGCGGTTCGACGGCCAACTCGCGCACCAGTGATCGAACCTCATCGTCGGGACATTCCTCAAGNACTGCATCGATCCATTCGAGTCCGTCGCGCTCAACGTGCGGGCCACCGGCGGCGGTGATTGCTTCGTGAACACGAACGGCGCGAGGATGCGAGTACGCCGGAGTCTCAACCGAGGCGTACCACTCGGCGACAACACCGGGGTGCTGCAGTGCGCACTTCAACGCTTCCCGCTCGACCACGAGCGCCGGGTCNCCGGGNCGCGACGCCCTCGTGGCNGCGGGNGTGGACGNTCCCGNNGGCGCCGATCCGCCCACGGCTTTCGTCACTTCCCCAACGTCGATACCGATCCACCCGGCCAGNCGGCGCGCATACTCCGGCCGTAACGCCGGATCGCGAATCTTGCCNACGATCGGCGCCGCATCNCGCANAGCNGCGACTCTTCCTTCCGCGGAATCCAGGTCGTAGGCAGCGATCGTGGAACGAATAGCGAACTCGAAGAGCGGTACCCGGTTGTTCACGAGCTCTTGCACCGCAGAGTCTCCGTGGCGTAGACGCAAATCACACGGGTCCAACCCGTGCGACTCGACCGCGACGAATGTTTGCGACACGAACTTCTGATCTTCCGCGAACGCACGCATAGCAGCCTTCTGGCCGGCAGCGTCCCCATCGAAGGTGAAGACGACCTGCCCCTTCATTTGATCATCGTCCATCAGCAAGCGTCGCAGCACCTTGATGTGATCGGCCCCAAAAGCAGTGCCACACGTCGCGACGGCAGTCGTCACTCCAGCGAGGTGGCAGGCCATGACGTCGGTGTATCCCTCGACGATGACCGCCTGTTGGTTCTTCGAGATCTCCCGACGGGCCAGGTCGATGCCGTAGAGCACGTGGGACTTCTTGTAGATCGGTGTTTCCGGGGTGTTCAAGTACTTGGGGCCGTCGTCGTCATCGGTGAGTTTACGCGCCCCGAAACCGACGACGTCGCCGCCGAGATCGCGGATCGGCCACACGAGCCGTCCGCGGAACCTGTCGTACACACCACGGTTGCCTTGACTGACCAGTCCCCCGGCCAGCAATTCCTCGTCGGTGAATCCCTTACCGCGCAAGAAGTTGGTGAGAGCGTCCCAGGACGCCGGAGCGAACCCGACTCCGAAGTGCTCAGCACTGTTGGCGTCGAACCCGCGGGATTTCAAGAATTCGCGCCCGGCTGCGGCGGCGGGTGACTCCAGTTGTTCGCGGTAGAAGGTGGCCGCCGTCTTGTGGGCCTCAACGAGTCGCGTGCGCACGCCCTGCTGGCGGTTGATGGCGGCGCCACCGTCGACATAGCGAAGTTGCACACCGGTCTTCTCCGCCAGCTTCTCGATGGTCTCCGCGAACGACAAGTGATCCATGCGCTGGACAAAGTTGATGACGTCTCCACCTTCGCCGCAACCGAAGCAGTACCACATGCCGCGGCTCGGAGTGACGTGGAAACTCGGGGACTTCTCGTCATGAAAGGGACACAGGCCCTTGAGGCTGCCGCCGCCGGCCGTCTTCAAGGTGACGTATTCGCGAACTACATCATCGATGCTGGCGCGTTCGCGAACGAGGGCAACGTCCTCGTCGCGTATCCGGCCGGCCATGGCCTGATCTTAGGTTCGTCTCCGGCTCCGCGCGTCAGCGCACGAGCCGCTTATGCCACTGCACGAGGCTGACATCGGTCAGGCTCGCTACCTGGTCGATGATCACCCGGAACCGCTGTGAGTCGGTCTCTGCCTGGGCGAACGCGTCCGCCATTGAGGGCTCCAGCGATCGTCCCTCCTCCAGGGTCAAGGCGTGCACAAGCTCGGCGATCATCTCTCGCTGCTGCGAGTACTCGGTGTCGGCACCGGGCCGGCGCATCACGAACGCCGCGGTGATCGCCTTCATGACGGCAACTTCGGCTCGCACCTCATCGGGCACGACCAGGTCGGCCGCGTAGCGGGTCAACGACGCGTCTGCGTAGGTCATCTGCGTGGCGATTTGCGCCGTGACACAGAAACGACCGATGAGGTAGCTCGTGAATCGCTTCAAGGTGACCATGTCCCGGTGGGAGCCGGAGAAGGACTCGGGCCAGTACTCCAGGGACGTCAGGCGCGCGATCGCTTCGGCTAATTCATCGTCGCTGGCCGACGGAAGGTACTTCTCGCGCGCAATGGCGACAACCTCATCGCGGGCGTCGGCATCGGCGAACAGATCCACGTTGATGAGTCCGACGTGCACCGCATCCTCGACGTCGTGCACGGAGTAGGCAACGTCGTCGCTCCAATCCATCACCTGCTCCTCCAGGCAGGTGCGTCGGTCCGGTGCACCGCGGCGCACCCACGCGTAGACATCTGCATCGTCGGCGTAGTAGCCGAACTTGCCTTCCAGGCCGGCGCCACCGTCACCGCGTGGCCACGGGTATTTGCACGAAGCATCCAGACAGGCGCGGGTCAGGTTCAAGCCGACGCTTCGTTCACGATCGTCGTCGTGGACTTTCGCCTCTAGGCGAGTCAGAACCCGAAGGGTCTGAGCATTTCCTTCGAACCCGCCGATGGAATCAGCGAGTCGATTGAGTTCTTCTTCCCCGTTGTGACCGAAGGGTGGGTGGCCGAGATCGTGAGCCAGGCCGGCGACTTCGACAACGTCGGGATCACAACCGAGGGCTTCTCCGAGTTCGCGCGCGATCTGCGCGACCTCGAGGGTGTGGGTCAGTCGAGTTCGCGGGAAGTCATCCTGGCCGGCGACCATCACCTGGGTCTTTGCCGCGAGTCGCCGAAGCCCGGCCGAGTGAAGCACCCGCGCCCGATCCCGAGCGAAGGGACTACGAACGGTCTCCTTTACCGGTTCCTCGGCGAGCCGTGCGGTGTCGTCGCCTGCGTAGCCGGGGACAACGGGAGTCGACGTCACGGCTCGACCTTAACGAGCAGCGTCCACGCTGCGTCGTGAACTGCGTCGTGAACTGCGTCGTGATCCGCGTCGTGATCCGCGTCGTGATCTTCGTGATGATTTGTGTGGCGAGCTGCGTGGTTATCGGTGTTGCTGCACTACCCACCGCTGACNGATAGNTCGGCTTCCGCCACCGCACACGCCGACTGCTCGTCGATGAAGGGCGTATCGAGCCATCCCTCGGGCAGTGTGGGAGCACGNCCNCCGGATGTTCGACCGCGTGGNCCCGAACCNACNTCAGTGTTGAACTCCTGATCTCCATCGATCTGAGCGAGCAAGGAATCGAGTTCTGACAAACTCGCCACCGTGCCCAGCGCCTGACGAACGGGCTGCGCGACACGGAAGCCCTTCAGGTACCACGCCATGTGTTTGCGGATATCGCGACATCCTTTGATCTCGCCGTAGTCCGCACACAGCAGTTCCGCGTGCCGCCGAAGAGTTCGCAGCACCTCATCCAACCTGGGTTCCGGGGGCAACCGATCGCCTCGGAAAGCAGCCNCCAAGTGNCCGAACAGCCACGGACGGCCGAGGCAACCGCGACCNACAACNACNCCGTCCGCACCGGTCTGCTCCATCATCCGCATGGCGTCCGACGCCGTCCAGATATCTCCGTTGCCCAACACGGGAACATCGAGCGGGTCGAGCTCCTCCTTCAGGCGCGCGATCGCTGACCAGTCCGCGTGACCGGAATACATCTCNTGGGTCGTTCGTGCGTGCAACGCCACCCACGAGACTCCCGCCAGGGCCGCGGTTCGCCCCGCCTGAAGGTAGGTCAGGTGGTCATCGTCGATGCCCTTGCGCATCTTCACCGACACCGGGACGCGACCGTCCGCGGCGTCGACGGCCGCATGGACGATCGATGCGAATAGGTCCTTCTTCCACGGCAGGGCGCTCCCCCCTCCCTTGCGAGTCACCTTCGGGACCGGGCATCCAAAATTCATGTCAATGTGATCGGCGCGATCTTCGGACACGATGATGCGCACGGCAGCAGCCATCACCTGCGGATCCACTCCATATAACTGAACGGAGCGCGGGTATTCGTCCTCCGCGAAGGACACCATGTCCATCGTGGCGGCGTTGCGTTCCACCAATGCCCGACTGGTGGTCATTTCCGAGACATACAGCCCAGCCCCCGATTCCCTGCACAGTCGGCGAAACGCGCGATTCGTGATTCCGGCCATCGGAGCCAACACCACGGGAGGGTCGATGACGTGATCCCCGACCTGCAGGGGTAAACCGATCCGCTCCCCTGGGTCGGACACCAGCACGCTCATGGCTGTCAGTCTCTCAGGACCGACGACAGGGTGCGGAACTTTCAAGACGCGCTGTGACCCTCGTCACCGTATCCTCCTTTCATGGCGAATCCTCGGAGCGTCCTGGTTGTCAGCAATACGCCGGTCGGCCGGCGCGTATGTGAACTTCTTGAGATGTCAGGGCTGGGCACCATTCACCTTGAGGAACCCAGTGATGCGGAACTGCGGGAGGCCTTGACCCCCGACGTCGACGGTATCGCCGTGCTCCTGCACGACGACGTCAAAGTGTTGCGCTACTCCCTCGCCGCCCATCACATTCGACCCTCAGCCAGGCTTTTCGCCGCGATGTTCGATCGCACAGCGCGCGAGCAACTTCGAGGCCACGTCCCCAATTCCGTCGTCCTATCCCCTGCGGCGATCAGCGTCCCGAGTCTGGTCGCCGCCGCCATCCACCCCGAGGCCGCTGCGATTCGGCGGCGCGAAACCCAGGACGAGAATCGCTGGGTGTCAGTGACGCCGACCGAAGACAACGACGTCACCATCACGGACTACTTCACCCCCGAAGGCCTTAAACGATACGGACGTCTCGGACGCCTGTCGGGGCAACTGCGCGCGTACGACGCCGGCACCAAAGTCCTCTTGGCCGGAATCATCGGCTTGATTTCAATTATCGTTCTGGACACCATCGTCGGTCTTCAGCACGCGCACTTCCTGCGGGCCTTGTATGACGCGACACGAACCACGGCGACGATTTCCGCTCCCGCGTTGTCCGACGACGAGCCTTGGGTTCTGGTCTGGGCAACCATCGCCGCGCTCTCTGTGCTCACCTTCACCGCGATGTTCGCGGCCGGCATCGTCAACTACCTGCTCTCCGGTCGACACGTCGCGTTAATCGGACGACGGGTCGCTCCGCGCTTCGGTCACGTAATCGTCGCTGGCATGGGCCAGGTGGGGTTGCGGTTGGCCGAAGAACTACGCGCCCTCGGTGTCGCCGTTATCGGCATTGAAGTAAAGCCCGACGCCCGAACCCTGCAGCTCGCCCGGGCCGGAAGCATCCCGGTCATCGTGGGAGATGCCGCATCGCGTGCCACTCTGAAGGCTGCTCGCGTGCAAGAGGCCGAGGCTCTAATTGCGGCAGGGTCCGCGGAATGGGACAACATCGCCGTCGCCGTTTCGTCGCTGGCAATTGCCCCCAACACCCGACTGGTCATTCGAGCCGGAACCGGTGACGCAATCGCCGAGACTCGATCCCTCTTCGCGATCGGAGCGGTGGTCGATGTCAACGGGCTTACTGCCTCGTTCGTGACCAGCGCAATGACCGGACTCGAGCCGTACTCAGTGGTCTCCTCAGGGGAAGCGGATCTGGCAGTGGATAGCTCGGGCCGGGTCGCGCAGGTCCTGAGCGCCGACCCCGACCGTTCCGAGTGCTCGTAACGACCTGACGGGCCCAATATTTGCCGTCAACCACGCCGCCGTTTCGACCTCTGCTTCCGCTGAATTCCCCCATTTCTCTGCTATTTTCGGCCTCGCTGACAATCGTTTTCATTAAGGAGAGACATGAATCGATCTGAACTAGTGTCCGCAGCCGCAGAGCGTGCCGGAACGTCTGCCTCGGCGATGGACGCGGCGCTCCACGCCATTCAAGATGTGGTGACGGACGCCCTGACCAAGGGTGAGAAGGTGACCATTCCCGGCTTCGCCACCCTGGAGACGGTGCAAAGAAGCGCCCGCGAGGGCCGGAACCCCGCAACCGGCGAGAAGATGCAGATCCCTGCGCGCACCGCCGTGAAGATTTCTGCGGGAACAGCGCTGAAGCGGGCCGTCAGCTAGCTCGACTCACTACGTGATGGGGCCGCCTTGCTCGTCAGGGCGGCCCCTTCTCGCGTTTTCAGGCAATGGGCCCGCTCGATAGGCCGGCCGGACTATTGCGCCGGAAGCCTGTCGCCCAGCCACGAATAGATCTGGTCCAGCCCGATGCGCTCTTGCTTCATCGAATCGCGGTCACGAACGGTAACGGCCTGATCCTCGAGTGAGTCGAAGTCGACCGTCACACAGAACGGAGTGCCGATTTCGTCCTGGCGTCGGTAGCGGCGGCCGATNGCTCCGGCATCGTCGAAATCGACGTTCCACGTCNTCCTCAACATCGCCGCGAGGTCCTTCGCTTTNGGCGAGAGGTCTGCGTTGCGGGACAGGGGAAGCACTGCAACCTTCACCGGCGCCAGTCGCCGATCAAGCCGCAGCACCGTTCGCTTGTCCACTCCCCCCTTGGAGTTCGGAGCTTCGTCCTCGTCGTAGGANTCGAGCAGGAACGCAAGAACCGCCCGGGTCAGGCCCGCCGCAGGCTCAATGACGTAGGGCGTCCAGCGCTCGTCTAGTTCCTGGTCGAAGTAGGAGAGGTCTGTTCCGGAACTGTTCGCGTGCGTGGTCAGGTCGTAGTCGGTTCGGTTGGCGATGCCCTCGAGTTCCGCCCACTCGCTTCCGGCGAAGAGGAATCGATACTCGATGTCCACGGTTCGCTTGGAGTAGTGCGAGAGCTTTTCTTTCGGGTGCTCGAGGAATCGCAGGTTGTCGGGGTTCAAGCCGAGGTCGATGTACCAATCCCAGCGGTTTTGCAGCCAGTACTCGTGCCATTCTTCGTCCGTTCCAGGCTTGACGAAGAATTCCATTTCCATCTGCTCGAATTCNCGGGTCCGGAANATGAAATTGCCGGGCGTTATCTCGTTGCGGAAACTTTTCCCGGTTTGCCCAATACCGAAGGGTGGCTTCTTGCGTGCCGAATTCATCACGTTCAAGTAGTTGACGAAGATCCCCTGGGCGGTCTCTGGTCGCAGGTAGTGCAGGGCGCCTTCATCCTCCACCGGCCCCACCATGGTGCGGAGCATTCCGTTGAAGTTCTGCGGCTCGGTGAAACTCCCCTTGGTNCCGCAGTTGGTGCACACAATCTCCGCTAGTCCCTCAGGTGGTTCGTGGCCGTGCTTCTCGGCGAATGCTTCGATCAGTTGATCCGCCCGCCAACGCTTGTGGCATTGCTTGCACTCGGTGAGCGGATCGACGAACGCATCGACGTGACCCGACGCGACCCACACCTGCGGGGCAAGGATCACCGACGAATCGATACCGACCACGTCGTCGCGCCCACGCACCATGTGTTGCCACCACTGCCGACGCACGTTCTCTTTGAGCTCGACTCCCAGCGGGCCGTAGTCCCAGGCCGAACGGGTGCCCCCGTAGATCTCCGACGACGGGAAAACAAATCCCCGACGCTTGGAGAGATTGACGACGGAATCTACGCGGGAAGCCACAAAACGCTCCATTTCCGAAGCGCTTGCTGCGCTTCCACTCCGGCTGGCTGTCGGCGGACGGGACTGAGTGTACGAGCCAGCGCTCCATCGGGGTGCTGGCGGTGCGTAGCGCGTTAGCGCCTGCCCTCGGGGCTGCCCTCAGGCCTGCCCTGAACGTCCATCGTGAAAGTCCGCACCGGACACCGGCGGGACGAAAGCCGCCGACGCCGATCCCAGCCCGACGGCATCGTGGTCGGCGGCGAGCCCGCTCGCGAACGATTTCACCTCACCGGCTTCCTGCACAACAACGGCCTCGTATGCCGTCGGCTCATCGATCGCGGCAGATAGCAAGGGAATGACCTCGACCTTGACCTCGAAGCGGGACAACGCCTTTCGATACGCACCGATCCCCTCCCACTGGGTGGTGAGTGTTACGAGCTCGGCGTCATCCGTAGCCTGCCCAATCCAGCCGCGGTGGAAACCCGTCGATTCAGCTAGCACCGCAAAAGCGGCGCGCATCCGGGTAAACCACACGTCGCGATCCTGCGTGACACGAAATCGGGACTGAACGAGCAGTGGGGCCATGTCCCCCAGCGCACTAGGCTCCTTCACANCGANGACGCTAGTCCAGGCNTNNGGTATCTGCGAGGGAAGAGATGGCCGACAAGNAGCGCCGCAAGAAGGGCNACCTGCCGCCCGGCGTGAAAGGCCCGAATCAACCCCCCGCACAACAACCTCCGGCACGCCCATCCTCGGGTCAATCCCGACAGTCGCTCGAGCGCGCCAGCATCCCGATCCTGACCAAGCTCATGGCTATTCCGCGATGGCTGATCGTGGTTTTGATGGGTGCCTTCCTCTTCCTTGGGCTGATCCAAACTGGCTCGCTGTCCTGGCTCGGCGGGATCTTCCTGCTGATCGTCGGAGGTTTTCTCGGCTGGCTACTCGCGCTGTCCTGGCCGGTACTGACGCCCGGTCGGCGGGCCACGCGGCTGATCATCGTCGTGGCCGTCCTCGGACTTGCCGTGCTGAAGTTTCTCGGCCGCTTTTGAACTTGACAATCATTTTCATTAAGGGCACCATGCCGACATGACATCACACAAACTTGTTCTCTTTACCGCAGCCGCTCTCGCCTCCGCTGGATCTCTCGCCGCTTGTTCGAGTTCCGACGATTCCACAGCGTCCGAGGCAACCGCCACGCAGAGCGCGACCGAAGAAGAGACTTCATCGGTGGAGGAGGAAGCCGATCCCTCCTCCACCGATGATGCAAACAGTGCAGAACCTGCCAGTGCAACCGTCTCGGTGGTGTCGACTACCACCATGCTGGGCAGCGTCGTCGGCGACATCGTCGCCTGCGCCAGCCCCGATTCGACGGCAATAACACTCATGCCCGTCGGCACCGACCCGCACGACTTCTCCCCCTCATCGGACCAGGTCGCTGCAATGGTCACGTCAGATCTCGTCGTTGCCAACGGCCTCATGCTGGAAGAAGGTCTTGAAGACGCCCTCGAAAACGCTGCTGCAGACGGGGCCACAGTTCTCGAGATCGCTCCCCTCGTCGACCCGCTTCCCTATGGAGGCGGTGACGAGCACGGAGACGAGCACGGTGACGAGCACGGTGACGAGCACGGTGACGAGCACGGTGACGAGCACGGTGACGAGCACGGAGACGAGCACGGAGACGAGCACGGAGACGAGCACGGAGACGAGCACGGAGACGAGCACGGAGACGAGCACGGAGACGAGCACGGAGACGAGCACGGTCACGCTCACGGCAGCGAGGATCCGCACTTCTGGTTCGACATGAACCGGATGGCAACGGCCGCCGAGATCATCGGGGCGGAGCTCGCTGAGGATCACGGTGAGGTCTTCGCCGAATGTGGCTCGAAGATCGCTGACGAGATTCGCAGTGCTGAACAAGACGTCCGCGCGCTCTTGGAATCAGTACCGGCCGACCAGCGCATTCTCATCACCGATCACGATGCTCTCGGTTACCTCGCTGACGTGTATGGGTACGAGGTCGCCGGCACGGTTATCCCGAGCGGTAGCACATTGGCCGAGCCCAGCAGTGCCGAACTTCGGGAACTTGTTGACTTGATCGAAGACGAGGGCGTAAGGGTAATCTTCGCGAACTCCGCTGATCCGACGGCTCTCGCCGACGCGGTCGCGGCCGAAGCAGGATCTGACGTCCAGGTGGTCACGCTCTTCGTCGGGAGCCTCGGGGGACCGGGCTCTGGCGCGGAGGACTACGTGTCGATGTTGCTGACGGATGCGGAGTTGATTTCAGGGGCATTGAACGCCAACTAGGCGTTCTGTGCCTGGATATCTGTAAAACTCTCCGGCTATGGAGTGGTTCACCGAGCCGTTCGCCCTTGGCTTCCAACAAAGGGCGCTCCTCGGTGGTGTGCTCGCGGCGGTGATGACCTCGGTCGTCGGCACCTGGCTCGTTCTACGCGGGATGAGTTTCTTCGGTGATGCCTTCGTTCACGGCGTCATCCCCGGAATTGCCGCGGCGGTCGTGTTGGATCTGAACCCACTGGTGGGCGCGGCTATCGCAGCCGCCGTCATGGTGTTCGCGATCGAATTGGTCAATCGACACACCGTGCTGGGTGAGGACACGTCGATCGGGCTTCTCTTCGTGGGAATGTTGGCTTTGGGCGTCGCGATCACTTCTCGCCTAGATTCCTACACAGGGTCGTTGACCGGCATCTTGTTCGGTGACGCTCTCGGTGTCACAACATCCGACCTGGTCGGGCAGGCAATCCTCACCGTGATCGTGGCGAGCGTGGCCTTGGCCCTCTACCGCCCTCTGCTCTCGTTAAGTTTCAATGCGGAGAAGGCAGAACTATGGAGCATGAAGCCCAAAAGAGCCCACGCTGCCCTGCTTGTACTCATCGCCATTGCGGTCATCGGAAGCTTTCAATCCGTCGGCACACTTCTCGTCTTCGGTCTTCTCATCGGTCCTCCGGCGACAGCGAGTCTGATCGCTCGCACCGTTCCTCGGATGATGCTCTACTCCGTCATCATTGGACTCTTCNCCGTCTGGCTGGGTCTGACATTGAGCTACCACCTTCGAACCGCAGGATCCGCCACCATGGCGCTGGTTCCGATCGTTTTGTTCTTCCTCGTGCTCGCGTTCACGCGTCTGGTGCACCGCCCGTTGCCTCAAGAGGTCGCCCATGCCTGACGTAGTCGTAGGAAAGAACGTGGTCATATCTCGTGGTGAGCGGGTAGCCCTTCGTGATTCGGATTTCGTTGTTCCGCAGGGTTCGATTACCGCCGTCATCGGGCCGAACGGATCCGGCAAGTCGACACTGCTGCACGCCATCGCCGGCCTCTTGCCGATTTCCAGCGGAGCATTGAGTGTCTTAGGTGCCACCCCGCAGCTCAGCCAGCCGCAGATCGCCTACGTGTTGCAATACACGNCCATNCCCAAGGGCACNCCNCTGACCGTGAGGGAAGCCGTCGGNATGGGCCGCTATCCATCNNTGGGGTTGCTTCGTCGGCCTCGCTCGCAAGACAAGCAGCGCGTGGAGCAGGCAATGGAGCGACTCGACATCACCCACCTGGCCGATCGTCACTTGGCCGAGTTGTCCGGGGGTCAGCGGCAGCGGGTCTACGTCGCTCAGGGAATTACCCAGGACCATTCGATGTTGCTGCTGGACGAACCCTTGACGGGCTTGGACATCAACTCCGCNAAGACGATCGACTCGATCATCCACGAGGANCCCGAGCGCGGATGCTCNGTTGTCTTGACGACTCACGACCTCGAGGAGGCTCGTGCCGCNAATCACGTCATCCTCACCGACGGGCATGTNGTNGCNTCCGGGNNCCCAGAGGANGTTCTGACAGCNANCAATCTCGCTACCGCGTACGGGCTAGGCTNGTTGCACGAGAAGGACGTTTCNGCNCCGCTGTTCCCGACCGAGCACCACGACCACGACCATTGAGGACNTCTCCGTGAGCACCAGATCGAACACCGGTGTNGGAATCCGCTCGACCAAGCAGCGCACCGCCGTCATCNANGCNTTGGAGTACTTCGATGATTTTCGCTCGTCGCAGGAGATTCACGATTACCTCCGCCACAGGGGCGACACCGTCGGCCTGACCACGGTCTATCGAACGCTCACCGCGCTCGCTGAGTCCGGTGATGTCGACGTCATCGTCCGCGAGGATGGCGAAAGCGTCTACCGATCCTGCAGCGNCACCCATCACCATCACCTGATGTGCCGGGCATGCGGCAAGACCGTCGAGGTCGACGGCCCCGCGGTTGAGCGCTGGGCGGACAAGGTGTCTGCCGAGCACGGCTTCACCGACGTCAGCCACACCCTGGAGATCTTCGGGCTGTGCTCCGACTGCTCTCGCTGACTTACTCACCCGGAGCGTTCGGCACTGCTCCCCCATACCGACGGTCGCGAGAGGCGTAGATCTCACAGGCATGCCACAGGTGCCGGCGATCGAAGTCCGGCCACAGGGTGTCCAGAAAGACCATCTCGGCGTAGGCGGACTGCCAGATCAGGAAGTTGGAGGTGCGTTGTTCACCGGAGGAGCGCACGAACAGATCGACGTCGGGCATGTCGGGCTCGTCGAGGTACTTCGCGATGGTGCGTTCGGTGATCTTGTCCGGATCCAAACGCTTGGCTCGAACGTCATCGGCGATTTTGTGGGCAGCGTCGGCGATCTCTGCGCGGCCACCGTAGTTGACACACATCGTCAGGGTCAGAGTGGAATTGGTCTTGGTCATCTCCTCGGCCGTCTCGAGTTCGTCGATCACCGATTTCCACAATCGCTTGCGTCTGCCCGCCCAGCGCACCCGGACACCGAGTTCGTTCATCTCGTCGCGTCTGCGGCGGATCACATCCCGGTTGAAGCCCATCAGGAATTTCACTTCCTCCGGTGAGCGCTTCCAATTCTCGGTACTAAATGCGTAGGCGGAGATGTGAGAGATGCCGAGCTCGATTGCGCCGTGCACGCAATCCAGCAGGCTCGCTTCCCCCATTTCGTGACCCTTGGTTCTGGGCAAGCCGCGTTCATTTGCCCAACGACCGTTGCCGTCCATCACGATCGCCACGTGGTTGGGTACGAGTTCTGCAGGCAGGTTCGGCGGCGTCGCCCCCGATGGGTGCGGTGTCGGTTGCCTCAGCGGTCCGGTCGCTCGACGTGCCATCACCCCATCCTCACAGATGACCGGCGCGCCGCGGACCCATCCCGTCGAGCGTCACGATCGGTCCACCAGCGGCAGTGAGCGCAGGCCCCGCTCGATATGCCACTGCAAGAACGCCGCCACGAGACCGCTCGCCTCGTTTCGCGTCCTGTCATCCGCCGCGTCAGCGGTCTCCCAATCCCCCGCCAGCAGGGCACCGAGCAAGGTCACTGCGGCGGAACTCGGAGCCGCGCTCCCCGGTGGGCGGCACGCGCTACAGACCATCCCACCCGCGTGCACGTTGAAGGCTCGGTGCGGCCCGGGTTGCGCACAACGAGCGCACTCGTCGAAGGACGGCGACCATCCCGCGACCGCTAGGGAACGCAAAAGGTAAGAATCCAAAATCAAGGTCGGTTCGTGCTCTCCCGCCGCCATCGACCTCAAGCCCGATACCAACAGTGCNTACTGCTGCACGTTCGGTTCGCGCTCTTCTGCGGAGAGACGCTCCGCGGTTTCGAGCATCGCCGTTCCGGCCGTCCACCGGGCGTAATCGTCCGCAAGTCGACCGCCCATCGCGTCGATCGTCTCGACCTGGGTCACGTTGTCCAGTGACTTGCCTTCGTAGAACTGGACATCGACGTGGTTGAACGGTTCGAGGCGGGCGCCGATCCGACTCGACGTCTTGCGCACACCGCGGGCCACGGCGCGGATCCGGCCGTTTCGACGGGTGAGCAGCGTGATGATGCGATCGGCCTCGCCCAGTTTCTGGGTGCGAAGCACAATTCCCTCATCNCGGTAGGTCGGCACGGTACATTCTCACCGGCGGGCAGCACCGCACGCAGTTGACGCGCCCGGGAGGATGGGAATGTCCGAGGATCCAACACCTCCTGACGTTCCGGCGGACACCCCCGACGAGGTGGAGTCGCGGCGTCCGGTCCAGATGGTGGCCCTGGATCCGAGATTTCTTCGCCGAAGCGTTCTGATCATCCTCGTCGGCATACTCCTGTTTCAGATTCTCGAGTGGAGCGCTTTGCGCTTGGCCGGATTCTTGTTCAACCTCCTGCTCGCGTGGCTGCTGGCGATCTCGTTCGACCCACTGGTTTCGGGCCTCGCGAAGCGGGGAATGCCGCGAGCTCTGGCCACGGCCATCGTGGCTGTCGGTGTCATCACCGGCATTGTGATTTTCCTTGTTCTCTTCGGAGGCGCTCTGGCCTCGCAGGCAACGGCCCTGGTCTTGAGCGTGCCGTTCTTGATCGTCGACGTCGTGTCGTGGCTCAACGGCACCTTCGACGCGCGCATCGATCCAGCGGAAATCACGTCCAACCTGAACCTGACCACCCAGCAGTTGGCTGACCTTGCTGGCTCCCTCGCCGGCGGCTTCCTCGGCGTTATCGCCAGCGTCTTCGGTGCGATCTTCTCGTTCGTGACCATCATCGTCTTCAGCTTCTACTTCTCAGCGTCAGCGCCCCAGATCAAGCGTTTCCTCGCCTCGTGGCTGAAGCCGGAGCGTCAAGTCGTCTTCATCGAGGTGTGGGATATCTCGGTACGCAAAGCCGGGGGCTTCGTCATCTCCAAGCTGGCACTGGCAACGGTTGCCTCGGCGGCGCATGTCGCGTTCTTCTGGATCATCGACATCCCGTACTGGCTCCCGATGGGTATCTTCGCCGGATTTGTCAGCCAGTTCATCCCGACCATCGGCACCTATATCGGCATCATCGTCCCTGCATTCTTCGCCGCCTTCAACGACCCCTGGGACGTGTTGTGGATCGTCATCTTCGCGACGATCTACCAGCAGATTGAGAACTACATCTTTTCGCCACGGATCTCCACCGCGACGATGGCAATCAACTCCGGGGTGGCGCTCGCTTCGGTGTTCATNGGCGCAGCCCTGTTCGGCCCNATCGGCGCCATCATCGGCATTCCCGTGGTGGCGATCGTCATCGCCGTGATCGAAACCTACGGCCGCCGGTACGAACTCGATCCTGCGTTGCACGACCGCATCTAGAACCCCAGGCGCCGCAACTGCTTCGGGTCCTTCTGCCAGTCTTTTGCGAGCTTCACATGCAGATCCAAGAACACGGCAGTGCCCAGGAGCCGTTCGATCTCAGGCCTCGACTCCGCGCCGATATCTCGAAGCCGTGAGCCCTTCGCACCAATGACGATCGCCTTCTGACTATCCCTCTCGACGTAGATGTCGGCCCGGACGTCAGTCAACGGCTTGCCGGCAGGGCGATCCTCGCGCGGAACGATCTCCTCCACCACGACGGCAATGCTGTGCGGAAGTTCATCACGTGCCTGCGCCAGGGCGGCCTCGCGGATGTATTCCGCGATCGTTATGTCAACCGGCTGATCNGTCACCTCGTCCTCTGGATACAAACTCGGGCCCTCGGGAAGCGTGTCGATCAGCAGCTGCGTCAGCACGTCGATATTCGCCCCCGTCGTCGCGGAGACCGGCACGATGTGCGCGAAGTCGATCCCGACCTCACTGCCCAGCTGCTGCGCGTGCATCAGTTGTTCCGCGACTCGATCCGCGGACACTGCATCGGTTTTCGTCACGACAGCGATGCCGACGGCCTTGGANGCGGCNACCTGCTGAGCGATGTATCGATCGCCAGGACCGATGTCGTCGGTGGCCGGCAAACACAGTCCGATGACGTCGACGTCCGCAAGCGTCTCGTGCACCTGGTCGTTCAGACGCTCACCCAACAACGTGCGGGGGCGATGCATTCCCGGAGTGTCGACGATGATCAACTGGCCGTCGCTTCTACTGACGATGCCGCGGATNGTGCGGCGCGTGGTTTGTGGTCGATCGGACGTGATCGCCACCTTGGACCCCACGATCGCGTTCATTAGGGTGGACTTCCCCGCATTCGGCCGGCCGACAAACGTCGCGAAACCGCTCCGGTGACCGCNCGCGTGATTCACCGGCGCCTGACTGTGCTGTGTCATCGACCGGACTCGACGGCGTCGGCGAATTCCGCCATCGAGGTGAACGTCCAATCGGGTATCACCGTCGCGTGCGGGTCAGGGGTCGCGCCCCACCCAGGATCAGCCTGGCGACGGTTAATCCACACAGTGGTCATGCCGCGAGATTTCGCCGGGACGTGATCGTGGAACAGGCTTTGGGCTACGTGAAGAAGCCTCTCGCGCGGGATGCCCATCGAATCCACCTGCCGATCGAGGGCGTCGAAGTTGCGGAGCGATGGCTTGTAGGAGCCGATGCTCTCGGCGGTGAGAATCGCATCGAACGTGACACCGAGTCTTTGGTTGCTCGCCGCGAAACCACGGTCGTCCACATTGGACACGATGATGAGTGCGAAGTGTTGCGCGAGCCGCTCCAGAGCCTGGTGGGAATCGGGAAACGCGGGCCAGTTGGGTACCGATGTCGCCAAGAGGTGCGCGTCGTCATCGGACACGTCGACCCCAAGCGTCTTCCCTAGACCGCGCATGGCTCGCGCGAGTATCGAGGGATAGGCGTCTGTCGGGTGGTGTCGTTCAGCGTCCGCCTCGTTGTCGGCGTAGGCGACCAGCAACTCCTCCGTGCTCAAGGCGACGCCGTGTCGATCAGCCCATGCACGCAATACCGATCCGATGCCGGCTTCCCAATCAATCAGGGTGCCGTAGCAGTCGAAACTTAGTGCCTGGAAGTCCGTGAGTTTCATGTTGCGACCGTAGTCGATACTCGACGCGCACCGGCGGTCGAGCAGGCCTGCAGCGCCGTTGAGCTCGGTGCGTGCCGATCACGCATCATCGTGCTGATCACTCTTCGTCGTGCTGTTCACCATCGTCCGCAGTGGCGATGCGCGTGGCCAACACGGCCCCGATCCGGTTGCGGCGCCCGGCGCCCCGCTCGGCAACGAGGGACCAGCCGTTCTCCACCACCTCGGCCCCGGGAATCGGCACGCGACCGAGTCGCTTCGCCATCAAGCCCAGCACCGTGTCCACGCCTTCGTCCTCGGCATTGATCTCCATCTGCGTCAATTCCGCGAAGTCATCGAGATTCATGCGCGACAGCACCCGGTAACGGTCATCGTCCAGTTGAGTGACCTCGGGAGCCGCAGTGTCGTACTCATCGGCTATCTCTCCGACGATCTCCTCCAGGATGTCCTCGATCGTCACCAGGCCGGCCGTCCCGCCGTACTCGTCCACCACGATGGCGACGTGCACACGTGCGGCCTGCATGTCTTTCAGCAACTCGTCCGCGGGCTTGGAGTCGGGAACGAAAGAGGTAGCCCGCATGAGTGCATCCACGGTGTCTTCGCGCCCAGCTTCGTGATGCTCGAAGGTACGTCGGACCATGTCCTTGAGGTAGATCACACCGACGATGTCGTCAGCGTTCTCCCCGATGACTGGAATCCGAGAAAAACCAGAGCGCAAGCTCAGGCTGATGGCCTGCCGTAGCGACTTGTTTCGTTCGATGAACACCATCTCGGTGCGGGGCACCATGACCTCGCGGGCGAACGTGTCCCCCAGGTCGAATACCGAGTGGATCATCTTTCGCTCGGCGTCTTCGATCAAGTCGTCCGCGCCGGCGAGATCGACCATCTCCCGGAGCTCCGCTGCGGTGTCGAACGGCCCCTCGCGGAAGCCCTTGCCCGGCGTCAAGGCGTTGCCGATGACGATGAGCAGTGTCGTGATCGGACCCAGGATCGTTGCCAGGAACCGGGTCGGTCGTGCGGCGATCAAGGCGATGCGCTCCGCGTGCTGGCGGCCCAAGGTCCGTGGCGCCACACCCAGGCCGATGTAGGCCACCACAACCAAGGCGGCGATCACGACGGCGAGTGCAATCCACGTCGACCAGCCGTCACCCGAGGTCAGCGCNCGCACCGCCACGTAACTGATCAGCGTGATCGACGTGATTGTCGCGATTGTCGACAGCAGGAACAATACGTTTACGTACCGCGCCCGATCCTGCAAAACGCCAAGCAGCAATTCCGCCCGCTTCTCGTTGCCGTTGCCTTCCTTGCGGAGCTCATCGATCCGAGTCTTGGACACACGGGTCATTGCCGTCTCAGCGGCGATCAGCAGCCCCGACACGACGATCAAGGCGATGGCGATCAACACCGGCCAGAGATTCATCGTGCCGCACCCCAGCTATCCAGTAGTTCGTCTTGCAGGGCGAACATCCTCGCGTAGTCCTCTTCCGTCGCGTGGTTGAATCCCAGCAGATGAAGCAGCCCGTGGACGGTAAGGAACTGCACGTGTTCGTCCAGGCTGCGCTCGGCAGCGGCGGCATCCGCCTGGGCGAACTCTGGGCAGATGACGATGTCCCCCAGCATCCCCGGGCCGGACAAGGCCTCCGGGGTGCCGGGCACCAGCTCATCGATGGGGAAACTCACCACGTCGGTGGGGCCGGGCTCGTTCATCCAGTCTTCGTGCAGCGAGGTGATCCGGTCGATATCCACCAGCGTTATTCCGAGTTCAGAATCGGGATGGATATGCATCGTCGAGTAAACATGGCCGGCGAGGTCGCTGAGCGCGTTCAGGTCGATCGGCGAGCCGGCGTCGTCGTCGACCGAGATACTCGGCAGGGTCATGGTTGGCGCCTCGCGTCATACCGGTCGTAGGCCTCCACGATCTTGCCGACGAGTTTGTGGCGGACGACGTCGTGAGCCGTCAGGCGGCAGAAGCCAACGTCCTCGAGTCCGTCCAAGATCTCCCCGACCACACGCAGCCCGCTCTGCGTTCCGCCGGGAAGGTCCACCTGCGTGATGTCGCCGGTGACGACCATGGTCGATCCGAATCCCAATCGAGTCAGGAACATCTTCATTTGCTCAGCCGATGTGTTCTGAGCCTCGTCCAAGATGACGAAGGCGTCGTTCAAGGTTCGTCCGCGCATGTAGGCCAGGGGGGCGATTTCGATGGTGCCGGACGTGATGCTGCCGAAATGCGAGAAATGGGCTTACCTATTTTTCTTAGCGCACTCTCTCCAGCAGGTCCGCATAAGGGTTGGGGGGGATNAATTAACGACCACATTAGCTGCGGCGGCGTTGCGGTCTCACCCGGCGACATTATTCTTGGCGATGATGATGGTGTCACTGTAGTAC
>FUFK010043832.1_pt1 | contig 25281 bp, 43 predicted proteins | sample 1021851 | NCBI WGS metagenome assembly FUFK01 (sample SAMEA51879418, study PRJEB19060) | metagenome | reverse complement strand
ACTTACGCAAAGTCAAGAGAGGTTGAAAACGAAATGCAAGTAGCAAAAGTTGAGCAACCACCAAAGCCACCAAGTTGGCTAACCAAAACAGGAAAAGAACAATGGGTTTTAGTTACTAATGAACTGTTTACATTACAAATGTTACATGCGGTTGACCTAGCTTTGGTCGAGGCGTATTGTAATGCTATGGCTTTACACATAGAAACAGAAAAAGTTTTGCATGAAACAGGAAGGATTCAAATTTATCGTGATGAAGATGGAAGGGTTAAGCATTCCCAAATTGTTCCTTTGGTTACTGTTAGCAAACAAGCGTTGTCTGATGCAATTAAATTAGCAACTCAATTTGGGTTTACTCCATCCGCTAGAACAAAAATCAATGCTCCACAACCAACAGAAATAAAAGATGAACATAATTTTTTTGAATAATGAATTATTATTTTGATGAAAAAGCTGCCGACAGGTCGATTCAATTTATAGAAAAATATATAACCCACTGCAAGGGGGAACTAGCAGGACAAAATTTTATTCTAGAAGATTGGCAAAAGGAAAAAATTATTAAACCTTTGTTTGGTTGGAAACGTAAAGATGGAACAAGAAAATTTAGAACTTGTTATATTGAGATACCTAGAAAAAATGGGAAGTCAACCTTGTGTGCAGGACTTGCATTATATATGTTGTATGCAGATGGTGAATTAGGTGCTGAAGTTATTAGTGCTGCTGCCGACAGACAACAGGCAGGAATTGTTTTTGATATTGCAAAAAATCAAGTGTTAAATAATAAAGAACTTTCAAAGCGTGGAAAGGTTTTCAGAAATTCAATCACCCTAGAAAAAAATAATTCTTATTACAAAGCAATTTCTGCGGATGCAAATACCAAACACGGATTCAATTGTAGTGCAATAATTTTTGATGAATTACACGCCCAACAGAACAGAGAATTATTTGATGTATTAACAACATCAACTGGTGCTAGAAAACAACCATTGACAATTTGTATAACAACCGCAGGATATGACAAAGAATCTATTTGTTATGAAGTACACGATTACGCAAAGAAAGTTATTAGTGGGGCAATAAAAGATGAATCATTTTTGGGGGTTATATTTGCAGCAGATAAAGAGGATGATTGGACAAAAGAAGAAACATGGAAAAAAGCAAACCCAGCTTTTGGAACTATAATTAAAAAAGATTATTTCATTCAACAATTTAACAAAGCAAAACAAATTGCTTCCTATGAAAATACATTTAGGAGATTACATTTGAATCAATGGACGGCCAATGAAAGCAAATGGATCAATCAGGAAGTTTGGGATTCCTGTAACTTGGGTGAAATAGATTTAGAGTCAATGAAGAAAAGAGATTGTTTTGGTGGTCTGGATTTAGCTTCTACCAGAGATATAACGGCCTTGACATTAATGTTTCCAAATGAAGATGGAAGTTTTGAGGTTGTGCCATTTTTCTTTTTGCCTGAAGAAAAAGTATATTCTAAAAAAGATTCTGATGGTGTTGATTATTTGTCATGGACTCAAAATGGTTTTATAATAATGACAGAAGGAAATGTTGCAGATTATAATTTTATTCAGGAAAAGATTTTAGAGCTTTGCGAAATGTTTAATGTGGTTGGTATTGGTTTTGATAGGTGGAACAGTAGTCAGTTAGTAATTAATTTAGTTGATGAAGGTGTTAAAATGAATCCTATTGGACAGGGTTTTGCAAGTATGTCTGCACCATGTAAAGAATTAGAAAAATTAGTTTACTCAAAACAATTGAATCATGCCGACAATCCTGTGATGAAATGGATGGTTTCTAATGTTCAAATCCAAAGTGATGCAGCAGGTAATATAAAATTTAGTAAATCAAAATCCAAATCAAAAATTGATGGGCCTGTTTCAATGGTTATGGCGTTGGCACAATACATGAATCAGGAAGAAGATGATAGAAGTGTTTATGATAACAAAGACATTTTATTTATATGAAATTTAAAGAGTATTTAAAAGAATTTGAAACTCATTATGATTCAAAAAATGGGCGTTCTGCATGGGAAAAAACCGAAGAAAAATATTTTGAAAAGCATGGGAAAACAAAATATAAAAGTTATCAATCCTTTAAAACCATGAAATCTAGAAAAAAAAATAAAAAATTTTAACAGAGGTAACACAAAAAAAAACTAATATTTTTTGCTTTAAAGTTTGTTTAAAAGGAAAAAGCGTTGTATATTTATATCATAATTAACAACAAAAACTTAAAATTATGACAAATTCAACTTTTATTTCAGAACTTAATAAAAATGTAGAATCAATCTTAAATAATCAAAAATTATTTTTATCAACTTTTAACAAAGCTATTTCAGAAGTTATGCCTAAAGATTTACAAGCAAAAATGTTAAATGCTTCAGAAGAAGATAAAAGAGCTATATTGGTTCATATGATATTATCTTTAGGGTGTGAATTAACATTAAATAAATAAAAAAATTAGGGGGTGAGATTCCCCCTTAACTAAAAACTAAAAATTATGAAAGTATATATTGTAAAACATTATCAAGGACACAAAGCGTTTGCAAATAAAAAAGATGCTATAAAATATCAAAGTCATTTAAAAAGAGGGATTGCAGATCTTCCAGAAATTGATAAATCTACAACCAGAATCCAAATGGATATTCCAATAACCTCAAAGGGAATTATTAAGGCATTAAATTTTTAACCACAAATTTCAAAAGTTTATTGTAGAATCAAATAATATTCATTATATAGTGTAATTATTCTAGAATAATTATGGGTTTATTTGATTTTTTATTTCCAAAAAAGGAACAAAGAAGTAGTAATAACTTTTTAGATTCATTTGGAATTGCATCATCAGGTGTTCCTGTTTCTGAAAAAGGAGCTATGCAATTAACTGCGGTGTGGTCTGCGGTTAATTTAATATCTTCAACGATTGCATCTTTGCCCTTAAATGTGTATAACAGAGATAGCAAGGGAGCAAAGCAAATCTCCTATGATTCACCCTTACAAAATTTGCTACACAACGCCCCTTCAGAGAATTACACAAGTTTTCAATTCAGGAACACGATGGTCTGTCATTTGTTATTGTATGGAAATGCTTATGCAATAATTGAAAGAAATGGAGGTGGGCGACCAGTTAGCTTTAAAATTGTTGAACCTGAAAGGGTTGAAGTAACAGTTGGATCAGACGGACAATCTTATTATACAATTCAAAATGAAGATAAGGTATATCAAAGCAAAGAAATATTACATTTTGTTGGATTGTCTTATGATGGCGTAAAGGGTAAATCTCCAATAAGTGCCTGTCGTGAAGCTCTGGGAGTTGGNTTAGCAACTCAAAAATTTGGGGCAAAGTTTTTTGAAAATGGAGCAATCCTTTCAGGAGTTTTACAAACTGATGGAAAATTAACAGAAGAATCTGCACAACGATTAAGAACATCATGGAACAATCGTTTCGGTGGTGTTTACAAATCTCATTCAACTGCGGTTCTGGAAGGTGGTGTAAATTATAAACCTATTTCTGTTCCATTAGTAGATGCAGAGTTTGTAAAAAATAGGTCATTTACAATTGCCGAAATAGCTAGAATATTTAGAGTTCAACCACACATGATAATGGATTTGGAACGAAGCACAAACAATAATATTGAACAACAATCAATTGAATTTGTTACTTATACGTTAATGCCTTATCTAGTTAACATAGAACAAGAATTTAACAGAAAAATATTTTCACCTAGTGAACAAAAAAATAGTTGGGTTAAGTTTAGAGTATCAGGTTTGTTAAGAGCAGACGTTGATTCAAGAGGTGATTATTATAGAAGATTGTTTGAGATAGGAGTTCTGTCTGCAAACGAAATAAGAGAATTTGAAGATTTAAACAGGATTCAAGGTTTAGATGAACATTATGTTCCTTTAAATTTAGGGCCTACAAATAATATTAATGATGAAAGTAAATAAAAAAGGATTTAATTACGCAAAGCAATTAATCAATTCAGGAAAAGTTGACAATGATTCTAGTTGGAGTTTTTCGGCAAAAGATGGCGATAAATTATTAGGTGATGACAATTGGTCAAATTATGGCAAATGGTTTCTAGGTGTTGATGAAAATTCAGATGCAGAAACTAAAGGACATTATAAATTTCCATTTGGAAAAGATGGCAAAGTATATAGAAAAGCATTGTCTGCTATTAGACAAAGAGCAGCACAGTTTAAGCATACAGAAATTTTTGATGCAGCAGGTGAATTGTTTGAAATGTTAGATGGAGAAGAAAAAAGTATAAACATGAAAACAATAGACAAAAGGCATATTGATAAAATTGAAGAAACAGAAACACATTATGTTATTCATTATTTAAAAGATGAAGAATATGAAGAAGAAGTAATTGAAGAAGTAATTGAAGAAGAAGAAGTTGCAAAAGGCGACCATGATGAAGATATGTATAGAAGTTTGACAAAAGAAGAAGGTTTTGAAAGAAGAACTTTTAATACAACTGAAATGCGGTTAGATTCAAAAAATGATAGGCGTGTTGTTGGTTACGCATCAGTTTTTAATTCATTATCAGAAAATCTAGGTGGATTTAGAGAATTAATTTCTGAAAGAGCATTTGATGAAGTTATGGAAGATTCTGTTGTGGCTTTAATAAACCACGATATGAACTATCCTTTGGCTAGAACAGACAATAATACATTGACTTTAAGCGTTGATTCAAAGGGTTTAAGATACGCTTTTGATGTTCCTGAAGGGTTATCATATGGAAATGATTTATTGATTAATTTAAGAGCAGGGAATATTTCACAATCATCATTTGGATTTATTGTTGAAGAAGATTCATGGGAACGAAAAGACGGTGAACACATTAGAACAATTGAAAAAGTTGGTAGATTAATTGATGTTTCGCCTGTAACAATACCTGCGTACCCTGAAGCATCTGCCCAAGTTTCAACAGTAGCACAAAGAAATTTAAATTTACAAAAAGAAAAACACGAAAACCAAAAAGAAGAACAGGATTTACACAAACGTAACCTGATGGAATTAAAGTTAAAAATAATTAAAAACAACAACAAAAATGGATAGTTTAAAATTTAAACAAGAAAGAGCAACCATTATAGAAAATATGGAGGCTTTAGTTAGTCAGGCTAAAGATGAAAAGCGTGATTTAACAGACGAAGAAACAAACGAATTTGATGCGTTTGATTCTACAATCAAAGACCTAGACAAAAAAATTGAAAGGTCAGAAAAAATGGAAAGATTAAATGCAAGTATTGCATCTAAATCTTCTAGTTCAGTTTCAAAAGAAACGCCAAAGGAAATAAGAGAATACTCTTTTCAAGAAGCTATGAAACAAGCGTACACAGGAAGATTGGAAGGACTTGTGAAAGAAATGGATCAGGAAGCTAGAAACCAATCTATATACACAGGACAATCATTTAAAGGGATTGCAATTCCTTCATCAGTTTTAACAACTAGAGCTGCGGTTGCTACTTCGGCAGGAAATGCAACAGAAGTAATGTCATGGACAGACCAACTAGAAAATAATTTAGTTCTTGCAAGTGCAGGAGCAAATTTTTATGGTGGTGTTAACAACATGAAATTCCCTGTATTTTCTAGTATTAATTCTGGATTCGTTGCGGAAACAGGTGGTTCTGCACCTGCTGCAAATGGAACTGCAAGTTCAATTACATTATCACCGAAAAAATTAATTTCAATTGTTAATGTATCTGCAGAAGCTATGGCACAAAATGCAGGTCTAGAAGGAGCTTTAAGAAGAAACATGGCTGCTAATATTGCATCTACTTTAGAAAGTGCTTTATTACAAAGTGATGGGGATGTTTCAAATGGCCCTGAATCAATCTTTGCAGATGCTGCAACAGGCCCAACTACTGATTTTACTGCTGCTGCTGCAGTTTCTATGGAACAAACATTAATTGGAAATGGTGTTCAATTACAAGGAGCTAGAATGGCTTATTTAATGGATTCTGATGCTTATGCTGCTGCGAAAACTGCTGCACAGGTTTCAAATGTTTCACCTTTATATGATAACACAGATAAAACTGTAAACTCATATTATTCATTTGTTTCAGGAAATGTTGCATCTGATGGAACTGCTGATAAAGCACACGTTTTATTTGGTGATTTCTCAAAATGTCATATTGCACAATTTGGTGGTTTAGATATTTTATTTGATCCATACACAAATGCAGGAACAGGAGAAGCAAGAATGGTTGTTACTTCACTTGTTGATGGAAATGCGGTTCAAAATGATACTGCATTTGTTCAATTATCTGAAGCATAATAATTAGTATTATTTTATTTAAATAAGGGGGAAGGGTTTTTTGCCCTTCCTTTTTATTTTTAATTCAAAAAGAACAATGGCAAGATTAACCAAAACAACAATAGGTACTGAAATTTTAACAACTGCAGAAGCAAAAACACATTTAAGAGTTACGCATTCGGCAGAAGATACTTATATAGCAACCCTTATAAAAGTTGCACAATATTACGCAGAAAAATATTGTGGTGGTTCATTTACTGAATCAACTTATGAAATGACTATGGAAGCGTGGAATGATGTGTTTGTTTCAAACGCAACTTTAGGAACAACATCTAATTTGTTAAAATCTTATACATACCCTGTTGGAGGTTACTATTCGCCATATACAGGTTTGGCACAAATTGTTTTGCCAAAAGCACCAGTAAGTTCAGTTAGTCATATTAAATATTATGATTCTGATAATTCTTTAACAACTTGGTCAGATACAAATTACAGTTTAATAAAACCTGAAAATCAAAAAGGTTTTGTGGAATTAGTGGATGGAAAAGATTTTCCAAGTATTTATAGCAGAGGAGATGCAATTAAAATAACTTTTGTTAATGGTTATGGATCAAGTGCATCTGATGTTCCTGAACCAATTAAACAAGCGGTTTTATTACTTATTGGTAGTTTATATGAAAAGAGAGAAGATACAGTAAAAAGAATGCCTACAACAGTTGAATATTTATTAGAACCATATAGAATTGTTGAATATTAATGAAAGAGGGTTTATTAAAAGCAGGGGAACTAGATACTTATATAACTATCTATGAATTAACAAGAACACAGGATTCCTATGGTGGTTATTCAAACAGTAGGTCAAGTTTAAAAAGTGTTTGGGCGAAAATAGTTCCACATAAAGGAAAAGAAAAAGTTGAAGATGATACTGTTACAGGAACGTTGAAAGTTTCTTTTTTGGTTAGATGGGATTCTGATTTACAATTAGATTCTGCAAGTGTTTCACCACAAAGGAAATTTCAAGTTAATTATTTAAGTAAATATTGGGAATTAGAAAGCACAGAATATAATGGAAGGGGAAAAGGAATACTTTTTAATTGTTCATTTAAAGATGACGGAAGATTAGATTAATATGGCACAATATACATCAAATACATACGGAGCAGCAGCAATAGGAGGTTCAATTGATATTGAAGGTTTAGAGGAGGTTAAAAGGGTTATGAAAAAAACTTCTGATGATTCTAAAAAAAGAAGAACATTATTGAAAGCGTTAAGATATGGGGCAATTCCAACACGTCAAGCTATGAAAATGGGTACTCCTGTTAGAACAGGAAATTTACGAGCATCTATTGGAACAATAACAGGAAAAGGGGGAAAAGGTGGAATTGGAGCTGCATCCGTAACTGTTGGAGCTAGAGTTACAAAAAGAGGTGGGCGAAGAAAAAAAGGACAAAAAAAATATATCAAAAATGATGGATATTATGTTGGATGGGTTATAAGAGGACATAAAAAAAGAGGTGGAGGTAAAACCACCCCAAATGATTTTTTAACCCCTGCATTTGATTCAACCAAGAATATAGCAGTGGAAAGAATTGTTGACAAATTAATTAAAGACGTATTGGAAAAAAACTGGTAATGAGTTTATCAAAAGCTATATATAAAATATTATCTAACGAAACTGATTTGATTGCAGAAACATCAACACGAATCTTCCCTTCGGTAATTCCTCAGAATGTGGATTACCCAGCCTTGATGTATGAAATAAATTCTCAAGATCCTATTTATGTAAAAGACAGAAGGCATCAAAAAACGGAAGCACATATTGTTATTGGAGTGCATGGAAAAACTTACGCAGATGTTCAAAATGTATCTGATATTGTGATTGCCACTTTAGAAAAATACAAAGATGCTAGTGATTATTCAAACCCTGAAACAGGCCTATCAGGAACACCAGACACAGGGGGTTGTTCAATTGTTGAGGGTTATTGGATTCAAGAAATATTTTTTGATAATAGTTTTGATTTGTTTGATGAAAAACTAAGAGTGTTTGAAAAGTATATTGAATTTGATGTTCGGTTTTTAAACAATCCTTCATCAATGGGTGCTTATGGTTGGTTTCCTGTTGATATAACAGGATTAATGAGTACAAGCGAAACTCAAAATCCTCCAATTGCCCCTAGTGATGGTGAAGAAATAGCATTATTTTATGATGGAAGTGGGGCAACAACATTAAACTTGACCGAAAGTCCAAATGGCCCTTATTATAGTAGTGCAAAATATTTAAAATTTCAACAAGGTGATGGGGGTGGTTCATATATAAGTTCATCTTCTGCTATTGAATTTACAAGTGGTTGCACCTTCTTTTTTGTATTTCAGGAAGATGTTACCGCAACTGATTTTAATTTATATTTAACAAGTGAAGGATCATCAAACGAAAATAAAATTTGGTTTAGAAGAACATCACTATCAAAAACTTATGTAACCATAAATTTAAATGGAACTGCGGTAAATTTATTAGCTTCAACAAATACACCTACTTTTGAAAATAAAACTTATTTAGCTATTTCTTGGGGAAATGATGATGATGAAACAGGTGAATTTGAAATTATTGATCCTAATGATGCAACTTATTTTAATAAAAATTTGTATAATTCTTATAGTGAAACAGGGGGTGGAAATTTTAAATTTCAAAGATTAGGGATTGGCACAAATGGAACTGATAGTTCATTAAGATTATATGAAACTATAATATTCAATAAAAAATTAACTTTTGGCGGTGGTCAATATAACAGAATAAAAGATTATTTACTAAATAAACATGAATTATGAAAAAATATATAGTAACATTCATCCAAGACATACCTAATACCAACAGAAAAAAAGGTGATAAATATGGCCCTATAAATAAAGAAGGCTATATAAATTATTTAAATAAAGGTTGGATTGAAGATGAACAGGGATTAGCAAAAACGAAAAAAGAAAAGCCAAAAAATAAACAAAAACCAAAAGTTGAAGAAATAAATTTAGAAGATTAATTAATTAATAAAAACAAAAAAAAATGGCAACAACAGGAATTTTTAACGGAACTAGCTTAGTTCTCTCAATTGACACATCAGGTGGTGGATCGCCAACTTTATTAGGTGCTTCAACAAGTTGTTCAGTGGCTTTTACACTAGATACTTTTGAAACAACTAACAAAGATTCGGCACATAGAAAATCATACTTACCTGCTGCAACAGGATTTACAATGGATTGCGAAGCGTTTTATACAACAGATGAAACAAATGCTCCAGATAACATAATGAGTGCTTTAAATTCAAGAACATTAGTTGATGTTGAATTTAATGAAGCATCAGATACAACAGGTGATTATAAATATACAGGAAAAGCGTACATCACAAGTTGTTCTTTAAATGCACCAAATGAAGATGCTGCGACTTATTCAATAAGTTTACAAGGATCAGGGGCATTGACTATTGCTGCAAACTAATAGTATTGTTTAGTATCGTTTTTAATACTATATTGAGCAAAAATTATATAGTATGACAAAAGAATTAAATAAACTAGCAATTGGCAATGAAATGCGACCTGTTCATTTTGGCTTTGCAACATTAGCCGAATGGTGTGATATGTCAAACATGACATTAAATGACATTGGAAAAATGGGTAATGATATGGCTTTATCTACTGCAATATCAATGGTTTTTTGTGCTTTAAAACATGGTGCAAGAAAAGCAAAAGTTGAGTTTAACCACACAACAGATGATGTGGCAGATTGGTTAGATGAGGATCAGGAAGCATTGGTGCGAACAATGGATTTATTTACTAAATCAATGAGCAAATCGCATGAGGCAAAAAAGGCGAAGGGGGCGAAGAAATAGCCCCCCAAACCTTTGATTCCTTAATGGAAATAGCATTAGGGAAACTTAATATGACAGAGGATGAATTTTGGGATATAACACCCAGAGTTTTTCAATTGAAGTGTGATGGATTTTTTTCTTTGGTTGATAATGTAGAACGCCTAAAATGGGAACGCATGAGATTCCAAACAGTTGCTTTGATTAATAGTCAAAGAAAACGAAGTGAACAAATTACTGCACAAAAACTTATAAAGTTTGATTGGGAAAAAACAGAAACTCAAGAAAACGAAAGAAATAAAATTGATTATATACTTCATAAAGCAAAAAATAAAAAATGACTTTAGCTAAAAACGTTTCAATATTTTTCAGAGCAGACACCAAAGCGTTTCAAACTGGTTTAGATAAAATGCAAAGAAAGTTGACTAAATTTAGTCGGCAAACGCAGAAACTAGGCCGTTCAATTACAAGAAATTTTAGTATTCCTTTTGCCTTAGCAGGAGCAGGGGCGGTTAAAATGGTTGCAGATTTTGACACCTCAATGACCAAACTAAATACGTTGGTTGGTATTAGTGAAGGGGAAATTGAAAAATTTAAAGAATCAGTTTTAGCATTATCAGGTGAAGTTGCACAATCTCCAAACGAATTAGCAGAAGGGTTATTTTTCTTAACATCCGCAGGTTTAAGGGGGGCAAATGCTATGGAAACTCTGGAAGCGGTTTCTAAAGCGGTTGCAATTGGTTTGGGTGAACAAACAGACCTTGCAAAAGTGGCAGGAGCTGCGCAGAACGCATACGGAAAAGACGTTTTATCTTCTGCGGAAGCATTAGACGTTTTCGGAGCTATGGTTAAAACAGGTATGTTTGAATCCTCTGAATTAGCTGCGGTTCTTGGAAAAGAAGCAGGGTTTGCGGCTGCATTAGGAATATCATTTGAAGAATTAGGGGCATTTATTTCAACATATACCAGAACAACAGGAGATGCAACTTCGGCAACTGTTGGTGTTTCAGGTGTGATGATGGCGTTTACAAAAGAAACAGAAAAAGGCAAAAAAGCTCTAAAGAAAATCAACATGACTTATGGAGATTTACGAACCATGCTAGGGGAGCAGGGATTGCAAAATACATTAATTCATTTAAAAGAAAATTTTGCTGCTAATGGTGTTGAATTATCAGAGTTTTTTAGTAAATCACAAGCATTAAAAGGTGTAATAAATGTTCTTGGAAACCAAACAGGAGACTATGTAAACGTCCTGCATGAATTGGAAAACGCATCAGGGATGGTTTCTAATGGCTTTGAAACGATAGCGGAAACTACTGGATTTAAACTTCAAAAAGCGTGGAATGATTTGAAATTAGCTATGATGTCATTTGGCGTTGTTCTTGTTCCAATCATGGAAACTTTTGCAAATTTTATTTCATGGATTTCAGAAAAATTCAGGGCATTAGGAGAAACAACAAAAACAGTTTTTGGATATATTGGTGTTGCCTTAGCTGCTTCAGGGCCTATTTTAATGGGTTTATCTCTGGTGAGTAAAGGTATTACTATGGCAATTGGAGGGGTGAAAATGTTAATGAAGGCATTTATGATCTTAGCTAGAAACCCTGCTTTACTGGCAATTGCTCTAGCTATGAGTGCTGCTATGTCAATGATAAATCAAACAACTGTTGCCATAGATTCACAAGGAAAAGAGATGATAAAATTAACACAGGGTGCGAAAGCATGGCGAAAAATGTGGGGGATGGTTAGTTGGTTAGTTAATCTTGTTGGTCAAACTCTTTATGATATATCAATTCTTCTGGGGGGAATTACGGTTATTTTAGGTCAAGCTGCAACGTTACACTTTGAGGCAGCAGGTAAAAGTGTGGAAAAACTAAAGGAGTGGATGACAACCGAGAAGTATGGTCACAAATTATTTGATTATAGTAGTGCAGGAGATGATTTGGACAGAATACTGGATAATGTGGACAAACAAATTGAAGAAAAAGAATTGCAATTAAACCAACCAAAGCCACCAAGTGCAGAAGAAATAATGAAGGACTTTGAAGAGGACTTAAACAAATTTAAGCCAAAGATTAGTGGTGGGAATATTGAACTTGAACCGCCTGATGGAGCAGACAAAAAATGGAATCAACAAGATTTTGAATTGTGGTTAGATTTGCCGAATAAAGAAGATATGCAAAAGGCGGTTGATTATCTTGCTCCAACAATGCCTGGAATTGACACTTCTGAAATACGTGCAAGTTTAGAAGAACATTATCAGATGTGGTTAGAAAATACAACAGGGATTGTATTTGCAAATACCGAAGGGAATGAAGAAATAAGACGACAATGGGAAGAAACACAACAAACATTATTGCAATTTCAATCAACCCTTGCAGACAGTTTGTCATCTGGTGTGGCAAATGCCTTTGTGAATGCAACCATAGAAGGGGAAAATTTTGGTGAAGCCATGATGAATGTTTTTAAAAATCTTATCAAACAAATTATGGTCGCAATAATAAAACAACAAATATTAAATATGTTGATGAAAAGTACACCACAAGGACAAGTTGGAAGTATTGTTTCAAGTATTGCCAATTTAATTACCCCTGCAAATGATATTGCGTTTGGGCCAAGTGCAGGAAGGTTTATTACAGGGCCTGAAGGGATATTTTCATTAAATGCCAGAGATTCAATTGTGGCAGGAACAAATTTATTTGGAGGGGATCAAGGGGCTAAAAACATGACAGTTAATGGATATATAGATGGAAGTTCAATATTTTTATCTAACAAAAGACAAACAAACACAGTTAATAGATTATCATAAATGGCAGGTATTAAATATCAATGTGAATTTTATAGTAATAATGGTTCTAGGTATAGAATGAATATATATCATGTGGATTATTCAGGAACAACGATTGAATTTAAAGCAGGTAACGAGGGGTTTCAGTTGACTTATGAAGGTGAAACCAGTTCGGTTTACGAATGTATTAAAGCATCATCATTGCAATTTGATTTTCTAATAGAAGAAGCACCAACATCATCAGGCGATCCAACAACAGGGAATATTTATGATGATTTATTGACCAACAATGAAAATAAAATGTTCATTATTGTTCAACAATATGATTCTGCTAATACTGCATGGCGTAATTTTTGGGCTGGTGATATTATTGATGATACAATTACCATCGAAGATGCACCTTACCCTGTTAGAATGAGAATAAAAGCCAGTGATGGAATAGCTAAATTAAAACAAAAAAAATATGAACCCTTAACAGGGGGAACGTGGCTAACTGTATTGTATCTGGTTCAAGAATGTATTTCACAAACCCTTAATTATTCGACATTATTTCCAAGCACAGGGGGAACAAGTGTTATAACAATTAGAAACACCCCTGATAGATATGCAGAAAACATGGGTTCAATAACTGATTCAACATGGCAGGACACCTATAACCCCATGAAATTATGTATGTTGAACGAAGGTGCATTTGTGAAAAAAGATGGAACTTATTTCACTTATTATGAAATATTAGAACAAATTTGTACTTTGTGGAATTGTCAATTTTTCTTATCTTCACTTTGGAATGAAGATTTGGGATGTACTTGGTGGCTATTTTCAAGAAACATTTTGTACTATGAAGATGGCCCTTCAGTTCTAACCAGTTGTAGAGTTTTTAAAAATCAAGCGTACAAAACCAATAGCAATGCCTTAAATTTTGCTGAATATAGTGTTCCAAATACCTCAGTTAATTATACACCAACAATAGTTAAAACAATAGGTGATGCCGACCACCCAAAATTTTCAGGAAATAAAATCACATATTGTGCGCCTTTAGGAAGGGTTAAAAATATTTATAATCATGATTTGTTTTCTTATAATTGGAATAGTCCAAGTGCAGGAACAAATGATATATGGAATGAATTAGGGAGTGCCAGAAATACTGCCACATCAGGTTATCAATTTTTCACAAATACATCTTCAGCAAGTGGTGCAGATTTAGCTTCACCCTATTTTCCTGATGGCATGGATTATACAGCTTCGCCTAATGACAACAATCAGGGGTTGTTTCTTCCTGTAACTTCAAATCAGGACACAATACTTGTAACAGGAAATCTTACTTTTTCTTATTGGATGTATATTGATGCTGGTGGTAGNACNACANTAGGTGNTTTTTTATTAGACGCTATAGCTGCTGGAAATCAACCCACTTTTAGTATAGAAGCAGAATTACAAATTCGGTTTATTACTTCTGATAAAGTTGGTGAGGATTGGTACGAGGCACAATATCAAAATCCGCCTGTTGATTTAGAAGATAATGAAGTAAAATTACATTTAAATGGAGAGTTTGGAAATGGTGGAACTGGAGTGTGTGAATGGTCTGATGCCAACGCTTCAAGAATAAAAATACACATGGAAGGATTGCCGCTTCAAAATAATGGTTCAATTCAATATACAATTCCTTTTAGTTTTCTTAGTGAAGCAATACCAACTGATTATGATGAAACAAATATAAAAACCTTGAAACGAATGCGTATTAAAATTTATGATTGGGAAGATACAAACGTTTTTGGTTCTGAAGTTGCATCTCTGATGGGGAGTACAATTACTTTTCAAGGAAGCCCCACGATTGAATTTTCTGATTTAAGTGTAACATCATTTTTATCAGGAACTAAAATGGGAAATTATGTTTCTACTTCTATTGGTCAAGCGGATAATGGAAACATTGAAGCTGCGTGTGAAATGGTAATAGAGCCAGAATTATTTATTGGCGATCCACCACCCTATGTAACAAATAATGATGGTGAGTTAACTAGTGTTAATGAAGGGCCTGTATTATATTTAAGTGGTATTAAAATTGTTGCCCCTGCAGCTTCTGATCCGACAACAACACCACCTACAACAGTAGCGGATAACAACAGAAGATGGAGAACGCAAAATGATGGCACATTTTTACCATTGAACGAATTATTGTCAAGAGAGATAATTAAAAAGAGATGTTTTCCATCTTATAAATATGATATATCTTTTGAAAATAATGATGCAGATGAAACAATTACTTTCGCAAATAGTTTAAAAACAGATATGAAATTAAATGATGGGGAAAGTGCAGATTTACAAGGGTTTTTCCCTATTGGTGGAACTTATACTGCGGTTACTGATTCATGGAAAATGACTATTGAACAGTTTTCAGTTAACACCACTTCAAATGTAACAAACACAAGTTACCAAGACGTCAACACAGAGTGGTTTCACCAAAACCCTAATATTATTACATCACCATATTTTTAAAATGAAGGGGGGAAAACTTAACATACAGGGAGGTAAAAACATAAATGTTGCTAACAAAAAAGTGGCTACCGCTAGAAGTTCAATGTTTAATCAACATAATGTAAATGTTTCTAGAGAGGGTTTAAAAAATTTGCAACAAAGATTGTGTATTACAGAACTATCTGCTAGTGTTTCAGGAACAGTTACTTCGCTTTCTATTAATGTAACATCTTTTGATGTTATAAAAGCTAATGATAAATTAATTGTTGTTGATCCTGTAACTGGCTTTGCAAGTGATATTCAAGCTACAGCAGATGTAAAAGCAACAGACACTACAATTTCTATTGCATCAGTAACCCTTTTCTATCCTAGAGAGGCTTTTATAATGTTTCAGGAAGAATATTTAAATTATTTTGTTAGAGGTGGAACAATAACTTATAAAACAACTATTTTAAATGCTGCTTATAAAACATTAAATACTTCACCAGTTACATTAGTTGCAGGTCAAGTGGGCTTAGTCATGATTCCTGTAAATTTATTAATTATAACTGGTGGTTATAGTTCAGATGATGAAGGAAATGATAAATATTTATATTGTGGTCATGGTACAACCGCCCTTTCAGGTAAGTTTTGGGATTCCATAAGAAGTTTTAATTATAGAGTTCGGAGTAATTCAACATGGAACATGACAGGTGATACAGGACAGATTATGGATGACAGTATTGCAGGGGATGGAATAAATTTATATTCAAGTGGTGATTTTGAAAGTGATGATTTTAGTTTAACAGTTTATTTAACATATAGAATTGATAGTGCATAAAATGAAAAAAGATATAAGTACCTATATATACATAATACTTTTGTTTGCAATTTTAGGTTGCTCAATGGTTTGTTCTCAAAACAACTTTTTTAAATATTCAACTTTTTATGCCACAATGAACATGGAAAGTTCAATGATTGAAGAACAAAATTATATTGCAATCTCAAAAGGTTATGAAGAAACAACGCAAATTAACGAATACGATTTCCAAATAAATTTAGGTTTGCGAAAAGTGGCACGAATGGACTATGAACAAAAATTAAAAACATGGTATTATGGAAATGAAGAATCGGTTTCTGACTTCACTACGATTGGGAACAATAATAGTGGCTTTGAGTATTTACTTAATTATTCTTTTATACGTAATCGTGGTGAAACATTTAATTCTCAAAAGTATTGGCTTAGATATTTAACAAATAATTTTGTTTCAAAAATTGAATATAGAGATAATGAAAGATTAGATTTAAAATATAGTTCAATTGATTTGAGATACAGAATAAACAAAAACTTTTTTGATTTTAGTTTTGGTTTGTGTTCTAGGTTGCATCCTGTTTATCACATAACACCAATTGAAGATTTTTGGGTGAGTGGTGAAACATCATTTTTTGATTTAGCTTCTGATTTTGGTTATTCTAGTCAGTTTGTAAATGGGAGGTGGAATTGGTTTAAAGATGGTGAATTACTTGCAACAAGTAATGATGAATTTTTTACTCATTATTTTGGTGATGCAATAAGAGAATTTAACGAACAAGAATTATCAAAGCTAAATGAAGTAAAAGAATTGTCATTAGTTATGGGAGTATCTTATTACAAATACCAATCTTATTTTTGGATTCATGCGTGGTTTAATGCTTTGCCATATCATTATGGATTGGATGATTATTCATTTGAATATGATGGTTCTTCATTTGAATATGATGGTGGTTTTGTTTTAGGTTATAGAATTGGAAACAAAAAAAACTTTGGTGTTTTTATAGAAAACAATATTCAAAGGGTTTGGGAAAAAGATATATTCAATTTACAATTTGGATTTAATTATTTAATATTTTAAAAGATGAAAAAGTTATTAGTATTATTATTAGTTTTTTGTTATGGATTTAGTCAAACAAATTGTGAATTGTGTGTGGAACAAAATGGCTTTTATTGTGGAGATGATGAAAGTAATTGGACACAGTATAGTCCTAATGGTTGTGTGCCTAATGGTCTTAATGGCTTATACTATCTTAATGATGGCTGGTTGGATTGTGTGGATGGTTCGGATGAAAACGAAAGTGTGCCTACAACTATTGAAGAATGTGATTCGTATAATATTGGTTGTGATACTATTTATGTTGATGTTTTTGTTACAGATACAATTTTTATAACTACTATTGACACGATAACAAATATAGAATATATTGATTGTGAATCAGGTTTACCATGCGGTATTGGTTTACAGGAAATATTACAAAACTCAAAAACCAAAAATGCTTTATACAACCTTAACGGACAAGAGATTAGACAAAGAAAGGGAGTATATATTGAAAATGGAATTATTAAATTTAAAATAGATTAAAAAATGAAAGAAGTAATAAATAAAATTATAAACAGTAGAAAATTTTGGTATGGCTTTACAACTGTAATGCTAATAATGTTTTCTGAAGATATGGGAATAAGTGAAACAAAAATGAATACTCTTGTTATTGTTTGCGTGGCTCTTATAATTGGTCAGGGGTTAGCAGATAAATCTTGTAAACGTTAGATCATGCCAGAAGTTTCAGTTAGCGAAAATAGTAAATTCACATTATCACTTAAATCAATAATAGCGATTGTAGTTATAACAAGTAGTTTTGTTGGACAATTTTATGTATTATCAAATGAAATTGATGAAGCTAAGAGGTTGCCAGAATCAGAAATTAGCAGGTCAGAATTAGATTTGAAATTAGAATTAATCTCAAAAACTGTCATAGCAAACTCTACTACATTAGACAAAATCGAAACGCAGATAGAAAAGATTGAAGAAAGGGTTTACGAATTAAAATGAGATTTCTGAAATATATATTAGTGTTGTTGGTAATGCAATCAAACGCACAAAGTTTTGTAAATGAAAAAGAGTTTGATAATTATATCAAAAAAAATGATGTATTTGTTATAGAATTTTGGGCGGAATGGAACAAAGATAACCAATGTGATTTTTTGAATGATTTAAAAGATTGTAATGCAAATAGAGTTTGTATTATATCAAACGAAAAATTAAAAGATAGATTCCAAATTGATGTATTGCCAACTTTACTAATAATATATAACCAAAAAGAAGTATGTAGATTTAAGGGAAACTTATTGTTTCAACTAACAACAAAAAAAAGCGAGGTTCAAACAAAAATAGATAGTATAATAATTAGCAAATTTAATTAATGGAACTAACAAAAGAACAAATAGAAAATGCAGTAAAAGACAAAGGATATAATTGGTTTGAAAAAGGTGATTATAATTTAAATATTGTTGGTGTGAGAAACTCTGATACAGGTGATGAAATAACAAACAAGTTTGATGACCAAATAACATTATCGTACAAAGTAGATGGTGAATGGAAATTTCATTCTTTTAATTGCACGACAGATTCAGGAAGATATTGGATGGATAACAACATGAGAAAATCTGGTTGTGCCATTTTGAAAGAAGGTCAATATTCAAGTGCATACAGAATTGACAAACATAGAAAATCTTATGATGCTTTATGTCAAAGGGGGGCAAAGGTAACTGTTTATCGTGATGCTAATAAAGATGATTGTTATGATTTAGATAATGACAATACAGAAACAGGATATTTTGGAATTAACATACACAGAGCAACCGCAAGAGAAGGGAAAGACATCAACACAAGTTGATAAATGGTCGGCAGGATGTCAAGTGATTGCATCTAATGATGATTGGAAAGAATTTATGGAAGTATGTTACAAAGCAAAAGAAGTTTGGGGAAACAGTTTTACATACACATTAATAGAAAGTAAAAATATAATATAATATGGAAATAGCAGCTTACACAATAGCAATGGTATTATTTAGCTTAGGGTGTTTTTCAATGGGGATTTATGTTGCAACACAAATCAGTGATTGGATAAATAAAAAACTAAAATAGTTATGATTTTTAAAAACTTATTTACAAAAGGAAGTTTAGATTCTGTTAATAACTTGGTTGATAATTTAGTTACTAACAAAGAAGAACGTAAGGAATTAAAAATTAAATTCAAACAAGTTTTGTTAGATGCAGAGTCAAAAGCACAAGCCGAAGTAACCAAAAGATGGTCTAGTGATATGGCAAGTGATAACAATTTGTCTAAAAATATCAGACCGCTAACATTAATTTTTTTAACAAGTGTGTTCGTTATAATTTCGGTGTTTGATGGAAATGTTGGTGATTTTAAAATATCATCTGCATATATACCAATTTATCAAACTTTATTGCTTTGCGTGTATTCTGCATATTTTGCAGGGCGAAGTATAGAGAAATTAAAAACACCTAAGAATGAGAAAAAAAAGAATTAGACCTAGAGTTAATGAAGTAGAGCATGAATATTTAAAACAATATAGAAGAAATAAAGGTGATGAAGTAATATTAGTTATTTCAGACCTTCATGCTCCATACAATCACCCTCAAGCGGTTGAGTTTTTAGAAGCTATCAAATATAAATACCGACCTACAAAAATTCTTGGAATTGGTGATGAGGTCGATTTTCATGCCTTATCATTCCATGACACTGATCCTGAATTAGATAATGCCTACGCAGAATTAGTCAAAGCAAAAAAAGTAATTAAAAAAATTCATAAGCTATTTCCCAAAATGGATTTAGTTCATTCCAATCATGGTTCAATGTTATATCGTAGAGGGAAAGCACATGGTATTCCTAGACACATGCTTAAAAGTTATAATGAAGTTTTAGAAGTTGGCAAAGGATGGAAATGGCACGTTGATTATAAATATCAAATGGTCAATGGTCAATGGTTATTTATGACACATGGATTGAAAAAGAATGGTTTAACCTTAGCCAAAGAAATGGGAATGTGCGTTTTACAGGGCCATTACCATACGAGCTTTGAAATTGGCTACACTAGCAATCCAATGAGTTTAAATTGGTCAATGATGGTAGGTTGTTTAATAGATGATAAGTCAATGGCGTTTGCCTATAATAAAGTAAATAGCCAAAGGGTAATTCTAGGTTGTGGAATTATTATAAATGGTCAACCAAAATTGATTCCAATGATACTTAAAAAGGGGGGAATGTGGGATAAAATAGTTCATTAATTATAAGAGGGAAATTAACATTTTCCTTTTTTTTTGTTTAAAACTTTGTTAATAAGTTAGAAAACAAAAATGTTGAAGATTGAAATATTATTTAGAATTTTACAAAAACAAAAATTAAAAATTATGAAACAAAAAGATTTTTTAATATTGCAAATAATTAATCAAACAAAATTAGATGCAAGAAGTTTATACTTTTACGCAAAAGAATTAAACGAATTAAGTATTCAAAAATTGTTAAACATTAAAAACCAATTAAGCCATGAATCCTAAAAATCAAAAAGAAGCGGTTTTATATCACATAAAACAATTTCAAACAATTACAAGTTTAGAAGCTATTTCAGAATATGGAATAACAAGGTTAGCACATTATATTTATAAATTAAAAAAAGAAGGATATAACATTCAAAGTTTGCCTTTTATAAAACGAAATAGATTTGGAAATACAGTAACGTTATCAAAATATTATTTAGATGAAAAATAAAGATATGTTAGTTAAATTATACAAGAACTATAATTTAACACCTGAAGATATTTTTAAATCTCCATTAGGATTCACAACAATTACACGTTCAGGAATTGATAAAATACAAGCGGTTGCAAAAATAGAAATTGCATATTCATTAGAAAAAGTTTCTGATGACAATAAATATGTAGTTATAAAAGCAACAGGAATTATAAATTCTAAAATTGATCCTGATGGAGATATATTAAAGGAATCTAAACGAATTGAAACCTATGGCGAATCATCACCACAAAACACAAAAAATCAATACCCAATTGCTATGGCAGAAAAAAGAGCCATGAGCAGATGTGTTTTAAAATTGACAGGATTTTATGAATTAGGTGTTTATGGTGAAGATGAAGTAAATGAAATAACAAAAAAATAATTATGGAAAATTCACATTTAAAAAGTGTTCCGATTTATAGAATAATTAAAAGTGTAGATAAATCTGAAGGAACAATAACACAAGTAATATTTGTAAAAGATGACGATAATAAAAAATTAATCATGGTGGATGTTTGCAAAATGATTGTAATTGATGTTTTTTATGATTGGGAAGATTTTACTAGACATTATAAGTTAGATGTTGCATTAAGAATTTATGAATCAATAAGATGAACTCATTATATACATTAGGAAATAAAATAATTGCAGAAGAAACTTTAAGTGTAGGTGGTGTTTTTATTTGGGATTACCCTGAATTTTGTGATGCTTATTTTTCCTTTGCTAAAGATATTGAAGGAAATGAATTAGAGGATGAACAATTAGATAAATTAACCGACAAATATCCTGAATTAGTTAATGAGTTAGCTTTAAAAAAAATATTTGAATGAAACCAAAATATGTAAAAAATTTATTAAGTGGTTGTTGCAAAGCCGATATTTACGAAAAACATACTCCTAAATATTTAGGGGGTTCAGTTCGTTATTGTGCCAATTGTGGAAATGGTGTGATGTTAGAAAAGAATATTAATTTAAGAAAAACACCCCCTGAAGAATCTGCAACATGGGCGATTGCTATAAAAAACAAATGTTTTCTTTTATATAAAGGAACTAAAACAGAAACAAAAAAATATATTCAAGAATTAATTAAGGACAAAGAAAGTGTTGTTGATTACTTTGAATACAATTCAAAAGATTATTATTATTTTATACATGGGCCATTATGGAAGGAATCAATATAAAAAGGTTAATTGAAACTGCGTGTTATTTTAACAAGGTTAGTGTTCGCAAATATTATTCAACAACAACACGACTTAATGTAGTTGACACAAGAGCTGTTGTTTGTAATATTTTAATCAACGAATATAAATTAACAAAAGAAGAAACATCAGAATTAATGTGTAGGTGTTTGGATAGTGTAAAGGCATATATTAAAATTCATGAACAATATGAAATAGTAAATCATTATACAAGATTGTATCAAAACACATTAGAACATTTTAAATTGGATTTTGAAACTGAACACCATGAACACCATGCAAAGATTCAAAAAACAAAATATGACAGAGAATTAGAAACAAAGGTGGAAAGATTATTAAATGAAGTTGATTATTTACAGTTCATGTTAGAAAGACACAAAACAAAAGTATATTAATTAAAAATAAAGTTATGTTAAAAATTAGAGGAAAAATCACAAAAATATTAGAACCTGAAGTGAAAGAAACTAAAGGAGGTAAATTATATATTCAGAAAGTTATTTTAGATAATAACCCAGATTATGAAAATCAAATTATGTTTCAGTTTCTAGGCGATTCATATAAACAATTGGATTTCAAAGAAGGTCAAGAAGGTGAAATGTATTTTTATATTAATGGTAGAAAATGGAATGATAAATACTTTGTTAATCTAACTGCTAAAAAATTTGAAGCAGATGTTTCAATTGCTGTTGGTGATGAAGTTATTTCTAATTTTGAAATGACAGAAAAGATTGAACAAGATGCAGAAGAAATGGCCATGAAGATTCAAAATGAATTTGAAAAAGATGAAAAAGATGATTTGCCTTTTTAAATTATAGCTTATGGAAAACTTAATACTAATTATAATAACGTTAATATTCATAATGATTTTATTTATTCTTCGTAGAATTGAAAAGCATTTAACACTTCATGCTAAATCATTATGGTTTATACTAGAACATTTAAGAACACAATTAAAAAAACCAAAAAAGAATGGCAAAATATAGACACATACACACAACCTTTTGGAATGACCCTCTTGTTTTAGATTTAACACCTGAACAAAAGTATTTCTATTTATATTTATTAACCAATGATAAGGTCAAACAGTGTGGTATTTATGAAATATCATTAAGACAAATTGTATATCAAACTGGATATAATAAAGATACTATATTAACATTATTAGCATTTTTTGAAGATGCAGAAAAAATAATATATTCTGCTAATACTAATGAAATTTTGTTAAGAAACTTTTTAAAATATAATTCAAGTAAATCACCAAAGGTTATTAAATGTATTGAGGATGAATTAACAGAGGTNAAGAATCCAATATTGTTAGAACATTTAAAGTTTGATGATACAGTATNNATAGNCTATCCATACAGTATAGACAAGAAAAAGAAAAAGAAAAAGAAAAATAAAAAAGAAAAAGAAAAAGAATTTATTGATAGTGTATTTNTTTTTGAAAAAGATTTTAATAAAAAGATGCTTAATGATTTCATAGAGTATTGGACAGAATCTAATTCAGAAGATTCACAAATGAGATTTGAAAAATGTGATATATTCAACATAAAAAAAAGATTAGAGAGGTGGAACAAGAACAGTGAAACGTTTGGTTCTAAGAAAAGCAATATGCCAGACTTTTTAGATAATGTTTATTTAAACAGAATAAAAGATGATGTTTACCAAACAAGAAAGTTTTATAAACATTTGGTGGAAAATTGCGGTTACATCAAGAAGGAAACGTTGACAGGTACAATTAAATATATTAAAAGATAAAATGTCTATTGTGAGATTAAAATATTATATGTATAATTAACAAATATGTTTGGGTTTATCCCTACATAATTTTTGGTTTTTGTGTGTAGGGGTATCAATAGATGCCCTTACTTTTTTAATAAACATTATGAAAAGAAAAGGATTTGTATTTTCACCAAACAAAAGAAGAAAGAGAAAAGGGGTTCATTCAAAGAACGCATCCAAAGGACAGAACGCTTATAGAAAAAAATATAGAGGACAGGGAAAATGATTTATAAATGCAACGATTGTAATATAGAACGACACATACTTAAAACAACAATTATTTTTGTTGATGATGAATTAGAAACAAAAGAAGCGTTGTGTGATTGTGGTATATATATGAAACAAGTATATGAAGANAAACACAAAGGAATGCCACACATAATTAGAAACGAAAGGAATGGGAAATAATAAATATGAAATAGACACTGATAAACTTTTAGATATTGCTTGTGGTAATGTTATTGACAGGGAGTTTAGCGAAACTCTAATAATCAAATTACCTAAACAATTATTAAAGCAATGGAAGAAACAGAAGAAAAGATTTGAGGGAATATTAGGGGCAAAGGTTTCTGATTCTCAATTGTTAGAATGGTTAATAGTAGAAATGGAAAATGCACCAGATGAAAGCTATAAGCCATAAACAAAAGGGAATCCATAAGGAACTAAAGAAAGTTTATAAAGAGATTGCAGAAGAACGAGAACATAAGTGTTCAGGCTGTGGAAGATATGATTTGCCATTAAGTCATTCACACTTAATACCTAGAAGTAGAAGAAGGGATTTAATAACAGAGAAAAGAAATATAACATATCACTGTCTAACATTTGGAACAAGAAGGGGTTGTCATGATATATGGGAATCTACAGAAAGAACAATGCTATTAGATTACTTTAGCAATATGTCAATCGTTGAAGAACTAGACAAAGAATATTATAACTTAATAAAACAAAAAGAAGATGCCAACTTTTCCTAAATCAAAGAACAAACGCTGGATCGTGGAAACCAAGCAGGGGGCATGGACAGATGCAACTTTTTATAATAATAGGAGGTGGAGGAGGGTACGTGGTGAATATATAAAAAAAAATCCCCTCTGTGTTAATTGTGAAAAAAGAGGTATCATAGAACCTGCAAAAATTTGNGACCACATCATACCAATCAGACAGGGTGGAGATAANTGGNACNCTTGTAACTTTCAATCCTTATGTGTATCTTGCCATAATAAGAAGTCATCAACAGAACGCAGGAATATTAAATAATAACAGAGGTGAGGGGGTAACCCCATCAAGTCTTTCAGAGGTAAATACTGTATAT
>FUFK010043440.1_pt1 | contig 25281 bp, 32 predicted proteins | sample 1021851 | NCBI WGS metagenome assembly FUFK01 (sample SAMEA51879418, study PRJEB19060) | metagenome | reverse complement strand
GTCGTGTTGTCGTCTTTAATGGGAATAATACCAAGCGATGGTTCTTTGCCATCAAGATGATCATGCCATTTTTGTTCCGTTAATTGTTCTTTAACAATCCAAGAATCTGTTTCTAATTTTCCACTTTGATTTTTTGAACGGCTNTTTGTTTGACCGTANGCTCTCTCNAGCCCTGAAAATATCTCAATAAATTTTTTTCTNTCNTCCATAATTTCTCATTCATAGTTGAGGGAGCAGNNTTTNNTGTAGGAGGAAAANGATCGCTCCCTCGNTGTTNTGGTTCAAGTGTTTAGTACGCGTCGGAAGTCGCGTTGTCAACACTTTCNTCNTCATGCTTAACTTTTACTTCACCAGCATCTACAGACGCGGAGAAAGCTTTTGCTTGTGNNTACAAGTCAGCATCTTCGATTGGACCGACTCTAGAGACGTCCCAACCAAACCATTCACCCAAATCATTNGATTCTGCAATCGTTTTCAANGAATAAATGTGNGAGTANGAAGGNGGTGTAAATAACCCCTTCGNACCTTTTAACTTTAACCCAAGCATNAAAGANTTCCATCTTTTAGATTTNTTTCTTTGNGTGCTTTTCATAGCNATAAGAGCTTGTGACCAAACNCCGTTATCGCTTTTAATCAAACAAAAATGATTAGCCGTATCTTCGATATAATTGCCATTACTCAATCTATCTTTACGTTGATCATCTCGTTGAGTTTTTGACAGTATGTCACTGTCACCAGGATAGATATTAACAGGAGCACCAGTGCCCTTGCCTCTATCTTGCCATTCAATATATTGACGTTGATATGAACAAGGTATGACATCTACCCCTTTATCTCCATCAAATATTTCTTTTGTAAGCGTATTGTAGATCATTCCACTTTCCGCTCCCTCAATGTATTGAGGATCTCTCTTCTTAATCTGTGGTGACGTATCACTCAGAATACGAAGAAAAGGAATTGCAAGATCATCCATCCCTAATTGCCCTAGCCCTTGATTAGCGTCTGCTTCAAACATGCTAGGATCAAATTGAACAACTTCTCCTGCTTCTTTTTTCTTTACAGCGTTTGCCATATTTACTCCTTATTTTTTCTTGGTTATTTTAGTCTTCTGTCCGATAAACAAACTAAATGTATTGTCTGGGACAGATCTTCCTTCTTCGTGCCACTTTCTAATAGTGGCTTTCAGTGTCGAAGGATGCACTGAAACTTTTACTTCAGGAATTAGGCCCATGTTTTTTATCTCTTCTTCAAGATGTTTAGCCATGTTGCCCTCTCCCTTACCGAAACTTATACCCACTTGGTTTTTAATTATATCTCCCAAGCCATTATCCTCTAACCATTCATAACAAGCTTTAGATTTTTCAGCATCTTTAGGTATAGATACATAAATATCTTCTACCACATCTACTTTAGAACCATCCATCATTGTCGTCGATGTCATTCCTAACTCTTGCATTTTACCTGGTATAACCTCACCAGATAATTTTCTATGTTGTTCTTTTAAATCTTTTAGATGAGCCTCTGCATTTTCTATCTCAGACTCCATCTGTAATTGTTTACGTAATAATTCTGCTACTGATTCAAGACCTGTTTGATCTATATTAGCAACATCTTCTTCAAAGTTTATCTTGCTCATCTATTTCGCCTTTCTCATTCAAATTAATAGCTACGGGATAATAACGTTGTTGTTTCTTATCCCATTTCAAAATGTTAAATTTACCTCTGTTCATTTCAGCGGCAATACAACAACAAATACCCATAGCAGCAGGATCACCCATCATTAAAAGATAATCATTATCATCAAAATCTCTTAGTTTTCTTTTTAAAGTACGTATCGCAGGTTGTGGACTAAACATAATCTGTCTGCCACTTTCAAATAAAACAACAATGTCGCCATAATCAGCTGCACCCAATACGTTTATGTAAGGATTTTCCTGTACTAAAAATACAGTTGGCTTACCTGGTTCTTTTGCTTTATTAAAGTCGCTCATACTTTCTAAGTTCTCCTTTACACTTGTATTTTCTTTTTACAACTATTATATTGCAATTTTAGAAAGTTATTATGGATTATAGATTTAAAACAAAACCTTTTCAACATCAATTAGATGCGTTGAAAAACAGTTGGAACAAAGAAGTTTGGGCCTTATTCATGGAGATGGGCACAGGAAAAACAAAGGTTTGCATTGATAATATTGCTATTTTGTATGACAAAGGCAAGATAAACGCTGCTTTGATCGTTGTACCAAATGGTATCAAACGTAACTGGCGTAACGAATTAGGAATACATTTATCTGATCACATCAATTACCGTGTTGGTGTATGGTCTGCATCACCAAAGAAAAAAGAAAAAGAAGAGCTTGATCAGTTGTCCGTGAGCGTTGATGACTTAACCGTGCTCATTATGAACGTTGAAGCGTTATCCACAGTGCGTGGCAAAGACTTTGCGAAAAGTTTTCTTACTAGAAATAATTGTTTGATGTGCGTTGATGAGTCTACGACAATAAAAAATCATTCTGCCGCACGAACAAAGAACATACTAAAGTTAGCAGAGCTAGCAAAATACAGACGTATCATGACAGGATCTCCTGTTACCAAGTCACCACTTGATTTGTTTTCACAGGTACAGTTCCTTGATCCGTGGTTGTTGGACCAACAATCGTATTATAGTTTCCGTGCACGGTACGCCGTGATCGTTCAGCGTAGTGTCGGCACGCATTCTTTTCAACACATTGTCAGGTATCAACGATTGGACGAATTACAGGAAAAAATACAAAATTTTTCAACTCGCGTTTTAAAAAGTGACTGTTTAGACCTACCTGAGAAGGTTTATACGAAGCGGTCTGTGTCATTGACCCCAGAACAATTAAAAGCTTATACAGAGATGAAAAAAGCGGCAATAACGTTCTTTGAGGAAAATGTGATGACAGCTGCCTCCGTTTTGACACAAATGATACGCTTGCATCAAATAACGTGTGGTCATGTCAAAACCGATGACGGCGAAGTCAAACCAATTAAAAGTAATCGTATAAAAGAATTATTAGAAGTTTTAGAAGAAACAGATGGTAAAGTAATTATCTGGGCTGTATATCGCTACGATATACAAGAAATAGAAAGAACATTAGGAGAGAAATATGGCAAAGAAACTGTGGCAACTTATTACGGCGATACCAAAGATAGTATACGTCAGTCTATTGTTGACCGCTTTATGGATCCTGGAGACAGTTTACGTTTTTTTGTGGGAAACCCCAAGACAGGAGGCTATGGTCTTACTCTTACTTCTTCTCACACTGTTGTGTATTACTCTAACGATTACTCATTAGAAGTACGATTACAATCAGAAGACCGAGCGCATAGAATAGGGCAAACATCGAAAGTGACATACGTAGATTTAATGGCAGACCATACAATAGATGAGAAGATTGTAAAAGCGTTAAACAGTAAAATAGATTTGGCTAGTCAAGTAATGGGTGAAGACCCAAAAAAAATATTGTTTGGTTAGTTCTCAAATATATTTTCTACAAAAGGATTGGTAACGTAGCCACCGTCCTTTAAAGTCATTGGTTCGTTTTTTGTATCAATTACTTGGTTTAAAATAGGATGCTCCCCTGCCATAATTTGATCATATTCTTTTTTCATTCCCATAATATCAAGAATACCAAGAGCGCTTGGAAGTTTACCTCCAAGTTTACCTATTGTGTTTAATATTCTAGTTCCTAATGAATCAGTGGTATCTATACCCATAGATCTTACCCCTTTGTTAAAATCCATAATTTTTTGTCTAATAGGTTTAGAATTTTCAGACCCATCATCAAGAGCTACTTCATATCCATCAGCAATTAATTCTTTTGCTTGTTGAACGGTAGGAGATTGTTCATTACCAATCATCATAGATTTCATATTAAGTGGAACAATGTCATTACCTTTGGTAAAATACATCATACCAGCATGTTGAATTATATCCATACTATTCTCCTAATGCTCTTTCGAGCAATACTTCGAGTCTTATTACTCGCTCTTTTATTTCTGGGATGTCTGATAATATTATTTTTTCTAATTGCATTTGTTTTGACTCAACTGCTTGTAGCCTGGTTGACATCATTCCGTAAGTCGCTCCTGCGGTTACTAAAATTAAACCAACCCAAATAATATTTTTAAGACTATTATCCAATGCTATCCGCCATCATTTTTAATTTTTGATAGGTAGACATTCCTGCGAACCCACCATTAGCAAAGTTGTAGTTCATTTTAGGGTAGCCACTAAATCCACTTGTAGCGTTGCTATTTAAAATATCTAAAGCCTCTTGAGATCCAGCATCTGATGGAAACACACTATCTCCTACTACGTCAAGTCCTGTATTAACAGGTTGTTGCACTTCTGTTCCGTCACTGAATAGTAAAGTTTGACCTGCTTGCGTTGCTGGTTTATTTACACCTTCTTCAGGAAAATCGTTTGGATTTACGGGTTCCATCTGACCCGTGAGGTTAACATCTGTAATAGTATCTTGATAAGGACTTAAGAAATTTTCAAAATTAAATTGACCAGCTACGGGTGCTTGTTCTCCTTGTTGATTTTGAATAGTGCTTGATATTTCCGCGCCTTGTTTTTCTTTTGCTTTTTGAAATAAATCATTAACATAACCTTCATTTTTAGTGTAGTCAAAATTTGTGCCAAACACTTGATTTACAAAATCAATTTTACTCTTTAAATCATCTTGTCTTGGGTCATAAACAGTTCCTGGTGTTAACCCTGCGTCCATTGCAATTTTTTCTGGATCTAAAGAAGCCATCATTGCAGACGCTTCTGGGTCAAAAATATCTTCTACCGTGTCAAAACGATCACCGCCTAAACCACCAAATTTATTTGGATCTTGTTTTTCTAATGTTTGTATTGGTTCTTCTTTTTCTTCTTGAATGGTGTTAAGATTTTTGGCATCAGTTGGTGATAATGCGTTTATTATATTGGATCCTACCTGTTTAATTTTATTTTTACCTTTACCCATGGCATTAATAAGAGCCCCTACTCCTGTGCTTGAAGCAATCTTTTCAGGTAACTCTATTGCTGCAAGATTTAAATTTGCTCCTGTTAAACCTGATTGTTTGAATACTTCTCTGTGTATAGGGCTTGTTTTAATAAAATTTTGTAATTCTTGTTGATACGCGTTTGGTGTAGAGCTTCCATAAAAATCAGCAAAAACTTGTTGAGCTGAGTTTAGTTTATCGCCTGGCTTATAATCTTTAAAAACTTCACCAACTACATTTGGATTAATATTTATAATGCCAGCTTGAGTTTGAAGTTTATCTTTATTTTTTACAATATTATCTAACTGATTTTGCGCGTTTTGTGTAACTGCAGCAACATAATTAGGATTAATTTGTAAATTTGATAACGCCTGCTCTGGTCTGTCTTTTAATTTTTTAACCTTGCCTTTAAAACTTGGTGGTGGCATTATACTCTCCTATTCCCCATAGCAATCGCTTGATCTAAATTACCACCAGCTAATGCTATTCGTTGTTCGTTTGTTAATTGTTTTTCTGCACCTTCCATACCTAATCCTACTCCAGTATCTTGTACCACTTGATCGAAGTCTACGTCAAGGAAAGGATCGCGGGTCGCGGTCGCTGGTTCGTCTACTGTTTCCGCTTGAACTGTTTGAATGTCATTCGCGACACCTTGTGCATCAATACTGAATTCATTTTTACTGTCTACCTTAGAAATTTCAACGTTTGCCGCTCTACCGTCATTTGATATTTGTAAATTCATATTCTCTGAACCAGGGAAAGATACGTTGTTATCCGACATAAATATCATATATTTCATAACATCATACGGATTACCTGGATCAAGGTTTTGTAATTCTACTGGTATATTTTCTTTTTCTTCTCGCATACCAAGAGATAATTCAGGAGCTAGAGCAATCGTATTAATTAAAGCTTGTCGTCTAGCTAAATCAGATAGCTCTGGGTTCATAACTTTAGTTAAACCTTCCATAAATTTAGGATCCGCCATTTTACTCATACCGTACCGTGCTGCTAATACTAAACCGACATTACCAAAAGGATTGTTGGCAACAAAACCAGCAAAGGCTAGATTAGTAATTGCATTAACACCACCCAAGAAACCACGACGTTTAACAAAAGCAGATACATCACCAAAACTTGTTTGTTGTATTTGTTCTCCTAATGCTAGTACATTTCTTATTTTATCATACTGTTCTTTTCCAAAAATAAGTTGCATGGCTTCCATTTTATTAGGGTTATCTAAACCAAAGGAACTTTTTAACTGTTGAATATCAATAATTGGAATATTAAAATTAGCTGTCTTTATAGATCTTGTAGCTTCTTTACCTGAAAGAAAACCCATACCTTGTGAAAACATACCAGCTTCGCCTGTGATTCGTAAATCACCACTAATATATTTTGTGCTCGCACGTAGTTGATCATCAATATATGATCTTGCAACAGATGCTACAGGGTCTACCACTGTACCATCCTTTAGTTTTACTTTTGGCATTGCTGTTTGCATTTCTTTTATAGCAGCAGGCGAATATAAAGTTTCATCATTAAATAATATTTTTAACACTTGTTCACCTGTAAGCTGTGTTGGATCAATATCATCTGTTGCTTTTGCAATATTTTTATCAGCAAGACCTAATATTTGTGCAACTCTGCCTTTTGTGTAGTTAACATTATTAAAAAAGAAGTCATTTGCTATGCCCATTGCACCGCTAAATTCATTTACTAATGATTGTTTTCCTGCATCATCAAACTGTTTAAAGTTTCCAAAATCATTTAACGTATGAATCATGGCAGTTGTAAAATCATCAATACCACCTAGCTCTGTTCCAAGAGCTGGGTCTGCTGCCGCTTTTTTCTTTAAGTTATTAAATTGTGATTGTAGTCTTTTAAATTGTCTACCTGTTATATATTCATCTCCTAAATATTGTAAATCTATCAACGCATCTACAAACTCATCTGTTTTTCCTGTAAAACCTTGTAATAATTCATCAACTGTGCTTGGCCTGCTGTAATCAGGATTATTTAATCGAAGATTTGTTTTTGATCTATCTCGTTTACCACCGTAATACATTAACTCTAAATTTTCAGCGACCTCTTTAATTCTTGCTGTTGGAATAAAAGCATCATTTATTTTATCTGATATTCTAAATGCTCGGTTGTATAACGCTGTTTTTGTAGAGGTAAATTTATTAATCATTGTTTTAAAACTTTTGTTTGTCACAACGTTTGCGTCTTTAAACAAACCGATAGGTGATAGATCATTTAAGACATCATTAATATTTTTAGCTAAAGCTACTTGTTGTGCATTTTGAGCTTGTCTTGCTTTTGTTGCAACAAAAGGGAATAAACCAATAACAGAACCTGCACCTTTTACAAAACCAGAAGGTGATGTAGAGAATACGTTCATTGGGATGTTGTATTGTTTTGCTAGGTCTAATACGTTAGCGTGTATAGGAACCATTTGTCCTGACGCATCCATTGCTTCTCCCACTTGTATTTTCATGTTTTTATCAACGCCCACTGTCTTACCAAGAAATCTTTTTACAAGAGGGAAGATATGTTGAAGTCCCATTGCACCGCCAGACCATAATAATTCTTCTCTTGCGTCCATTAAGTTACGTATATTTTCGTTTTTTTCATAGGCAGCTGATGGATCAGGTAGTTGCATAATAATACGCGTCATGTCATTTAATTGATCATATATTAGATTTCCTCCGTACTTTACCGCTGTGTTTGTTCCAACAATTGTTGCAAAGCCTAAAGCGGGATTTTTTCGAAGAGCATCAAAAAATAAATTTTTCATGGTTGTATTACCCCATACTGGATTTAACTTTCCTGCGTCATTTAATAAACCAGCAGCTAAAGCTAAATCTGTTCCGATAACAGCTGTGTCCGTTATTAATTGTTTTGGGTTACCTTGATTAAGTTCTCTACCAAATATATCGACTCCAGGGCCTGCCATGATAGCAGCACCTGTGTTAACAACACCTTCAGCCATTTTACCAAAGTCAGGTGGTTGACCGCCAGGAATCATCTTAGTTATCTCTGCCGCAGTTGTTCCAATATTAACACCAGGACCTGCAGGAGTATCATAAGCTTTTGTTGCTTGCTCTTTTATTAACGTGCCAATTGGATCATTGATTAAATTTTGACGTCTTTCACCTAATGATGCAGCTTCGTTAATTAATCCTGATTGACTTTTCTGTAATTCAATTGCAATAATTTGATTAAGAGTGTCAATCTCTAATTGATCTCTTGGAAAACCTTGTTCAGGAGTTTGATTGTTAACAACATCCCTAACTTGTAGTTTAATTTTTTTATCAATGCCATGTTGACTCATGTCATATTCGTAAATTACACTAGCCATTAGTTTGTAACTCCTATTGAATAATCAAAATCAACTGTTCCTGCTGTTGCTGGACCAGGTTTTATAACCGTTCCTCCTTGTATTTTAGATGGATCTTGAACATAACCAAGTGTTCTATCTCTGTTATACGATCCATAACCTAATTCTATTAAACGATCAAAGTAGTTATCTTTACCAGTACCGTACATAATTTGAATATTAGCCAACGCATCTTCTCTACTTCTTGTTAATTGTGTTCTAAGAATACCAATTTTTGCAATAACGTCTGCAGATGAATCACCATAAATATTTAGATCTTTTGCTGCACGTTCAATATCATCTAGGTTTAATCGTCCTGATGACTTACGTGCTCTTGCTATTGCATAGATAATTGAGTTTGCTCTAACTTGATTGGCTGGTAAATCACTATCAAACAATCGTAATTTTTTAAATATTAATTGTTTTTCTTCTTCCGCACTTCTACCATTTGTTCCTTCAAATCGTTGCTCACCAAAAGCGTTAACACCACTTGTTGCTGCCTCCACACGCATTGTTGCTAAACCTGATGCCGCTAATTGATCAAAAACTTTGTTAGCATTTTGTAACGCTGCTAATTCTGTAGGTCCTATTTTCCCTGATTTTATGTCAGCTTGAGTTTGCGGGTCTTGTAAATATAAATTTATGGAGCTGGCAAGGTTTTGAAACTTTGTCATTTTTTCACCTTTAAATTGTCCAGTCTCATACACCAAAGCATCCTGATTATTAAATAATACTAAATCATCATCACTAAAAAACTCATTAAATTGTTCATTATACAAATCACTAAATATTTGTGCGTAGGTTTGAAATCTTCCTTTAATACCTGCAATAAATCCTGCTCTGCTTGGGTCTTCTAAGAAAGATTGCTCTAATTCATCAAGAGTTAATAATGCTCTGTCTGTTGTTTGTAGCCCTGATAATAAATCTCTAAACGTTGTCATTCCTTTTGCATTTTTAAAATCATTAGGAGTTCCTGTTACAGATAAAGGAACTTCAACAATGTTTTCTGGATTAGTGATAAGCTGCATGATAGGTAATCCATCCGCCCCAATTTCATTTGTTGGTTTATAATATTGAGGAGCCGTGAGCCCTGTGCCGTCTTCTGTTATTGATTGTACGACAAAAGCATTAAAAGGAGTGCCTATCGAACCACTCTCATCTGTATAAGCAATCTGCACTGCTTTTGGTTTAACACCATCAAGTTGGTATTCCATAAATTTACCTTGCGCTGCTTTCATAGAATCTTTGTATATAGACATTAAATCTTTGTTTTGTGTAAGAACAGCATCATAATTTTTACCTGCAATATCCATTAAAATATTTCTGTTAGCTTCATCTATTGCTTTTCTATCTAATACGTCTTGTGCATCACGTTGTAATTTTGCAGTAATTTTTGCAGCATTGTTTTGTTTTGCTTCATTTATTTGAGCCATTTTTATTTTTGATAAGTCACTTGCTAGCTGCGAACCTGCAGCGGAAAGAGAAGCTCCTATTCTCCCGCCTTCTGTTGGTCTCATCAAACCAAAACCAAACTGTGCTAAAGATAGTTTTTTTTGTCCACTAAAATCGGTAGGTGCATACATAGCATCTATTTGTTCATCTGTAAGAGACGGTGTCTTGTATGTTTCATCTTTTGGATCACGTAAGAAAGGAAGTAGATAACTTGCTGCATCTAATGGTAATAAATCTGGCGGTTGAGGAAAAAACTGACTTGATATTGTTTTTGGAAATTGTCCTTTAGGAGTTATTTCATCGACAGTTTCATCGAGAATTTCATCCATTCCTACTTGTTGATCTGGTCTTGTAACCATTTATTCTCCTATGTTGACATGGACCCTAGTCCAAAAGCTCCTGCTGGATTTTGATTGTTTAGTATGCCGTACGTTCCAAGTCCTGCACCAATAGCTCCGAGTAACGGATTGGTGTAAGCAGGCTCCTTAAACGTTGATGTTGCTTGATACGCAGGTATGCCCTGCATTAGATCAGAGAAGAAGCCTAATCGTTTGAGCGGTTCTTGTTGTGCCTCAACAGCTTGTCTAAACTTTTCATTTTCTATTTGTTGTGCTTGAGCTTGTTGTGCACCACCTAAACCAAATAACGAGCCAAGACCTTGTTGTGCCATGCCAAATTGTTGTGCGCCGAGGCCCGCGGTCTGTGATCCAAAACCAGCTTGAGTTTGTCCTATTTGAGCAAACGCAGGAGCCGCTTGTAAACGTCTACCCGCAGCTGATTCATACGTGCCAATAGCTTTGTCTTGAGCTTGTTGAAAGTTTTGTGCAAGATCTTGAAAAACTCTTCGTGACTTAATATCAAGAATATTTTTATCTAATTCTGCTTCTTGAACTGCTTGACGCGAACCACCAAAAGCACCTATTTTTTGTGCTTGGTCTTCTAATTGATTTCGTTGAATTGCCGCTTGTTCATCGATTTGTTTTAAAGCTTCTTTAGTTACATCTGCTTGATATGTATTAAAAAATTGTTGATAATTACTAGCAGACGGATCATATTGTGATTGTGCCGCTTGTAATGATGGAATACCCATTGTCGTCGTAGCCATGCCTTGTCCAACTGCTTGTTGTCCCGCTTTGAAGAAAGGATCAAAAGCCATACCAGCTCCCGTTGTCTGACCTGTTTTAGGATCAATACCATATAACCCTGCAGTTCCTGCTATTGCCGCTGTTTGTAATGGCTGAAAACCAACTATTCCTTGTTTAGGAATACCACCTGGAAAGGGATCTTTTGTAACGTTAAATCCACCTTGTAATAAATCTCGTTGAAACTGTTCTATATACGCGGGTGGTTGTGAGAATCCGTATGAAACAGCCATTATATTATTCCTTTACCTTTTGAAGACTCTGGGTCTAACTTATTCATCATGTTGTACATTGCTTTTGGACCACCAGCATTTTCTACAGCTTTAGCCGTAAAGACAAACTCACCATCACTTAACATTGCTGGAATTTTATCTTCTTTAGGACCACCAGGTCCATCTATCATTCCTAATTTTCTTGGAAAAAATGCTGTTATGCCAGGATTATCTTCTATCGTGTTCATCATTTGTTTATTTGACATATCAGCAGATAAACCAGGAACTCCTGTTGTTTCTCCCCCCATTGCCATAGTAGGAATCATACCAGATATTTTATTATTTGGATTAAAAGGCATTGGCCCTGGACCGCTCATGCCGCCCATTCTTAATTTAGCTATGCCTCCGTCTTTGGACCCTAATTCATTAAATGTGGTTTTAAGCGTGGATCCGTCAGGTAATATGCCTGGGCCAGGATTAGGAGGTCGACCAGCGTATGGATAATTTGTAGCTTTTCCTGTTTCAGGATCATATTCTATAGGAACATATCCTGTAAACATATCTTCAGCATAAGGGCTTCCACCAGTTCGGCTGCCAATATAATCCGATACAAAATCTAATCTTTTTTGTTGTTCTTCACGTTGTCTTCTTATCTCTTCTGCTTCTTTTTCAAATTGATCTTTTGCAAGAATCGCTGAAAGATAAGGCGCTAAATCTTTAATACCACCTGGCATTAACTTTGAGAGAAAGCCTCCCTGTCTACCTACAGTGTCCATTCCAGCTATCTTACGTAATCTTTCGGTTACGGGATTAGCTTTACTACCAAGTAAAAAATCTGCAGCGCCACCTAAAAAATTACTAGGTGTTGAACCAAACAATGATGGTAATCCAAAGGCTGCTGCCCCTAATGTTATCAATGGGTTATCTTTGGCAAAACTGCCTATATCTCTAAACCCTTTTCTTATTCTTCTTAAAACCGATTTTAACATGTACTCCTTAGCAATTCATGATATTGTTACAAAAGGCAAGGAGGCTGGCCTTGGATAAATAAGCCTATTTAATTCTATATTTATAGGCAAATATTTGCTATATGACAATAGATATTTATGTTTAGAAAGGAATAGCATGGCTAAAAAGAAACAACCGACTGAAACAGTGTTGAAGTTTGATACGATTAGACCTTTTGGTCCTACCATTATGAGAGGCAGAATGCCTGATTTTATTACTAAAATGTTAGATGATAAAGCAACAGAGATGCTAACAGATGAGAAGTTGTCAAAAGAATTTGATCACTCAGGTAATTTAGCAGGTAATGTTAAACAAGAAGTTCGTTATCCTCAAGACTGGATGAACACTGAAGAGTTTATGCCAATGGTTCAATTGATTGGTGAGATGGTAAAGAATTATATTTCCATACCACCAGCAAGTGAAACAATTAAACCAGAGTTTGTTGGTAAAATGGTTATTGAATCAATGTGGGCCGTGAGCCAGTGGGCGGGAGACTTTAATCCTTTTCATATACACGAGGGTCAATTATCTGGTGTGTGTTATTTACGAGTGCCACCAAGTTTACCAGAAGAATACGCAAGAGAAGATCACTATCCAACAGTGGGTGATATATGTTGGTTCAATGGTCAAGCGGCGACGTTTAGTGGACACAAACATCAAGAGTCACCAAAGGTTGGCGACATCTTCTTGTTTCCAAATTGGTTAGCACACGGCGTATATCCATTTAGAACACCAAATGAAGAGCGACGTTCCGTATCTTTTAACTTACATTTAATTAAAAAGGAAGAACCACAACCTTTAGAGAACTAATGCGTCATAATAAAGAAACAAAGTTTGTTATGTACGTTGATGACTTTTTAAGTGAAGATACTTTGAAGTCATTACAAGGTACATTAGAAAAATTAAACTATACTCAAGTTGATAATCCACAGGGTCAAGTGTATGGATTTAGGCATACCTTTCCTAAAAGTTTTCATGACGACCCTTTATTAAAATTAATTAAGCAATATTTTTTTCCATATAGAAATCTTGAGCCTATATCAGTTAGTGCACATTCAAGACAAAATAATGAAGAACCTTTGTTTCACGTGGATGATGACAAGAATAATGTTGCAAACTTTCTTTTGTTTGTAAAAGGAGAACCTCTTTTAAATAATGGCACAGGTTTTATGCATAATAATCAACTATCTTCACACATCGGTTTTGTAGAAAATAGAGCTTTGTTTTTTAATGGTATGAAAATACCACACTCAGACTTACAATCTTTTGGAGATAGCTCAAATAGATTTACACTTAATATTTTTTATAAGGAACATGACGTTAAATGGTAGAGATTAATAGACTACCTATTTTTACACAAGAAGTTTTTTATTTTACACTTCCTAATTTTGAAGAATGGAAAAAACAAATAAAAGAAATTATTTTAGTTGAAGAAAACAAAAATATTCATAGCCATGATACTTCACCAGAAGAGGCTTGTAATGTTATGGCTAAAAGAACGGCGTGGAACTCTCATCAAAGATACTCAGCTCTACATATGTTATGTAATGAAGTAAAAATATATTTAAAAAAATTTATAGAAAAAGAAAATTACGATGTTCCTGATTTAGAAGTTATGGATTGTTGGATTAATTGGTATAAAAAAAATCAATACGCACAACCGCATCAACACGGAGGTGTTTTATCTGTTGTTTTATTTGTAGATGTTGAGAAATCTGATAGTAAATTTTTTTTTCACTCTAATAATAATGCAGTCTTTATTAAAAAAGAAGAAACATACACCAATTTTAGTAATACTATTCAAGTCGATGCTAAAGATGGCACCGTTTTGTTTTTTGATGGTTCAGTTCGTCATTCTGTTAGTCCAAATGATACGGACAATAATAGGGTAACAGTAGCTATAAATTTTAACCCTGAGTATGATGAAGAAAGAAAAGAATATTAAATGGATATAAATAAAATACCAATGGTCCGTGTGACGTGGTTAGATGCTCGTGATACAGAAACAGGTTGGCTTGATATAAAAGATGTTGTCGACGCTCCGTTGGCCGTGTGTCAAGAAGTAGGATGGATGGTTCATAATGGTCCAGAAAAAATAATTATTATGCGATCCTATAGTAAGGACAAAGATGAAGTGTCAGGTGGTGGCGCTATCGCCATACCAAAAGGTTGGATAAAGAAAATAGAATATTTAAAGGTTAGTTATGCAACTAAATAAATTTGATATTTTTCCTACAGAAATAATATCTTTTGAGTTTAACAACGAAGAAATACAACCTCTTATTGAAGAAATTAATAAAAACAAGAAAAAAATAAAACAAACAAGTTACTTTTACAATAATCCTGGTGGCGTGGGAAAATATTACACTGACTATAAAAACCCAACAAAACTACACGAATATGAAAAACTTATGATGATGATTGGTAATTATTTTATTAATAATAAAAAAACTTTTAATGTCCAATATTATTGGAGCGCTATTTATTTTGAAAATTCTATTCATGAAACACATAATCATGTAAACTTTGTTAAAGAAAAGACACCTAATTATTCAACTGTTTTGTATTTATCAAATATAGGAGGAACAAGATTTTTTAGTCCAAACAATACAAGTTTAATTGATGAGGTTACAATATCATCTCGAGTTGGTAAAATTATTTTTTTTCCTTCAAATTTACTTCATAGTGGAATTAATAATGAAAAAGGCGAAAGAATAATTATATCTTCAAATGTTGGAATATATGAGCAATAAAATATTTATTGGAACACCGTGTTATGGTGGCATGATTACCGCTGATTATTTTAAAAGCGTTTTACAACTAACGGCGTTAGCAGCTACTAAAAAAATAGAATTACAATTTGGCACAATTGGTAATGAATCATTAATCACAAGAGCTCGTAATACTTTAGTTCAATTGTTTATGGATGAACCACAATACACGCATCTTTTATTTATTGATGCTGATATTGCTTTTAATCCTGAATCAGTGTTTCGTATGTTAGATTTGGATGAGGACGTAGTGACAGGTGTATATCCTCGTAAAACAATTGACTGGAGAAAAGTAAAAAGTAGAGCGCAAGAAAATCCAAACATATCGGAAGATGAATTACATGCAGCTTCATTGCAGTATAATTTAAATGTTAAAGACCCTAATAAAGTTTTATCTAAAAAAGGTTTTATTGAAGTATTAGATGGCGCTACAGGTTTTATGTTAATAAAAAGAAACGTTTTTAAAAAAATGGCTTTAGCTTACCCTGAGTTGCGATTTGTACCAGATCAACACATCGGTGCTCCACATGACAAAACCTTTAATTATCATGACACATCCAAATGGAATTACACTTTTTTTGATACGATGATAGAGCCAGATACCAAAAGATATTTATCTGAAGACTATGCATTTTGTCGTTTATGGCAGAAAATAGGTGGTAAAATATATGCAGATATTGTGAGCGGTATGACTCATTACGGTAATTACTCGTTTAAAGGCAACGTGGGTACTCAATTCTTGCCACAAAACAATAAATAATTTAGTATACTCCGACATGAAATTAGTAGATTTAAAGTTTCAACCAGGCATTGACAAACAAGATACCGCTTACTCAGCAGGTGATCAAAGAAAATACACGGATTCAGATTTTGTGCGTTTTCACTACGGAAAACCTGAAAGATGGGGTGGCTGGGCTTACTTACCAAATCCAAATAAAACTATTGTGGGCGTGGTCCGTGATACGCATTCATGGATTGGTTTAGATGGCACCAGGTATCTTGCTTTAGGTACAGATAGAAAACTTTATCTTTTTTCAGAAAGCAAGTTGTATGACATTACTCCAATAAGAGAAACAGCATCTCTTACAAATCCTTTTACAACAAATGGCACAACCACGGTAACTGTCACAGATGCATCACATGGAGCTGCTGAAGGAGACTTTGTAACTTTTGATTCTTTTTCTACGATTGATGGTTTAGATATGAATAACGAGTTTGAAGTAACAACCTATGTAGATGCTAATACATATAAAGTTACACATACAAGCACGGCTTCTGGCTCTACATCAGGAGGCGGTGGCTCAGGTAATGCTAATTATCAAATTACAACTGGACCTGCTACATCCACATTTGGTTATGGATGGGGCACAGAAACATGGGGAGCGAGCACCTGGGATACTCCTAGATCTTCATCTAATGCTGTAATTGCAGCAAGAAATTGGTCTTTAGATAATTTTGGTGAGGATTTAATAGCTACTGCTTTAGATGGTGGCACATTTATTAAAGATATTTCTGGATCTATTGATACAAGAGCAACAGCTTTATCCAATGCTCCGACTGCATCACGTTTTAGTTTGGTATCCACAGATACAAGACACTTACTTATCTTTGGAACAGAAACAACTATTGGTAATACTGCAACGCAGGATGATTTGTTATTTAGATTTTCTGATCGAGAAGATGCTACAGATTATACTCCTGTATCAACTAATGAAGCAGGTTCCTTACGTATATCTGATGGTTCTAGAATAGTTGGTGGTGTTAAATCATCAGGTCAAATACTTGTTTGGACAGATACATCACTGCACGGTATTCAATTTGTTGGTACACCGTTTACTTTTGGTCTTAGACAACTTGGTGCTAACTGTGGTTTGATAGCACAACATGCCGCTATAGAAGTAAATGGCAGAGCCTATTGGATGTCAGATGATGCGTTTTACCTGTACGATGGTGTCGTTAAAAAAATGCCGTGTTCAGTGCAAGATTATGTTTTTGATGATATAAGTTATACTAACAAGAATGATATTGCGGTGGGGCTAAATACAGCATTTAATGAAATTATTTGGTATTATCCTTCTGCAAATGCAACACAAATAGACAGAGGTGTTGCTTATAATTATCTAGAAAACACATGGTACACGGTCAATCTTGGTAGAACAACATGGCTTGGTGCTTATGTCTACGAATTACCAATCGCCACAGAGTACAGCGCTAGCACAACAGCAAACGTCTCAACTATATTAGGGTTAACAGCAGGTGCATCTTTTATTTATGAACAAGAAACAGGTAATAATCAAGCAGATGGTACAGCCATTTCTGCCTTTTTACAAACAGGTTCTGTAGAGATTGCCGATGGCGATGCTCTTATGTCGGTTAGTAAGTTGGTGCCAGATTTTGATAATTTGGCTAACAACATGACAGCTACACTTACTTTAGAACAATATCCTCAATCTTCAGCAAATGTGACTACAACGGGAACTATCTCTAGTACAACAGAGAAAATTGATGTAAGGGGGAGAGGTAGAGCAGTAAAAATTAAATATGAAACAAACACTGTAAATGATACACCTTGGAGATTAGGTTCAACTAAACTTCAAATTAGACCAGACGGAAGAAGATAATGTCAAAAATAACAATAACTAGATTACCTAACGCTACACCAGAATATGATGCTAGTCAATTTGATCAAATGATAAGTTTGCTTGATCAAATAATTCTTTTATTAAATACAAACTATCAAAGTGACATAAAAGCAGAATCAGAGCAGGAGGCTTTTTTCCTTGGCTAATACATTTAAAAGCGCAATGTTAGATGTTACTACGACAGACCTAACAACTTTGATCACAGTGCCAACAGCAAATCCTGGTGCAGCACCTCCAGTGCCACCTACAACAGCGGTGGTAAAATCTATTTTAGTATGTAATGACTCAGGCAGCACAACTTTATTAGATGTAGAAGTTCTTAGATCATCAGCTACATTTGAATTATTCAAAGCTAAAAGTATTGCTACAAATACAACAACAGAATTACTAGAACAACCATTAGTTTTACAAGAAAGTGATGTTATGAAAGTTCAAGCTAACGCAGCCAATCAAGTGCATGTTATAGCTAGTTTTATGGAGATCACAAAAGGACAACTCTGATTAATCTTCACTCTTTATTTATTACACCAGTATTTTCTTTGCAGTTAACGGGCCACGAGCATTTAGTCGACAGCATCTATCAAATAAGAGAGAATGATAAAAAAGGCATGCCACGATCTAACATTGGTGGTTGGCATAGTGATGATGAAATACATAATATAAAAAAGTTTAAACCTTTAGTTGATGATATTCTTAAATACGCAAAAGATTGTTTTAATCACATGGATGTTCAAGATAATTACAATCCTGAGATAACAGGAATGTGGAGTATGATAAACCCACCAGGTTCACGAAACAATGTACATACACACCCATATAACTACTTATCAGGGGTATTTTATTTAAAAGCTCCTAAAAAGTGTGGAAATATCGTGTTTCTAGAGCCTAAACCACAGTCAGAGGTACTATCCCCCCCAAAAACAGAAAAAGCCTCTATACACCTCGCTCACAGCGTACAATGGGAACCTGTTGAAAATTCCTTGATTTTTTTCCCATCATGGTTACAACATGAAGTACAAACAAATAATTCTAATAATGACCGAGTTATTATTAGTTTTAATATTAATTGGAGAAAAGACGATGCCGATAGTTGAACCTGCTGAATTACTAGGTCACATTACCACTGAAGATGGAAGAAGAATTCCACATTATAAAGTAAAAACAGAAACTACTATTACAAATATTGATACGGGTGCAGAGTATGAGTCGGAAGCTGCGGCTCAAGCTGATGTTGATAATCCTGGGACATCTACAACAGCTGAGAAAATAAGAAGAGACGTAAAAGTATTTGCTCCTTCTTTAGCAGACATGTTAGGTGAAACTCCTGAATAATTAGGCGCTACAAGCTTCACATTCCATTTCAGAATCTAACCCAGTTACCATAACGGTAGCATCGGAGTTATGCGGCTTACCTTCAATAGTATGAATGTGTGGTACATTTTTATGTTCTAATAATTCTTTCTGTAGTCTTTCATTATCTCTTTCCACTGCTAATAAACGTTCGTGGTATCTGCTCACCTTATCAGCAAGGGTAGCTATAGCCTTCAATACTTCTTGATTTTCCATAATATCTCCTTGATTTGTAATTTTTGGGTGAGATCTAATTTAAACATGTGTGCAGAATATATCAAGCAATCTTTTTATAATTGTTTTCTTGACATAGAATTTGTGTTATGAAAGAGACAGAAAAAAGAATGAAATACTATAATCTTTCAAAAAATATCATAGCCTGTGATAATTTTTTACCTAACAATAAAATGGATGAACTTTTTACAGACTTTTTAAATAATCGTGAAAAATTTAAACAATCTATTTGGCACGATAACGATAGAGAATATATTCAATTTTTTGGCAGTGATTGTGGGGGCTTAGATTTTTGGTTAGATAATAAAACTGAAGAGGATAATAATTCTTTTATAGAGTCTCTTCATGGATGGTTAATTAATAAAGGTATTTTTTTTTATACTCAAAATAACGGATCTGAAGTATATAAATTTTTAGAAAGAAAACTTCAATGGGATATACACGTTATCTGTTATAACAACGGTGGTTATTACAATTGGCATAAAGATGCAAAAAATAGTAATATATTTACGTTTAATTTAATTTTAAATAAAAGTAATAAGTTAAAAGGAGGAGATATGTTTTTTATGGATGACAACAAAATTATTGAGGTTAAAAATAAAAATAATTTTATGGTTGTTTTTCCCTCTTATATTTCTCATTCAATTTCTCCATTGTATACAGATAATAATAAAGATGTTTCTTTTTTAGAACAAAGGTTTAGCATTCAATTTTGGACAAAACTACAATGATACCAGCACAAACAAGTTTATTTGGAAGAATAGTTAAACGTTACGATATTCCTTTAGATGAGATAGATGATTTTAATTTAAGGTATGAAATTGAAAAAGAAAATCTTAATTCTTTTGGACCAAGATTAGCAGGAAGACTAGACACTGAATTGGAGTTTACTCATCTTTTGGGACAAACAAAAATAGCAAAAACTATTGGTGAATGTATTAATGATTATATTGATACTTTAGAAAAACTTGGAAATTTTAACGTAGAAAAAAAATTACATATTTTAAGTTGTTGGGTTAATGACATGAAAGCGGGAGAGTATAATCCTCCTCACACTCATCACGACAACACTGGTTGGTCAACTGTTTTGTTTTTAAAAATTCCTAAATTTATTAACGACGCTAAAGATCCACATAAATTTAAAGACGGTAAATTAGGTTTTATTGGAGTGGACGGAACTGGAACTACTTGGATGGAACCTGAAGTAGGGCATTTTTATGTTTTTGAAGCTAGACATCAACATTGTGTAATGCCTTTTAAAACTAAAATAAAAGGAGAAACTAGAAGATCCATGTCTTTTAATTTTATTAACAATGTTCAATAAAAAAATTACTTTCTGTGCTACAGATAAAAGTATGTTAGAGGTATGGCCTCATCCAAAACCAGCATCACGATTTATACCTGAAGAGTATAAAAAATTAGAAAGATTTTATAATGGTGATATGCATAAAGCTACTTTAAAAACATGTATACCTTTTTTAGATTCTCTAACAATGGGATATATAATTTCATTTGATCAAGATTACGTAGTAGATCCTGTTGAAAATGATTTTACTGTTTTACCAGCTAATAGAGAACAAAATGATTTTGGGTTTCACAATCAAACTCAACTACCTAAAGAGTGGAAAAAAGTAGCGGGTGAAAACGCAGGAAAATTTCATAATAAATGGTTAATAAAAACACCTCCTGGATACAGTTGTTTATTTATTAAACCAATGAATAGAATAGAAACAAGATTTGAAATTATAGCAGGAGTAGTAGATACTGATACGTATATTAATACAATTAATTTTCCTTTTATTTTACATAAAAGAGATAAACAGTTTTTAATTAAAAAAGGTGAACCTATGGTTCAGGTGATTCCTTTTAAAAGAGATTCTTGGAAAATGTGGGCAGGTTTTTATATGGAAAAACTACACAGCAAAACTATTAATATGCTAGGCAGTGAATGGGTTGATAGATATAAAAAAATGTTTTGGAATAAAAAAAATTTTAAATGATTAATATAAAGGATTTCATAAAATGTTATCCTAATATTTTAGATAATACTTTATGTGATGACATCATTAATAGTTATGATTTTGATAAAGAAGAAAGAGCCACTATTGGTGAAAAAGAAGTTTCAGATATTAGAAAAGTATATCAACATCGTTTACATGAAAAATTTGATACAATTATTTTTAATAAAGTAGGAGAGATTATAAAAAAATATCATAAAGAATTTCCTTGGTTCCCTGCTCATACTTTAAAAGACACGGGGTATGTGCATCTTTGTTATAAAGGAGGAGACAACGGAGAATATAAAATGCATATTGATTCAGATCATTTTATTAGAAGAATGTTAAGTATCTCTTTTACGTTAAATGAAGATTATAATGGCGGTAATTTTTTATTTTTTGATGAAAAATATAAAATAAAAAAGAAAAAAGGTATGGCAGTTGTTTTTCCAAGCAATTTTTGTTTTCCTCACGCAGTCACGCCCGTGACTAATGGTGATAGACATTCTATAATAACATGGATTCATTAGAAAAAAACAAATACAAATATGTAAAAAATATATTGTCGCCTGATATGGTTGAGTTTTTAACCTCTTACAGTTTAAAAAATCTTACAATAGGCGATGAGGATGTTCCTTTGTCTTCAGCAAGTCATTCAATAAATTCTGAAATTTATACTCACATGATTTATTATCTTTTACCTACCATGGAAAAAGAAACAAATTTAAAATTAAAACCCATATATTCTTACAATAGAATTTATTTAGGTGGTGCTGAATTAAAAAAACACGTGGACAGACCTGCTTGCGAAATTAGTGCATCAATAACTTTAAAATATTTTTATGAAGATAAAAATTATAAGTGGCCTTTGTGTATGGGAGATACTCCTATTGTAATAAAATCAGGAGACGGTGTTATATACAAAGGTTGTGAAATACCTCACTGGAGACCTGTTTTTAATCAACCAAGAGAATATTGGCATCATCAATTATTTATTCATTACGTAGATGTAAATGGTCCTTATGCGGACATTAAAGAAGAACTTTAAGAATGATTAGAATCGTAGTCAATCCAAGTTTTACCGTCGGCATTACTTGTACCATTAGCTAAATCATCAGCTACAGCATTATCATAAGCAGTTTGTGCAGCAATAATTTGACCTTTTCTAGTTTCTCCCCAAGTAAGTAAAGCAGCAACAGTTGTTGAACCAACAGCATCACTTGTAGCATTTAGATTGGTATTTCCAGTCATATTACCTGTAGATGCATCTTTGCTTTGAATTTCATTTTGCCCTGGAAGATTATTCCATAAAACACAGTGAACAGTGTTAGGTAGAGCTGGCATTGCATTACCTTTATCAGCCCATTCAATATGAAAAGAATCATCTACTTTTATATAACTGTCATTTAATATTACTATTTGCGTTGCCATTAATATCTCCTAATGTTTTATAATATAGTTAACCACCACAAAAGGTGAGAATGAGTTTGTGCCTGCTGCTGTTACTGTCCCTGTTAAAGACGTTGTAATATTACCTGTTAATGTTCCAGTTAAATTATGACCATGATTATGAGCTGTCCCTGAACCTGCATTACCTGTATTATCAGAGGCATTAGGTCGACCACCAACTTGTGCAGAAGGAGTACCTGGTTGACCAGCGTTTGCAGCATTTGCTCTATTATAGCTGTGTGAGTGTGAAGCTATTTGAGCTGTCGTTAATGATGTATTGTCAATGTTTCCTGTTATTGAAACAGTTTGGTTTGTAGCGTTTGTAGCCGCTTGATTATTAGTCACCGCAACAGTAACGGTATTTGCACCGCCAGTGCCTGCTAAGTTATATGTGTTACCATCATAACCTTGTGGCAATTTACCTTGTAATTGAGGAACGTTGAAAGTTGTAGAACCATCACCAGATCCGTACGTTGTAGAAATTACAGCGAATAAATCTGCATACGTTGATCTTGATACGGCAGCACCATTACATAACAAATAACCATCTGGAGCTGCAGCAGCGGTCCAAGGTTTAATTGCACCTACTTCACTTCTATTTACTATATCTTGTAAGTTAGCCATTAGTCGTTATATTTCAACCTCCATCCATTGTCACTGTTTACATAAACAAGCGCAATGCCCGCACCATCAGTGCTTATTGTTAAATCTGCAGCAGATCCTTGAATCTTTTCAGAGTTACGTCCTACTGTACAGTTGTTTGTACCAAAAGTTCCTTCAGCATCAATAATTTTTACTTGATTACCAATTGAAGGAGAAGAAGGTAAAGTTATGGTGACAGCACCACCAGACGTATCAACAAAAAGATTGTCACCATCTGATGCTGTATAGTTACCAGTTTTAATTGACCAAGCTTCACCTAAACCAGCTAATGAGAAAATATCATACCAGTTAGTGCCATCAGTTGCTACTAATCTATATTTACCATTAGTAACTGTGACGGTGTTTCCTGTAGCTCCTAATCTTGCAGAAATATCAGCGCCACCAGAAATGTTATTATAAATACCATAAGTTTTTTGAGTTTCTGGAAACTGAACTGTATGAGTTGTAGAAACTGTTCCTGTAAAAATTAATTGATTTTGTCTTGCTTCGTTGTTTGCTTGAGTTTGTGGACCATCGCCGTTTGTTAGCGTTGTTGAAGTCCCTGTTGTGATTGCTTTGGAATAAACACCCGCAATTGCGAATTCAAAAACTTGAGAGAAGTTATTATTGGTAATAGTACCCCAAGTGCCTGAATTTGCCCCTGTTGCTTGTAGCTCTATTCGTAAGCCTGTTGAATAAGTTGAACTCATTTAATCTCCTAATAAAGTTTTAAGTATAATTTTNAAGTTTGTCAAAACTTTTATGCGGCTTTATGGACTTCTGTCCAACTTATATCCGAGTTAGAATCATCGACAACAGACCAGAAAGTCCCTTGNANAGTTCCAGTTGTACTTGTAGCAGAAACGCCAGTTAATGTAAAGCTTACATCTGTGCGAATATTTAATGTTCCAGTGCTAGATGTAATAGAAACACTAGGTGCTTCGTAGCTGGTTTCTTGTGTTTCTTCTCCTAAAGAAGCTGTCATTCCAACACCAGTAACAAATACTGATGTTCCAACAGTGCCAACAGCAGATGTCATTGCATTACCTGAAGGGAATACAACAAATTCTGGATCTGCTTCTGGCGTCCCTAAAGAAACATCGAGTTGAGGTTCACTCGCTGCAACAACAGTTACTTGTGAATCACCCGATATTGAGAAAGTTCCTATTGATGAAGTAGTTGAAACTCCAGTGACAGAAATATTTTGATCAGTGGAAACTGTTTCTGTTCCTAAAGAAGCTGATAAAGCTTGACCCGTCAGTGCTTGTGATATTCCAACAGCGCCCCATTGNTGATCGCCCCAACCAATAGAACTGCCNGTATTAATGTCTGTGTCACGGTTCCAACCAGTTGTTTTTGTAACTGAGCTTGACTCATCNCCTANNGANNAAGTNANNNCNATGCCAGTGACAGAAATATTTTGATCGGTTGCAACTGTCTCAGTGCCTAAAGAAGCAGTAAGAGCAATGCCAGTTGGATTAACCGCAGCGATACCTGTAGCAGTAAGAGTGCCTAACGCAGAGGTTAAGCCAATACCAGTTACAGATATGTTCTGATCAGTCGCAACTGTCTCAGTACCGAGAGATGACGTGAGGCCATTACCTGTAACAGAAACAGGTGCTTGTTCGTTCCAGGCACCACTGCTCCAAGTTTGTCGGCCCCATCCTTGGATAGAGGCCATAAATTATCTCCTATGCTATTCTTAAAATTGCAGCAGTTGCTTCAGCAGCAGGAAACGTAATTGTAAATGTTCCTGAAGTTGAAGATTTAACCGCACCAAAATCAAGCACACAAACAGATGCGTTTGTAGTTAAACCAGATACAGTTGAACTATTGTAAATAACAGCAGCTTGTGCTGAAATAGTTGCACTTGTAAATGATATATCAGCAAAGTCACAAACGGCAGTGTCTGTAGATAATGTTGGTGTAACAGATGTTAAAGATCCACCACCTTCAGAATATGTTCCTGAGTTTGCTACTT
>FUFK010050641.1_pt1 | contig 25294 bp, 20 predicted proteins | sample 1021851 | NCBI WGS metagenome assembly FUFK01 (sample SAMEA51879418, study PRJEB19060) | metagenome | reverse complement strand
GCAGCTTTGTCTGTAATTGAGTGATTAGGATTATAATCTACAATTAGTAGTTACTAGCAGGCTGTATAGTTATAAAAACAAGACAATAAACAGATTGAATGAGTAAAGCTCAATTAGATCTGTANTTAATNAAACCCATAAGTTATTCAAAAGGTGTTAACTCACCTTGTTTCATGTGAAACATATTNGGAGACGACCAATATTGATTGACTATCGGTAACACATCCGCCGTCAAGCTAGTCATAAACACCTGACAAGGCAGCTTAGCCAAAGTGGATAANAANATATCTATCGCTCTATCGTCTAGTTCAGCGGTGATATCATCTAATAGTACAACTGGTGTAGTTATGGCTTGGTTATCAGTTTGCAGGTTTTGACTGGCCGATTGTTCAGCAGAGTCATCGTTGAGCAATAGTGGTAATTGCGACANGCGTAATGCGGTAATAAGTAGCTTCTTTTCGCCGCGAGATAAGACGTTCGCAGCTTGCTCTTTTAACGTAGGTAGCTTTTGCTCTTTTGACGCGGACAGCTCAGTTGTGCTCGTCTGATACTCCGTTACTGATTTAGACTTCTCATCTTTTACACCCATCTCACTCTGGGAGCGCCAATGCACATGAATATCGGCACGGTGGCTACCGATACGAGTATAGCCAAGCTGTAGATCTTGGGCAAGACGCTCGTCTAACTGTAAATCTAGTGGTATCGCGACATCGTAGCCTGCATGGTAGCTTAGACTGATTTGCTGAGCATAAGACGGTAGCAGCTGCGCTATACTTTTCTCAAAATAAGGCTGCCAAGCTAGAAATACTTGCTCACGATAATGATGAATAAGTGCCGCATGGTTAGCTAGAGCTTTATTCCAGGACTTAATTTCTGCTAATTGCACTTGGGTTAGACTTCTACTTTGCTTAAGTAAACTGTTACGCTGTTTTAATAAGCGCTGATAAGCTATCCACTGGGGATGAAAACTTTGTTTCATGTGAAACACTAACCAATCGAGTAGCTGACGACGACTCGCACTGCCCTGCTCGAGCATGTCCATCGATGAGGGGTCTATCAGTAATGTAGGTAGTTGTTCGGTGAGGATACTTTGGTTATAAACGGTATTTTGATTGAGGCGCAGGACGGTAGTAGCGTCAGTCTGCTTTTGAATCGCTAAACTAGCGCCGTCGGTTAAGACAGCATGGACAATGGCCGATGGCCTATGGTGCTGAACATAGCGTTTAGGCTGACTATGACGAAAGCTCTTACCGCGTGACAATAAGAATATCGCCTCTAACAGCGACGTTTTGCCACTACCGTTTTCTCCGATGATGACATTACATGCTGCTGCTTGCAGTTTGACTTGTTGAAGGTTACGTAAGTCTGTCGCTTGTAAACGTTCAATCATAATGATTACGAAAACCTTATCAAGCTTAGATACGCATCGGCATNATAACGTATTGATGGAACTCATCGCCTAGCTGGTTGACTAGCACCGAGGCGTTAGATTGGCTCATATGCATCTGTACATCGCCTTGTACCACGCCGAGCACATCTTGCAAGTAAGCGGCGTTAAAAGACAGCTCCATAGGCTCGCCTTGATACTTNGCTTGTANCATCTCCACCGCTTCGTCTTGTTCGGCATTGTTAGCTCGTATCTCAACCATACCATCGCTAGCAAAGTTAAATACTACTCCGCGTGACTTCTCATTACTCAAAATCGCCACTCGGCGCAGCACATCAGTCATCTTTTCTTTACTAAACAAAGCCAGCTTATCAGTATTACTAGGCATAACTCGGCGATAGTCAGGAAACTTACCATCAATCAGACGCGCGGTAAAAGTGACCATCAAGTCCGTGCTGACTTGTCCGGTGCTATCAACCTCACCGAACGGTAGACTCACTTGCAAAAACTCACGACCGAAACTTAAGGTAACATTATTGTCCTTATCTCCTAGCATCTTACCCAGTTCAGTAGCCAAGCGCTCAAGCTCAATCACTGCCTTACGCGGCAAAATTGCCTGCATATTCAAATCGCTATCGATATCGATCACACTACGCGCTAGCGCTAACCGGTGACCATCAGTCGCTACAGTGGTTAGCTGCTGCTGCGACACATCAAAAAGCATACCAGTCAAATAGTAGCGAACATCCTGAATCGCCATCGCAAACTGAGTCTTATGAATAAGATCTATCAGTCGGCTACGGCTAATCGTCAAGGCAGTGATATTCTCAGGATTCCCTAAGCTCGGATAGTCCTCGCTTGGTAGAGTCCCTAAAGTAAAGCGGCTTTTACCACTCGTGAGTAAGCAGCGCTCGTTTTCTTGCGTCGTCAGATTGATCTGCGCTTGTGCGGGTAACGATTTGCAGATATCTTTTAGCTTTATCGCTGGCAAAGTCGTTGTACCCGCTTCAATACAAGCACCAGCAGGCAGCTTAAGTTTGGAAGTCAGCTCAACTTCTAGATCCGAAGCGGTCAGTATCAGCTCAGACTCAGAGAGTTGCAGTTTTATATTACCCAAAATCACCATATTATGGCGCTTATCAGCGGCCTTAGCGATTAAGTTAATAGCTTTTAATAACGACTCACGATTAATCGATAATTGCATGCTAGGTACTCTTATTTTAGAAAATCTGTTTTTTAGGAGTTTAGGCTCAAAGTGATATCGCTAAGACATCTATCCTTAGAATGACCTTAAGTTTAAGTGATTAAATAGTACTCATTATAAACTATATTTAGTCGCTAAAATACCGCGCTACTGTTTTGCCTGTTCCTGCTTATTGTGTTATCTAACTCATTCACGTTATCCGGCTTGTAGCATCAGCGCTAGCGCCTTGTAGTCTTTGTCTACCGTAGGATCCTCAGCGCGTAACTGCGCTACTTTTTCGCAGCCATGCATAACCGTTGTATGATCGCGGCCACCAAAAGACTGACCTATATCTGGGTAACTATCACCTGTCAACTCCCGAGACAGGGCCATCGCTATTTGCCGTGGTCTGGCGATACTACGAGTACGTTTGCGGCCCATTAGGTCTTTGACGCTGATATCGTAGTATTCAGCGACTACTTTGCGGATATTATCCATATTGACCGCTTGTACGCGCATAGCCACGATATCTTTGAGCGCATACTGTACCATCTCAAGCGTCACTGGAGCTCCCGTCAAATTAGAGTTGGCAAATACCTGATTGAGTGCGCCTTCCAACCTTCTCACATTAGAGACTACATTCTGTGCGATAAACAAAGCGCATTCTTTGGGTAGTATCATCCCAAAAGAAGCAGCNTTTCTTTGNAATATTTGTACGCGAGTATCAATCTCAGGAGGCTCGACAGCGACTGTCAGTCCCCAAGAGAACCTCGAGCGAAAGCGTTCATCAAATTCAGTCATTTGTGACGGATGACGATCCGAGGCCAGAATAAGCTGTTTATCGCCACTAGTGAAATCTGCAAATAATGTCAAAAACTCATTACTACTTTTTGTCTTTCCAGCNAATACATGAATATCATCNACAATNAATAAATCNACTTTTTTTATTTTCTTTTTAAAATCTTCTATTTTATTATTTCTTAAAGAATATACTAATTGATTAATAAACTTCTCAGAAGTGAAATAATAAAAACTTCTATTATTTTTCACATAGCGCTGAGCAACAGAATGCATTAAATGTGTTTTTCCCAGACCTGAAGGGCCATATATGAATAAAGGATTATGCCTATTTTTTGATTGACGCTTGCTCAGCTCGTAGCAAGCCTTGTAGGCGAGGTTATTCGACTTGCCGGTGACAAAGGTTTCAAAGGTGAATTCAGGGTTTAGATAGCTAAGCGACTTTGCATCAGCAGAGTCATTGGACGCTGCATATTGTTGGTTATTTCCAGCATCTACTTTAGGGTCAGAACCAAAGTTACTAGTATTATTTTTTGATGACGCTGGGGTAGGGGAGGGGAGATGAGGGTCGTTATTAAACGAAGTATCTTGAGAGTTGGCATGTTCGCTAGAGTTGATATCTGTAGCGCCTTGTGCATGGTTCTGATCTTCGACTTGAGTGCTCTGGTTGGCATTATCGACACGGACTACCACGTCAATAATACTACCTTGGCTGTGTTTAGCGACCAGTTGACGAATGTCTTCTAAGTGGTTTTTTTTAATATAAGAAACAAAATAATCGTTAGGCGCTCTAATAACAAGGGTTTGCGCTTCCTCATGCGCAGACAAAGGTCTTAACCACATCGTAAAGACGTTATCTTTGACATGATAACGTAAATCGTCCAAGCATTTATCCCAAAGTGTCGCCGTGTCTATCATAAAAAACCAACCTCATTAGCTTGTACTCAACAAGTACCTTAGCGCTTATATTTAAAATAATAGCAATATTCACAGCCAAAAATCCTAGCTACCACTTCTTGATAAGGACTGATATCTGCAAGCTTAGTAATAACAATTTAAATAGATCTCTTGCTAGAAACCTCGGTAGCCTAAGACGGCTAATTTACCATAAACGGCCTGTGGATAACATCCCATATTTTGGGGATAACTCTGTGGACAGTTTTGGGGATAACTCACAACCTTAACTTACCCACATTTCACCCACAGCTTATCCACAGGGTTACCCATAGCCTATCGTTTTGATAAATAACATTATAGTAGAGTTATCCTCAGAAAAACCGGCTCCCAATAACAACAATACTTATATATATTAATAGTTAATTATTATAGAGAACGCTGAAATCTGTGGATAACTTTTTAAAACAGTGACAAAAGTAACTGTANTAATAACGACTAGAACGACGCAGATAACTAGCAAAGTCTCTTTTGTTAACGTCTTTAACGACACTAAAAGAGCGCTTTGAGCTCTATTGGAATCTATCAACAGCGTAACGATCAAAAGCGCTAGGAAAACAATGCATTAGTTCGTTGACCTGAATTTGTGACAATGGTATAATCCTGCATTATTTTGAATTTAGTCCATTATTTTGATAGGTGAGTTATGAAACGTACATTCCAACCCAGCGTGATCAAGCGTAAACGTACTCACGGTTTCCGTGCACGTATGGCNACGAAAAAAGGCCGTCAAGTATTGGCACGTCGCCGCGCTAAAGGACGTCATCGTCTTACTGTGTAATTGGCAGATAATCTCAGCAGATAACTATAACTGAGAGATAGCCATCTATTAAAAGCGCCTATATTGGCGCTTTTTTTGTCTCTATATTTCGTATCTAATTTATACTTAAGACCCTCATCAAACGCTGCGGTAGTTGCTCATTTCATAACTATCGTAGAGCTCTCATTTTAGGCCTTACTATGTCCAACCCTATTTTAGCTACCGAGACCTTCTGCTTTACTAAAGAGCAGCGCCTACGCACTCCAGCGGCTTTTCGTGAGGTGTTCGATGCTCCTGAGCGTAAACTCCATCAAAGTCATCTTATGGCTTTTGTACGCAGCAACACTCTTGAGCAGCCTCGGGTTGGGATGGCGATTACTAAGCGTAAAGTACCTACTGCGGTGAGTCGTAATCTAGTCAAACGTTTAATTCGAGAAAATTTTCGTAAGCAAGCGGATAACCTAGAAAATAAAGATATCGTTTTCATCGTTAAAAAATCTATAAAAGGATTNGAAAATAAAGAGTTGATAAAAGAGATAAATAATATATTTAAAAAAATCGAAAAAAAATAAAATGATTTGTTTAAAGATTTTAGTTAATAGGGTTTTTTATTTGATTTTATTCAATTTTATTAATATCTATCAAAAAATAATAAGTCCGATGCTACCAGCACGCTGCCGCTATTACCCTACTTGTTCGAATTATGGCAAGCAGGCGCTCGCTTGGCATGGCGTTTGGAAAGGAGGTTGGCTGTTACTAAAACGCCTTGGCCGCTGTCAGCCTTGGGGTGGGCATGGCGTTGATTTTGTTCCTATTCCCTTAGCTAGCTATCACTACANGCCTCTATNTTCAGCTGTGACAGGAACAGATGAGAAAAATGAGTTAAATGACGCTAATAGTCGTCGACTAACTAGTAGCGTCTATCGCGATAACAGTAGCTATGTCGCACGGCTAAACTACCTTATGCGCTAAAAAAGTCTTAGATATGGATAACTTTTCATCTCAATAACTTGTTATAGTTATCCACAGCTTATCCCAGAGATACTCATATCTCGATAGTTATCCACAATTTATCCAAGTTACTCCCAGTTATGCTCAGTTATCCCCAGCCTATCCACACTCTTGGTATCATTTAGGCTTAATTTTTAGTAAAATAATTCACATTTTATGTTAATGATTGCTAACACTGCTATTGCTAGCATCACGATTTAGTGAGTAATCGTGATGCGTGCTTTAATTTTAGTTCCCTAATATTTAATCTAGGACAGGTTTATGCAAAAGATATTACGGGTAATGATCATCATTGCGATGCTAATTACCGCTTATCTGCTGATTTTGGCATGGCGAGATGATTATGCTGATGCGCCAGCTGTAGAAACGACGCCGAACGCGGCGACTACAGTAGGAGGTGATATCCCCTCTACCACTGGCGCTGCAGGTGACATTCCGGCACAGACGATACCGGTTGACAATGGTCTTGCGACCACTACTCCGGCGCAAGACACCAATCTTATCTCTGTGACCACCGATCGTTATGATCTCAAGATCAATCCTGAAGGCGGCGACATTGTTTATGCTGCACTAAAGCAATACGATGCGACGCTCGATAGCGATGAGCCTTTTGTGTTACTAGAGAATAATAGTAATCGTGTCTATGTTGCTCAGTCAGGCTTAATCGGTCCAAACGGTATCGATACTGCTGATGGCCGAGCCAGTTATCGTTCTGCAGCTGATAGCTATACGATGAAAGAGGGGCAACAGACCTTATCAGTACCGTTAACTTATCAACAAGATGGCGTCACGGTAACGAAAACGTATACTTTCACTCATGGCAAATATCCCATCGATGTTAGCTATCAGATTCAAAACAGATCAGAGCAGCCGTGGCAAGGTCAGATGTTTGCTCAGCTCAAACGTGATGATAGCAAAGATCCTGGAATGTCTGATAAAGGCGCGCTGAGTATGGCGACTTATCTAGGCGGTGCTTGGGGTACGCCGGATGATCCGTACAATAAGCTTAAGTTCAACAAGTTTAGTAATGATGAGCTCAATGTTGCTAGTGATGAGGGCTGGGTTGGTATCGTCCAGCATTACTTTGTATCGGCTTGGACACCGGATAACTTCACCGGTCAATTCTTCAGCCGCGAGACAGGTAACGACTATTTCATCGGTTTTAATAGTCAGCCTGTCAATATTGCTGCAAATAAGCAGCTAACTTTAGACGCCACTTTATATGCCGGTCCGAAAGTACAGTCTGAGCTCAAAGAAGTTGCGGTTGGTCTGAATCAAACTGTCGATTATGGTTTATTGTGGCCGATATCGAAGATACTTTTTGCTATTCTTGATGGTATTCATAAAGTATTAGGCAACTGGGGTTGGTCTATTATTGTACTGACTATCTTAGTGAAGATATCGCTGATGTGGTTCTCTAATAAGAGCTACTATTCAATGGCGAAGATGCGCTCGTTGGCACCGCGCTTAGCGGCTCTAAAAGAAGAGCATGGCGACGATCGGATGAAGATGTCGCAAGAGATGATGAGTATTTATAAGGAAGAGAAAGTCAATCCGATGGCGGGTTGCCTGCCGATTTTGATGCAGATGCCTATCTTCTTAGCGCTATATTGGGTACTGGTTGAGAGTGTTGAGCTGCGTCACGCGCCGTGGATTTTATGGATTCAAGATTTATCTGCAATGGATCCTTGGTTCATCTTACCGTTATTAATGGGCGTCTCGATGTACATCCAGCAGCAGTTAAATCCGCAGCCTGCTGATCCAATGCAAGCTAAGGTGATGAAGTTTTTACCCATTATCTTTACCGCCTTTATGTTGTTCTTCCCAGCGGGTCTAGTACTGTACTGGACAGTGAACAACTTGTTTAGTATGACGCAGCAATATATCGTCAATAAGAAAGTGGAAGAAGAACAAAAACGTCGTACCGTTAAGGTGCTAAGTTAATTAAGTTCTGATGATGTAGTCATCTAAAACCATCGCTTAGGCGGTGGTTTTTTTATAGCTGAGTTTATTATGATTGTTTACTAAGCAAAGCGAGAGTACCGAGACGGCCTATTTCAACTTTACTTTGTCAGTATTAGATAAGGCGTCTATAATAGAGGTTTTGGTTATTGAGAGTGGTTGTGAATGCTATGCAAATGCCAGTAAAAGCTCAATCAGGGTTGACTACGATTGCGGCTATCGCTACGCCATTAGGGCGCGGCGGTGTCGGTATTATTCGTCTATCTGGAGCAAAAGCTTATGATATCGCTTGTCAATTAACCGGTAAAAGTAGTTTTACACCGCGTCTAGCGAGTTTTTGCCGCTTTTATCAGGCTGACGGTACTATCATCGATGAAGGCTTGGTCTTATATTTTAAAGCTCCGCACTCATTTACGGGCGAAGATGTCATTGAGCTTCAAGGCCATGGCGGGGTAATACTACAGAGTCTGCTATTAGCTCGAGTGTTTGAGCTAGGCGCTAAGCAGGCGACGGCAGGAGAATTCTCTTACCGCGCTTTTGATAATGATAAGCTAGATTTGGTGCAAGCCGAAGCCATCGCTGACGCTATCGATGCTACTAGTGCTGCCGCTGCAAGCAGCGCTATTCGCTCATTGAGTGGTGAGTTTTCAGATAAAATCAATCAGCTATTAGAGCAGCTTATTCACCTGCGTCTACACGTCGAGGCGGCGATAGACTTTCCTGATGAAGAGGACGTTGATTTCTTATCTGACGGTGTCATCCAAGACAAGCTTGAACAAACCCAAGCTCAAATACAGCAAGTACTAGCGACCGCTAAGCAAGGCCAAATGCTGCGAGATGGTATTCACGTAGTGTTAGCGGGCAGACCTAATGCCGGTAAATCAAGCCTGCTCAATCGCCTTGCTGGTCAAGAGCGCGCTATCGTCACCGAAGTCGCAGGCACTACGCGTGACACGCTAAGTGAGACTGTAGTACTTAATGGCTTAACCTTGCATTTGACTGATACTGCTGGTCTACGTGACACTGAAGATACGGTCGAGCGTATCGGTATTGAGCGTGCCCGTACGGCTATCATGCAAGCTGATATTTTGCTACTGGTCTATGATGTGACTCGTGATATTGAAGGCGAGAGCACGCCATTACAACTTGCAGAGCAACTGTTCGGCGAGTTACCAGAAGCTAAGCGTCTGTTGATTATTGCTAATAAAAGCGACTTATTAGCGACGTCTAGCAGCGATAGNCTATTAACAGCTGCACAAATTAAGATGCAGGATAAAGGCTATGAGCAGATCGATGTTTCATGTGAAACAGGTGCGGGTATCGAAGACTTAGTAGACGCGTTATGTGCTAAAGTGGGCTTTCATCCACCTGAGAATAGTCTTATCGCCCGTACTCGGCATCTAGACGCTTTAAGACGTACTGCTAGCTATTTATCAGAAGCTCATGAGCAACTAATAGTATTTAAGGCAGGAGAGTTAGTGGCTGAGAGCCTACGACAAGCACAAGGCAGCTTAGGTGAGATCACCGGTGAGTTTAGCGCCGATGATCTTTTGGGTAAGATATTCGGCAGCTTTTGTATTGGTAAATAAATCCGCATGGGCAGATAAGTTAACGTAACAACCATACCAGTAGCACACCATTATAATCATACTCTTTTGTGTGAAGTCGCTGTAGCTTTCAAGCAAATATAATGGCTAGAATTGGAGAGGATAAATTATGCATTGCCCTTATTGTAACGCTTCAGAGACCAAGGTGATGGACTCACGCTTAGCTGCAGAAGGGGCGCAGGTGCGTCGCCGTAGGCTCTGTAGTAGCTGTCAAGAGCGGTTTACTACCTTTGAGATGGTAGAAGTGGTGATGCCGCGTATTATCAAATCTAGTGGCAAAATAGAGCCCTATGACAATGAAAAACTACGTCGCTCTATTTTATTGCCACTGCAGAAGCGTCCGATTACCACTGATGAGCAAGAGGCGATGATTAGCCGTATCGAAAAGCGCGTCAGACAGATGGGTGAGCGTGAAATCAGTAGTAAAGTGTTGGGCGAGATTATCATGAGTGAGCTAAAAGTCTTAGACGACGTCGCTTATGTGCGTTTCGCTAGTGTCTATCGTGATTTTCAAGACATCGATGCTTTTCAGCAAGAACTGGCTAATATACGTCCTGCTGATAAAAACGATTAGTTAGCTGCTATTCTGTGACTGGCTTTACNATCAGCTTCATGTGCTTTATTCANGTGAAACACTTTTATAGGTTTAACAGCGTCATTATTTATTAACAAACTTATCAACAAGCTTGTCAATATCTTTACCCACTCCAATCATACTAAGCTTTTATTATGTCTATATCCGATCATGCGCAGCACGCCCAAGATAACTACTTTATGATGTTGGCTATTGAACAGGCTAAACAAGGACTGTACACCACTAGGCCTAACCCTGCAGTAGGCTGCGTTATAGTGCAGTCAGGGGAGATTGTTGGACAAGGCTTTCACCCAAAAGCTGGCGAGCCGCATGCCGAAGTATTCGCCTTAAGAGCAGCAGGATCGCAGGCAAAAGCAGCAACTGCTTACGTCACTTTAGAGCCTTGTAGTCATACCGGGCGTACGCCGCCTTGTGCGCTTGCGTTGATAAATGCCGGACTCAAGCGTGTCGTCATCGCCGGTCTCGATCCCAATCCTCAAGTGGCGGGACGCGGAGTAGCACTGTTAGAGCAGGCAGGCATAGAGGTCACAATAGGCATATTAGAGGAGCAAGCAGAGCAGCTAAACCTTGGATTCTTAAAAGCGATGCGCACGCAACTGCCTTATGTCCGGCTAAAAATAGCGACGAGCTTAGATGGCCGTACTGCGATGGCAGATGGAGAGTCGAAATGGATAACGGGTGCTGCTGCTCGCGAAGACGTGCAAAGGCTTAGAGCGCGAAGCGGCGCCATCATTACCGGTAGTCAAACTATCATCGCCGACAACCCAAAGCTCAATGTGCGCTCATCGCAGTTAGGAGTTGATATCGGGCAAGTTCCTCAGCCTTTAGTTGTCGTGCTCGATAGGCGTCAGCGCTTAATATATGCTGCTGACTCCGCTTATGAGTTATGTCAGCAGCAACAAACGCTATATTGGCGCGAGGATGATCTACTGANTCTGCTTAAGCATTTAGTTAGCGAATATCAGTGCTACGAAGTGTTAGTAGAAGCGGGGACTAGTGTGGCTGGTAGTTTTCTTAATCAGCGATTGGTCGATGAGTTAGTTGTTTATCAAGCTCCTTGTGTCTTAGGGTCGCAAGCACGAGCTATGGTTGAAGTGAACCCATTGTCCTTGGCTCAGCAGCTACGCTTTCAATATACTGAGTCTAAATTAGTTGGCAGNGACTTAAAGNTGACTTTACAACCTTTATAGCAGCCCCTTAATAAGATGGGGATAAATACTACTAGCCTCACTGTTTCACATGAAACTAGTGTAAAGTGTGGATAACTTATGCTGGTTTGTTTCATATGAAACATTGTTTATTNAAAAATGANTNTTATTCTGAAAAAAATACTAACTAAATCAATTGGTTGACTATAACTAAAAACGATTAGAAGTAAATTAGAAAACAGCACTTTTATTGTGGATAACTTCTTAAATATTCTTAGTTTCACGTGAAAATAGCTATAACCTTATTAAGTTATCCACAGCTTAGCCTTGTTATCCACAGTATTGAAAATGATATTATTTGCTCAATTAAGGATAACTAAGTCAGTTCTATTTAATGTCATAAACTTATAGAGAAAGAGGGTCATATGTTTACAGGAATTATCGAAAGTGTTGGTCATGTCAAATCTATGCAACCTGTAGGTGGTGACATTCGCCTGACTATAGAGTCTNATGACTTAGACTTCAGTGATGTGAAATTAGGCGATTCTATAGCTTCGAACGGCATTTGTCTGACAGTAGTCGCTATGGGCAGTAATTATTATTCGGTAGATGTTTCACGTGAAACTATCGCTCGNACNGCATTAGAGTCCCTAAAACCCGGTCATATTGTCAATCTAGAAAAGGCTATGCTGCCGACAACACGGTTCGGTGGTCATATTGTCGCAGGGCACGTGGATGGTGTTGGCGTCATTANTAAAGTAGAAAAGGACGCGCGCTCCATCTACATTGAGATCGAGATTCCAAAGGAGCTGGCGCATTATACGGCAACCAAAGGCTCAATTACGGTAGATGGTATTAGCTTAACCACTAATTTAGTCCGCGATAATATCGTCAGTTTAAACATCATTCCGCATACCGCACAAGTGACAAATATTGGCAAACATTGGCTGTTAGGGAATAAAGTAAACATCGAGGTCGATATCGTGGCACGCTATCTAGAGCGCTTAATAAACAAAGACAACCGCTCAGCGAATACTATCTCTAACCCGCAAACGGATATCACTGAGGCTTTTTTGGCAGATAATGGCTTTATGAAATAAATCGTTGCAGTACGTCTTGGAGTTTGTCTCTTTGCACCGGCTTAGTCAAAAACTCGTTCATGCCTACTTGTTGGCAGTTCACTCTATCCTCGGCGCTGTCATTAGCAGTTAAGGCGATAATAGCAATATCATCGCCTGCATCTCTGATAGCTTGCGTCGCTTCTAATCCATCCATCACCGGCATACGGCAGTCCATCAAAATAAGCGCAACCTCTTGACGATGCGTCTTTAATAAAGCGAGTGCCTGCTCACCGTTTTCTGCAACCACACTGCGATAGTTGAGCTTAGATAAAAGCTTGCAAGTGACTTTTTGATTGATTGGATTGTCTTCTACGACTAGTATCAGCGGGGTAGTAGCCTTCGTTTCAGCAAGTGTTTGTTTAACCCTTTCAGCGTTAGCTTGTTGGTCTTTAGTTGCTAGATTTTCGCTGGCNGAATTTGTTTTNTCTGTTTCTAATCCTTTTGGCGCTGGCTCTGATATTTGCGGCGCTGCTGACTGAAACTGAGACTGAGACTGAGACTGAGACTGAGACTGAGACTGAGACTGAGACAAGCGTATCAGCTCAGAGAGCATTAAGGTAATATTGATAGGTTTGTCTAAGAAGCCATCAAACTTTTCTAGCAACGCTGCAGGTATGCCGCGCTCGGGCTTCCTACTTAGCAGAATCTTGGTTGCAGTGCTATTATTAATGATTGCATCTAGGGCATTGCTAGCATCAGACGATGCTTCAGATAAGGCATCAGGCAGTGTATCATCAGGGTCAGTGTCTGAGCGATCGTCGCCAGGTATATCCTCGATTGTCTTTGAAGAGGAGCGTCGCGTAGCATTATATTCTTCATAAAACTCATAATCTAACAAGAGTATAGGCATCAAGCTTGGCTCACTGGGCGTAAGCTCCTGCTCTAGATGAGCTAGCGTTGCTGCATTTAATTCGTTATAAACACTGATAGTCATCGACAAATAATCGCCGATACGCTGCAAGTAAGTCTCGCGTAGCGCTTGATCGACAACTGCGATTAGATGAATGCTAAGCAAGCTATGATGAAAATGATAGACCGGCTGATAAATAGGCGTATGACAAGGGATATACAGATCAAAAGTACTGCCGCATGCCGCTGCGCTCTCAACATCAATGAAACCACCAAGCAGCTGCGCAAAGCTTTTCGAGATAGCCAAACCTAGCCCGGTACCGCCAAACGTTTTTGTGATCTGGGGATTGGCTTGATTAAAATAGGCGAATAATTGCTGCTGCTCCGTCGCTGTCATGCCGATGCCCGTATCTTTAACCCTAAAACGAATCCACCCACAATCGCAATCCTGAGTACTAACGCGACTACTAACACGAGTACTATCTTGAGTATGAGGCAAAGCGTTAGACGTAGACGTTTTAGACGCGGAGTCTGGCGCGCTGATAGCAGCGTTTGCGGTGCTGAGCTTATTCAACGGGGCTAGGTCAAGCTCAGCCACTTCTTGCGTCGTTACCGCTTCTACAATGAGCGCCACATAGCCACTATCGGTAAACTTAACGGCATTGTCCATAAGGTTCAATAGTATCTGGCATAGGCGCTGGCCATCGGTCGTGATATAGCGAGGACAATGAGGCTCAAAATAGTACAACATATCGATATCTCGACGACGGCTGTTGNCTATCATCAGATCGTTAACCTGCTGTCCAAGCTTAAAGATATCAGTAGATTCGTTAAGGATATCTACTTTTCCGGCCTCTATCTTGGCCATATCGAGCATATCATTCAGCATAGTCAGCATAGAGTGACTAGACTGAGTGAGAATGGCTAAAGTCTCGCGCTGCGCGGTGGTCAAACTGTCCTTGTCTACCATGTCTAATGTACTGATAATAGCGTTTAGCGGTGTACGTAGCTCATGGCCGATGACAGATCTAAGCTCAGTANATGNTTTGGCTTGACTCTCAAGGGTGTGATTTTTTAGACGTAGATCTTCGCATTTCTTGACAAAGGAATTAACATTATTCAGCAGCGCCGTAAATCCGCGAACTTGACCATGCGCGCCGAACCAAGGAGAGAGATGCAGCTGATAAGGCTGGTTGTTCTCTAGACCATAAACCAGTAGTGTACGCGTGACGCGCTCAGCGCTAAGATCTAATAATAGTTGCTGCGTGGCTTTGTCACTACCTGTCAAAAAGTCGCTTAAACTATAACTGACTTCATTTTGAAAAACGGTAGCAAAAACCTGCTCAAAACGTGGGTTAAAAAAACTGATTTGTCCTTGCCGGGTGATCGTAAACATAGGTAGCGGCGCGCCATCCACCAAACGCTCCAAGCGGTGTCTTAGGGTGTTGATGCGCCGATGGTCAAGATGCAACTGATACTTAATACGGCTAAGCGCATGCCCTAAGCGTAAAAATTCAGAGGTAGTCTTCTCTAATGGAAAAGGTGCTGGGGTATAGGCTTCCTTAGCATCCTCACTTAGAGTGTCAGTATAAAGTAGCAGCTGCTGCCAGTTCGCTTGACGGCGAAGCATATAAAGTAGCGCTATTATAAAAAGTACAAGAGCGGCTATCAACGGTAGCCAATAGCGGTAAGATGTCCAGTTGATATCNGGTATATGATGGCGCAACACAAGGTAGAGCTGATACCCTCCTTTAAGACTAATATCCGCTCTGAGCGTTTGGTTGTCTAGTTGATACAAGTTTTTTGCATTGAAGGTAGTCGCTGGAAAACTAACGGCAACAAGCGCAGTCTCATTTGGGCGCGTGTGATTATAGATATATGTCTGACCTGAGGGCAGCATAAAAATCAGCTGATAACTGATGTCTTGGAAATAAGGCTTTTTTAGTATGTTTTCGACATCGTCATTGGTTATCGCTGCATGTTCAGTCACGTCATACTGCAAATTATTAAAAATATCCAGACTACGTCTCTCGCTATGATGCCTAAGCTCCATATAAAGCGCTGCATAATACGAAGACAATAGGATCACTAAGGTCAAAGTATAAAAGAGCAGTAGGCGTTTTAGAGACTGAAAATTTTGCATAAGATTATAATCCTATGCTTGCAAAGAAAGGCAAGCGGATACAGTGATCACTAGAGTCTGAGAGTTAGAGCGGGCTACAAATTTGCAGCATGTTTTTTGCGTTAAAACCTTAGGGTTATTATTTGCTATGCTAAGACCACTATTATAATAGCAAGAAATTTGTAGATAACCTCATCTTAATCATCAGCATGACGCTCAAGGTGCTTAGTCCCTTGCTAACAGACATGGCACAAGCCCTCAAACTCACTTATAATATGACAAACTATAATATCATGTTTACCAGTAGCCGATAGTTAGGGCTTAGTACTGGCAAAAGCTATAAGAATTATAAGGAAAAGAATGACTGCTACTGACGATACATTGATGAATGACGCTGATATTGATACTGATACTGGTTTACCACTCTCTACAGCTAAAAGACGTGTGGTGTTTGCTGGCACCCCTGAATTTGCAGCGACTAGCCTACAGGCGCTTATTNCACAGCAAGAGTCGCTAGGTATAGAGATTGTTGCGGTCTATACTCAGCCCGATCGCAAAGCAGGACGCGGTCAAAAACTCAGTACTTCGGCAGTCAAGCAAGTGGCTATAGATAACGATATCGTAGTTGAGCAGCCTGCTACTTTCAAGAAGTCTAGCGCCGAGGGCATGGCCGCTCGGCAAACCCTGCGTACCTACCAGCCTGATGTAATGATTGTCGCCGCTTATGGACTTATTTTACCGATTGGTGTGTTAAAAACGCCGGCTTTAGGCTGCTTAAATATTCATGCGTCATTGCTGCCACGATGGCGCGGGGCTGCGCCCATTCATCGCGCGCTACTCGCTGGGGATGAAGAGACAGGCATTACCATTATGCAGATGGACAAGGGACTTGATACCGGTGATATGCTCTATAAAGTGAGCACTGAGATTACTGAAGACGATAGCGCGGCAAGCTTACACGACAAGCTGGCAGACTTAGGCGCTCAGGCGATCATCACCGTCATGCAAGACTTAGAGAGTTATCAGGCCAAAGCCATCAAGCAAAATGATGCCGAGGCCAATTATGCCGAAAAATTAGTCAAGTCAGAAGGTGAGATTGATTGGGCGCAGTCGGCGGCGACTATTGAGCGGCAGATACGCGGGTTAAATCCTTGGCCAGGTACTTATACCTTTTTGCAGGGTCAGCGAGTCAAGATTCTAGCCAGTTTGCCTGTCAATGAGACGCAGCCTACAGATAAACCTGCTGGTACTGTCATTAGTGTCGGCCGCAAGGCTATCTTAGTCGCTTGTGGAAAACAGGATGNTCAAACACAAGCAGGGACTCTAGCGATTACTCAGCTACAGTTTGCCGGTAGCAAGCCTGTCAGCGCCGAGCAAGTCTGCCATGGCAATCAATTAGACGATGGNGATCGATTCACCGCCAATCCTGATCAGTGATAACAGCTGAACAGTAATAACAGCTAGTCAATAACAAAGATCGGCAAACTCTAGCCAAACATGACGCTACTAATCAAACGTCAAGGAAATAAAACTTAATGAGACAACCGTCAACAGCGTCTAACCCTAATAGTAAAACTCCCAAACCTTCAAGTAATCTAAAAATGGTCGGCAGCGTGCGCGTACGTGTCATTCGTACTTTGCTTGCCNTNCAAAACGGTCAGTCACTCTCAAGCGTACTCGACCCTCTACTGAACAGCTTGCACGAAGGCGATAAAGGCTTTGCCCATGCACTACTATTGACCACTTTGCGCCAGTGGTTTGCGCTTGAGCGTCTGCTCGATAGCCTAGCGGATAATCCTATCGATGAGATNGAGGTGCGTACGACTATCCTAGTGGGGCTGACGCAGCTGCTGTATCTAGAAGTCGCTGATCATGCCGCTATCCATGAAACGGTTGAATCGGTNAAGGAGATTGAGTTTGCGCACGCAAGCGGCCTGACCAATGCTATCTTGCGCAAAGTCGCTAAGAACCCGAGCAAGTTCCGTAAAAAGTGCGACAAAAAACACAGCCTGCCAAACTGGNTGGCCTATCAGCTTAAGCAAGATTGGTCTGAGCATTACGATGAGCTGATGCAAGGTCTACGCCAGCCTGCACCGATGTTCTTGCGAGTAAATACGGTTGATGCTTCAGTAAGTGACTACCAAAAAACGCTACAGCAAGCCGATATCAGCGCTGAATGGGTTGAGGTTAAAACAGGTCTGTCACTATCACAAGCTACTGATAATAAGGATAGAGTAAACACAGTCATTGATCATCANGCGCTGCGCTTAGAGCAGAGCAGAGCAGTCAGCGGCTTACCTAGTTTTGCTGAAGGCGGCTTGAGTATTCAAGATCTATACGCTCAGCTAGCCGCGCCTATTATCCAACAAGCGCTTGTGCATAAAGAAGCTACTGAGGCGAGTGTAGGCGAGGACAGGGCGGTGTCTAAGCTTACGCTATTAGATGCTTGCGCCGCTCCCGGTGGTAAGCTGGCCCACTGGCTTGAGCTATTAAATAGTGAAGATGGGTCAGCATTGTTTCATGTGAAACAAGATAAGGCNGACNATGCTAATATCAAGCTAGTCGCTATTGATAATGAAGCACCGCGTATAGAGCGCATTCACGATAACTTGCAGCGCTTAAANCTTGAGCAAGCCAATAATAGTATNGATCTAGATATTGTCTGNGCGGATGCGACGCGTTGGCAATTGGCTGAAAAGGGNTCTGATAAGTTAGCAGTGTTTGACGCTATTCTTTTAGACGCGCCGTGCACTGCGACTGGGGTCATCCGTCGNCATCCTGATATCAGTATTTTGCGTAGTGAAGAAGANATCGAACAAACTGCTGCNTTGCAGGCNGATATTTTGCATAATCTGTGGCCACAGCNCAAAGTCGGTGGTTATTTGCTTTATGTGACTTGCTCTATATTGAAGCAAGAAAACACGCTACAAATGCAGGATTTTTTAAGCAAGAATAACGATGCGACAGCTATCGAATTTACCGATGACAGCAATTGGGGCATTGAGCAGGACATCGGCCGTCAGTGCTTGCCGATAGATAGCACAGGCGGAGATGGCTTTTATTATGCGTTGTTGCAAAAAATAGCTAAGTAAACGTGCTTTAAATTACAGATGGATAATCGTGATTTGCGTCAGCCTACAAAAGCCATTAGCGAATTAGTAGTTTAATTAATAAATTAAAGACAGGATAAGACATGAAATATATCAGTACTCGTGGTCAGACAGCACCGATGGACTTTAGTGATGTACTCCTTATGGGGCTTGCACCTGACGGCGGTTTGATGCTGCCTGAGCATTACCCAACCGTTGATAACGCTGTACTCGATGAGTGGCGCACACTCAGCTATCCAGAGCTTGCACTCGCGATTATGCAGCGCTTTGCTACGGACATTCCTTATGCGGATCTAAAAGACATTATTGATCGCACTTATACGGCTGATATATTTGGCTCTGATGACATTGTTCCTGTCCGCAAGCTCGAAGACAACTTATATATTTTAGGNTTATCAAACGGNCCNACNNTGGCNTTTAAAGATGTCGCNATGCAGTTCTTGGGNAATGCCTTTGAGTACGTGCTTAAGCGTCAGGACGCGCGTATNACNATNATCGGTGCGACCAGTGGTGACACGGGTAGTGCTGCCGAATACGCCCTGCGCGGTAAAGAAAACGTCGAAGTCTTTATGCTGTCACCACATGGCAAAATGAGTGAGTTTCAGCGCGCGCAGATGTATAGCTTAACCGACGACAATATCCACAATATCGCCATCAAAGGTATGTTTGATGATTGCCAAGATATCGTCAAAGCGCTGCAACAAGACGCTGAGTTTAAGGCAAAATATAACCTAGGAACGGTCAACTCGATCAACTGGGGACGGATACTCGCGCAGATTGTTTATTACTTTAAAGCATATTTCGCAGTGACGGATAGCAATGAGGAGACCGTTAGCTTNAGTGTGCCCTCAGGTAACTTTGGNAATATTTGCGCCGGCCACATTGCGCGTGAGATGGGNCTACCGATTGAGCGGCTCATCGTTGCGACCAACGAGAATGATGTACTCAACGACTTCTTTAACCAAGGCGCGTATCAGCCGCGCACCACGGACAAAACTTACGTCACCTCAAGTCCGTCGATGGACATCTCTAAAGCTTCCAACTTTGAGCGTTTTGTTTATCTATTATTAGAAAAAGATAGCGCGCGTGTTCATGAGCTGTTTGAAGGGGTGAAATCAGGGCAAGGTTTTGATTTGTCTGAGGTGATGGAACAGGTCAATAACCGTTATGGCTTCGCGGCAGGCAAGTCCACTCATGCCGATCGTCTGCACACGATCAAAGAGGTATATGAGCAATACGGAGAGCTGGTCGATCCGCATACCGCTGACGGCATTAAAGTCGCTAAAGAATTACAGCAAGAAGGGGAAGTGATTATCTGCGCCGAGACGGCATTGCCTGTGAAATTCGCTGAGACTATTATTGAAGCGGTTGGACCGATAGAGATTGCTCGTCCTAAGCATACTGAAGGTCTAGAGGACTTAGAGCAGCATGTAACGGTNTTNGATAATAAAGCTGAACTAGTCGCTGAACAAATTCGCCAGCATGTTACGGCAAATGGCTAGTTGATTAGTTTCACGTGAAACNACGTAATAAGGTTTTAGCNATAAAAGTTATGTTTTTGTAAGTTTGTGTCGCGTATTGTGCTATGGTGCATATCATTGTAAACTGAATTGTCGCAAAAGTTGGCAGTAAGCCTCTGAGATATCTTTAAGAAGGCTTGACTACAGTTGAATAAAGTTATGCCTGTGATTTAATTATACCTTGTGGATATCGCATGAATACCAGTTTAAAAACGATAACAAAGATGCTCGTTGCTACTATGTTTAGTAGCGCTTTACTGATGACTACGGCTCACGCCAATAATCCTGCGCCTGCCATCAAGGCAGATGCTCCCAACCGCTATATCGTCAAAAAAGGCGATACATTATGGGACATCTCCGGACGTTACTTGGAGAGCCCATGGCGCTGGAAAGAGATTTGGGCGACCAATAAGCAAATCAAAAACCCTAACCTTATCTATCCTGATGACATTCTTATTTTATGTATCATTCAAGGCAAGACCTTAGTTGGTATCGATACCGGTGAGGGCTGCGCTGGTATTGAAAAGCAATTGATGGGTAAGGTGGAGCAAGAAGTCGTTGTGACCTCAGTCGCCAATAGTATCCCTGCGATTCCTTTGAGCTCTATTCAGCACTGGTTAGATCGCTATACCGTCGTGCGACCAGAGGATTTTAATAGTACTCCTTATATTTTAGCTTCCAAAAACCGCAATTTGATTACCGCGAGCGGCGATAAAGTCTATGCCAAAGGCGTACCGCTTATCGTAGGTCAGCGCTATGGTATCTACCGTGAAGGCGAACGCTATGTCGAACCTAAAACCCAAAAGGTCATCGGTTTAGAGACCATGCAAGTGGCGAGCGGCATAGTTACTAGTGTCGCTGAAAACGGTATCAGTAGTCTGCAGTTGTCCGAATCTTATGGTAAAGAAGTGCGTGAAGGTGACAGAGTATTCGTTGAGCTAGATAACTCTATTCCGCCAGTGTTTTATCCAGCGCCCGCGCAAGTGAGCCGCGGCGGTATGATTGTACGAGTGATGGACTCTATCAGCTCAGCGGCGCGCGGCAGTGTCGTGGCTATTAACTTAGGTACGGCCCAAGGCGCTAAGCCTGGCGATGTATTGACCGTCTATCAAAAAGGCCCACTGGTACGCGATACTTTAGATAATGATAATGCTGTACGCCTGCCTAGTGAAGAGAGCGGCATGGTGATGGTGTTCAATAGCTTTGATGACATCAGTTATGCTTATGTACTGAGCTCAGAGCTGCCACTGAGTGTCGGTGATCAATTACTACCACCGCCTTACTTATAAAGGCAAATTAGCTAGTTTATGAGCCGAAGGTCAGTAGTTAAATTCAGTTTCTTATTTGCACAAGCACTTCTCTTGTATGAGCTAGACGACTATGACGCCACCGCCTTCATCTCATTTAGATTCTAATCAGTGTGCAATATTAGCGCTGTGGTATGAGGTGAATGCCTCCTTATCCGCCTATCATAAGCTACTTAGTGCTTTTGGCGGTGCTCAGCAAGCTTGGGAAGCTGGCTTTGAGGCTTGGCAAGCATTAGGGATACATGCCGCTCATTTAGCACGTCATAAAAATAAAGAGCAGACATCCGCTAGTATCGATAGGATTGAGCAAGCGCTTACCGCTGGACAGTATCAGCTAATTTTTGCCGATCAAAGCGAGTTTCCAGCCCAGCTACTACAGATTTACGATCCGCCGCCGCTACTGTTCTGCCGAGGTAATATCAACCGCTTGCAGCAAGCACAAATCGCTATAGTAGGAAGCCGAAAGCCAACCGCTCATGCCCAAAAAACCACATTTGATATTGCTCAGTATCTAGCGCAAACCGGCTATGTCGTCACTAGCGGTTTGGCTATGGGAGTAGATAAACAAGCACACTTAGGAGCGCTTGCGCAAACCGATAGCGACTATCAAGGGCGTACGGTAGGCGTGATGGGTACAGGAATTGAGGTCTTCTATCCTAATCATCACGATAAGCTATTTAGTCAAATTATCGAGCAAGGCGGTTGTATCATCAGCGAGCTATTGCCGCATACTCAGCCCCATAAGCACACTTTTCCGCGTCGCAATCGGTTAGTTGCTGGCCTAAGTCTAGCGACGATAGTGACCGAAGCTACTATCAAGAGTGGCTCGCTAATCACTGCCAGACTCACCTCCGAACAAGGCAAGCAAGTCTTTGCGCTGCCAAGNCACATCGATAATAAAAATGCTGAAGGCTGTCATCATCTGATTCGTGAAGGCGCGACGCTGATTTATCATCCCGATCAGGTGCTAAGCGATGTAAACGTCCAGCTTGATTTTTCAACCAATCAATCATCACTTACTGCACCCTCTAAACCATCGACANCGCGCCGTTNATCGCCGCAATCAGCGGCTGATAAGACATCGTCANCTCATAGCATGCCAGCCCATACCTCTTCANCAATCAAAGTGCCTGAGCACCTGTCATCCATTTATGGGCTGCTCGACTGGCATGGACAGGATTTAGATGCTTTGTTGATAGCTTCGAAGCTGACAGCGCCTCAGCTTATTAGTCAGCTCATGGAGCTAGAGCTACTCGGCGCTATCGACGTCCAAGGTGGCCGCTATNTACGGTTATAAGATGTGTTTTCGACCTTCTTTTGACGTTGTTAACTTCTTAATCGTTATTAATACACGCACACTTTTATTTAGAGCGTTTAGTTTATGTCTTCCTCTGCACCCTTTGTTACTGATTCAGTCGTACAAGCTGCCCATTGGCTAAACCAAGGCCAGCTATTAGCCTATCCGACCGAAAGTGTCTGGGGGATCGGCTGCGATCCATTCGATAAAAGCGCTGTGCAGCAGCTATTAACCATCAAGCAGCGCCCGCAAGACAAAGGCATGATCGTCGTCACCGACAGTATTGAGCGCATTACGCCGCTACTTGCCCCTCTCAGCCCCGAGCAGCGACAGACGGTACTTGCCAGTTGGCAGCCTAGTGCCGATGTCCTTGTGCAGCAAGCGCATACTTGGTTATTGCCCATCCCAGACTCACTTACCACTCCCATACCGGAGTGGATAACAGGTGCACATGATAGCATCGCCGTACGCGTCATCACTCACCCCTTAGTACAGAATCTTTGTGCGCAGCTNGTANCAGCAAATAANCCCTATGGATTTCTTGTCTCTACGAGCTGTAATCCGTCAGGGCAGANGCCGGCGTTGACGCTTGCTGAAGCTCAAAGCTATTTTTTNAGTNAGAGTAGCCAGTTGCTCAAGCAAGTGGGCTATCTACGCGGTGCGACTTTAGGCTATCAGTTACCCAGTCAAATTGGCGACGCGCGTAGCGGCCAGATTATCCGCTAAATCTTTCTTTTTATAGTTACCAAATAAGCTGAGTTGTTAATTATAGTCTACAAAGATAACGTTTTATCTACTGATTTCTGTNTTGACAGAAANAAAAGAAAAGNGCAGTATGGCTTATAAGCTGTTTATTTCTCGATAATAAAAGCTATGAGTTACATATTTTAGGGCACTACAAGTATCAATGATAAGCATCAATAAAAAATAATATAAATAAGTGTGAGCCAATATGAAGCTTAATCCTGTCACCGAAAAATTCGTCTTACACTGGGGTGAGATGGGCCCTAAATGGGGCGTGAACCGCACTATGTCGCAGATACATGCGCTGCTATATATCATCGGTAAACCACTAAATGCCGAAGAGATCACTGAGACGCTAGGCGTGGCGCGCTCTAATGTCTCAAATAGTATCAAAGAGCTACAGAATTGGGGCCTAATCCAAAAAGTCTCTATCTTAGGCGACCGGCGGGATCACTTCACGACCAACACTGATGTTTGGGAGCTGGCACGTATCATCGTCGTTGAGCGCCAAAAGCGCGAGCTAGAACCTACCGTACAGTTTTTACAAGATTTGATGGATAGTCCTGAGTTTGAGTATGAAAACAGCGAAGTTAGAACGCGGATAAGTGACACGCAAGACTTCGTAAACACATTAACCACTTGGTCGTCCGAGATGCTTAAACTCCCAACGAGTATGCTCAAAAAGGTGCTCAAACTCGGCGCTAGTATTAAAAAGTTTTTGAGTTAATGATGACTCAGAACAATACAAGCAATAAGCTCACAACAAGGATAGAGATATGAATATTTTAATCAGCGGTGGCTCAGGGTTCTTAGGTAGTGCGTTTAGCAAGGAGATCATAAGTCGCTATGAGAATAAAAAAGAGCAGATAAAGATCACGTGGCTGACGCGTGATAAATCTCAGCAGCACCCTGCTGACGTCAACATGATGACTTATGATGAGCTTGCAACGAGTGATAAAAGCTTCGATGTGATTATAAATTTAGCAGGGGCGGGGATTGCCGATTCGCGCTGGAGCGATGAGCGTAAAGAGCAACTGATGGCAAGCCGAGTAAAACCAACAGAGTCGCTGCTTGNGTTCATCGCTCGCAGTCGTGTGAAACCTAAGCTTATGCTAAGTGGTTCGGCTATCGGCTGGNATGGTACCCAAGGCGATACCCCATTGACTGAGCGTAGCGATTACGAGACAGATTTTTCGCANAAGTTATGTGATGAGTGGGAGAAGCTTGCGCTCAAAGCGNCNGATTACGGCGTGCCTGTTGCCATCGTACGCACTGGGGTGGTGATGCATCCTGAGGGCGGGATGATTGGTAAATTGTTATTACCTTTTAAGTTCGGCGTAGGTGGTCAGCTGGCCGATGGCAAGCAAATTATGAGCTGGATCAGCCGTGAGGACTGGGTCGGGGCGGCGATTTTTATTATTCAAAAGCATCTGGCTGAGACGAGCGAAAAGCAAGTTACGCCCAATAANGAGCTGAANACNACTAACGATACTCCAGCAGTGGTTTATAACTTAACAGCGCCCAATCCGGTGACCAATCACGAATTTACCAAAGCTATGGGCGCTTGGCTACATCGTCCTACTATTTTTACTTTGCCAGAATTTTTACTCAAATTGATGTTCGGTGAGATGTCGACTTTACTTATCGATGGACAAAAGGTGCTACCAGAAGCTTTATTAGAAGCAGGCTATGAGTTTAAGTACACTAACATTCAACAAGCCTTAGAAGAGCAAAGCACCTGATATTTGCATACTTGTTTCATGTGAAACAGCCGTAGCGATGCTATGATTTATTTGTGCGTACAAGACTGGTATGGCGG
>FUFK010039188.1_pt1 | contig 25303 bp, 38 predicted proteins | sample 1021851 | NCBI WGS metagenome assembly FUFK01 (sample SAMEA51879418, study PRJEB19060) | metagenome | reverse complement strand
TAGATGGGTTTTGTTGTACTGTTCTAGCAAGTTGTATAATCATGTTTAGCTGATTAGCATCTAACTCACCCGATTGAATACCTGCCTCAATAGCTGCTCTTATTCTAGCTACCACTTCTGGATTTTGTGATAGTGTTTGATTAATCTGTCCATCTACCATTGCTGGATTAGTTGCGCCTTGCGGCATTTGCGGTTGTAGTCCTGCTGGTGGAGTTGGAACCATACCACCTTCTTGCATTACCATAGGCTGCATCCTAAAATCCAAAGCTGGATATTGTGGGTTAGTTGGTTGCACACCTGTAGGTATTTCACCTAACGCTGCTTGTGTAACGGGAGGTGCAGGCATTGTTATTAGTGTTTCGATTGCTGGTGGTAAATCCAATGACACAGAGTCAGGCACAGCCGGACTTACCAGTTCAGGAGCTTGAGCTTGCATCATAGGATCAGTTTGAGGTTTCATTACCATGTTTACCGTCCTTTCAGTTGTCTTAGTAAAAAGTTGAGTGTGGCTCGCATTTCAGCTACATCGCCAGCTAGCGTCTGCACATCAATAATAAGTTTACGAAAATCGTCTAGGTTAGCTAAATCATAAGTAGTGCCACTTATAGTAATAGCAGAGCCAGTACCTTTTGCAGACGTTTGTTGTAACTTCTGCTGACCCATTTCGTTTACTGTTACTTGACCTTGAGTTACAGCTTTACTTACAGTGTCAACTTCACCACGAAGTCCAGTTAGTAGTTCTACATTTTCTTTTACTGCACCAATAAGTACAGTTTGGTAATCTGTAAAACCTCCTTGTGGTACTGCTGGTACACTTGTAAANCTNTNNGCTANCGCTCATGCTGTCCTCAATCCATATGGNGTNTCACCTATATGTATNGCCCGTATNCTTGNNGAACCTGANACNCCNATTTCAAATGTATCACTTCTATANCCNCTTGGCAATCTAAATACTTCGTCAGAACTTACTGTTCCTTGAAAGATCAGTTGCTTATCAACGAACAATTTAAAGGTAACTGGCAACACACCCGAGATATCTTTTGGAAACCTAGTCTGCCCATCTGCATTGATAGCAAAGGCATTTAAAGTACCTATATTTTCTACCCTAGTGCCAGCATCTGTAAAGTCTGTTGGCCCGTTAAGACAACCAAGTTGTATACTTTTAGCAAACACAGCATTATTAAAAGCTGGTATTGCATTATTAAATGCTATTATGTTTTCAGTCTCTGTTCCGGGTGTTTCAAAATCTGCAATAATTCTAGCTGCACCAAGATTCATAAAATCTTTAGTAACAATAGTTTTTGACTTCCATTCTAATGGAGAAAGAACTTGTTGTTTATTATCCCACTCATATAAATTACCCAAAGTATCACCAATATAATACATGATACCCGTTTCATAATCAGTGCAAGCAGCAGTAAACGTATACTGAATACTTACAAAAAACCCTCCTACTTTATCATCTCGTTCATAGATAAATGATTTACTAGCGTGAGAGCCGAAATACTTACCATTATAGTAATGGCCAATAAGAGTAGCAGGGTTGAGAGCTTCATTCCAAGTATCCCAATCGTGAATAAGTTTAGTTACAAGGTCTATACCAGCGGATGGGGAGTAAGTAGCAAGACCACCATGAGTAGCCCACATAACCCCATAACCCATATTAACAACAGATTTTTTAGAAAGGCATGGATATAGCGTATCAATACGAGCAGATACCATAGTTGCAGGATCATTACCTGATACTTGATATGGGTACTCTTTTGTAAGCACAAGAATAAAACCCTGTATAGGTTCTATTGATACAATGTCAGAATCAAACGTTANTCTAAAACGTTCNGGCCAAGCNTGTGGTTTATCAGGAAAAGAAAAACATANNTGGTTNTCAAAAAANCCAANNAGAATGTTGTTGTGCGCCGCACGAATACCTTTCATACCTGTAGGTGGTGGATCATTATCTTCAGAATCTAATATCCTAGATAAACCTGATACAAGAAAATCATCTGTAAAAGTAAAACTACCACCATCACCCCAATATCTTGCAGGTAGGTCTAAATTTTCAGAGACATCATGGAACACAGTACCATTGGTATCAGCAGTTTCACCAACATCGCTGCCGCTATCACTAAATGTAAATGTATATTTATCAACAATAGATGTTACAGAAAATTCACCATTCATACTACCACTATCCGTGGTCGTACCAGACAGTTTAAATCTGTCATCTACAATAAAATTGTGTGGCTCTGCTAAAGTTATAGTAACTACATTACTGTCTCGTTTTACTTTAGTAGTAGCTGTCGGAAACCATAAAGTAGCCAGTAAAAAATATTCTGTTGCTGCTGAAGAAACAACAGTTCGGTATAGCCGTATACCCCGTATAAAATTTTGTGCAGGTACAGAAGGCTTTGCAGTAGGTAGATTAGTTACATTTACAGTTTGTCCTTCTTTTATATATACCTCATTTGATGGTAGAGATGGTATAGCTTCTTCGTCCCAAGGTGTAACCCATGTATAAACATATGTTCTAATCTGTGTATTACCTGCAAGTTCAGAACGACCAGAAGTATTTGCTGTTTTAGATACCTGATCACCGGGGCTAAAATATGTAAAATCTGTAGAATTAAGAACAGTAACTTCTACGTTTGTAGCGTTAAAAGACTTAGCTTCATCTGAAGTACCAAAATCTCTAACTGACACAACATTACCTGAGCGTAAGTTGTGAGATGATGAGCCATAAAATGTTGCAGTATTACCACTATCTCTTTCATAATGTGTCGAACTTACAACACTAAATGTTACAGCAGTGGCTGTTGGAGTTGTTTCAGGTAGTGGTAGGCCAAGATCATAATAACCATTAGTTACAGGAAACGGAGCATTTCCGTCAGTAGCCAAAGCATAGTTAGATACTTTAGGTGTGCCATCGCCTGTGTAATAAAATCGTTGCTCAGTATCTTCTGTATTAGAAGTAGTAGTCCAAGGAGCAGACGCAGTAGCAATATCTACATCATTTAGGTAAGTAAGAAAAACATTGTTACCGTTAGTAGGATTAGTAAGTTTATATAGTGTCTGAATTGTACCCGTTCGCCCGACATTTTCGACAAGCTTTGGAGTCCTATAAGGTATAAGATCACCAGAATACAACTTAACATTGAAAGCATTTTGAGCAGCTCCGTCAGGAAGTAGCTCCGAAGATATTTTCGGAGCTTCCCCTAGAAACTTTGTTAGCTTTACTGATCCCATTATTCCTCAACCATTTTTAGTGCAACCTCTGTTGCCTCATCGTTTCGCCTAGTCCAACCCCTACCAAACGTATCGAAGTGGTTTAGACCCTCATAAAAACTCTGCCTTACTTCTTTAAATTTTTCTATCATATATTTTGTATCTTGCCCCGCAACAAGTTCTAGTGTCTTTGGCCCTATCACACCATCTGGATTAGCGCCACAACATTTCTGTACACCTTTAGAACTCCTGCTTACTCCAGAATTTACAGCCCAATCGAACGTAACGTAGTCTAAACCGGAAGGTAATTCATCACAGCCTGCTTTTATCCAGTAGTTATTAAGATATATTGGAGCAACATCTTCTGGTGTAAGCTTCATCATATCNTGTTTNTTNACTTCNTANCCTANCCANTCTTCNTANACTTTTTTAGTAACTCCAAGGTTTGTCATACCNCCCGGATCACGTTCGTGATTTACGAATCCGCCTTCGTGCTTNAACAANAGNTGTANTGATTTATCAAANTTTTCTCTCATTTAGTGATTCCCTTTTGCTTTTCATATGTCCTGAGTCCTCCGATTCCGAGCATGCCGCCCAAAACAGTTAGGAGTGTACCCATGTCAAATTCAGGTAACTCAGGTAGTTCTACACCAGCAAAAGATGCACCAAATATAATTAGGTCTTTGACTATAAAGTGGTATGCAAAAGCAATCGCNCAGACCCANCCAACNGCNGGNCGCCAGCCGCCCTTAAATAGTGAACCAGATGCTGCTTCAGCCTTGTTGACNTCAATTTGGGCGAGCGCTATCTGCTGGGCATGTTTATCAGCCATCGTAGCCAAGTCGTGTGCCAACTTAGCTTTTTGATCTTTGTCCTCTATGAACTTGTCAAGTAAGCCAGTTACTGGCCCTATTAGTGTTTGTAGCATAATTACTCCTCAATAAGTTCTACTATATCATAACTCCCATCTGAATTTTTTTCCAGCTTTACTTTTAATTCTTTGCATTTCCACTGGTTATCAAAGTTTACACCGCCGTTAACGTTACGTTTNATTGTCCTTTTTGTAGACAAACACTCTGATAATTTATCGTAGGGTGTATATTCTATAGCTTCTCCATTACTGTATAGAAGCAATACAAAAACTAGCTCTATCATGGTGATCCGTTCCTTAGCTTTTCTATGTTTTCTTCTATAGATGTTATACGTTTTTCATAAAACTCTAAAGTGAGTTTTTGTTGTTGGTCATACGGTGCTTGACCATCTTCTATTTGGGATTGTAATTTTTCAAACTCTTTAGCTAAATGTTCAATCAACATAAACTGCTCAGAGTCTGCAGGTAGACTTCCCATTTCACCTCTAGGCCATTTAATACGAAACTCTGTGTTCTTTTCTAAATCAGCTTCCATCAGAGTAATTCTAGTTTCGATATTATTTAACCTTTCTACAATACCAAAATATGCCCACGTTGCTAATGAAGCACCTGCAATCAGGCTTATCATATTACGAAGTGGTAACGATACCTCGGTATTTTCACTTAATTTTGTAGCCATATCATCTGTTTATACCACTTATTTGTAAATTTCAGTACCCTTTTTTACTTGTTGTAGTTTACACACAGCAGTAATCTTTTGCTTCTTTTCACCCGGTATAGGAGGCTGGCGCATCAATCTACCAGCGAAATACCTACACCTATTAACATCATACCAATAAGTTACTGGTGGTTGTAATGAAGCACCTGCATATACATACAATGCAAACACTGTTATCATTTCCCGTTCGTACTGCGTTGCGTCCAAGCAGTCGTCCCCATATAGGTAGCAACCACACCACCACCTGTAAGGTAAAATAAATTACTAATATCAGCTAATGCTGNTGACTCTTTCTATNGGNACAAAAAACATAGCAANNGTAAACGCNCCCATTGCAATNAAAGAAAACCTAGCCATNCTAAGTTGAGCTAGGTTTTTTCGTGTAGCATCTTCTGTTTGTTTAATTTGTTTAATACTACCAAGTTCTTTATCAGTAACTATACCGTCACCATCTTGGTCATACTCAGCATATATAGATTCTTTTTGTAGTTTCTTTGGCATTAAATGATCCCCTTATATCTAAGAATCCAAACGCCACCTACTAAAATTCCTANNCCNANNAATACAAGTAATATTATTAAGAACCATGTTTGAAAACTTTCTACAAACGNAGCCCANTGACGTTCTTTTTCTTTCGCTGCTTCTTGCCTTTTCTTTCTAGCTTCTACACAAAACCTTACATAATCACTATGTAAACCGGGCCTGCCTAGATATATCATCATTTGTTTTAGTTCATTTTCTTTTTGTTTTATTTCTTCAAGAGCCATAAACTCTTCTAAATCACTCTCATCCTTCCCAGTAAAGTTTGACCATATACTGTTCTTTTTCTTGTGGGCATGTTTAGCTAGATCGTCTGTAGCATGTGTAAAAGCAGCAATTTGTTTACCAACAGAAGTTAGTTCACGACCGTTCTCAACTGCCTTGCGGATAACGGCATAGGCCGCGTTTGCTGCTGCTACATATTCTAACACAGGACATACCTAGCCTTTCTTATTATCCATCTTCTTTTTCTTTGATCGGATAATTTGATCCCTTAGATTTTCTGGTAACGACATCTGAGCTTTAGTAAGCTCTGGTACTTCTTTACCATCTTTATACATAATTTTATTTTTCTTCTTAGTAACAGAACCACCATAGCCATACATCTTCTTTTTCTTTTTATCTTTCATCATATAACCCGGCATTTACTCACCTCCTTACGTTGTTAGTGTTACAATTATAGAAAGTAGAATTACTATGATAGCACCTGCTGATCCTAGTAACACACGCTCTAATCTGTTTATTCTAAACAGAATCATTTCATACCTTTCAGCACACACAGCCTCATGCTGTAGTAACTCGGTATTAATTTCTGCTGTTGTCATACGTTTCTTATTCATCCTGCCCCAATACCGCTGCTGTTTGGTCTTCTACGACTGGCGGTTTTTCATAAAGAGGTGGTTCCTCAACGATTACACCTTCACTTACAAACTCATCACCTCGCATAAATCTACCATCGGGCATCATAACAAGAGGTGTGCGTTTGATCTCTTTTCTATCCATTACTACTCTTTCGGATATTTATCTTTAACAGCTTTAAGTGTTGCTTCCATATCAGAAGGAAATACACCTGCATGATATAAAGAATCTAGCTGATCCCCGATAGAAGGGTATTCAGCTGCTCTTTTTTCTCTAGCTTCTTCGTTACGAAAAGCTGTATTTAATTCTGCGTTATCAGCTACATCTATTTTTGTACCATCAATTAACCAAACTTCTTCTGCTGAAGCTGTATTAACATTTTCTAGTATGCTCTTAGCAATTTTATCGTAATCAACCATTAATATTGCCTCACCCAAATTGTACATGACTTATGCCAGCCACCATTATACCCACCCGAATAACCACTACCGTGATAATATGGAATGGCATATATATTGCCGGGATAAGTGCTTAATGGACGAGCAGACTCGTGAGCGAAACTTGTATACTGTCGTCTGTTAGCATATGAGTTACCATAACTAATACTGTTATCATACCCAAAAGAATCGCCACTTCCTGTTCCTGCTGTTGCGTACCATTGAGCATCGGTTATATATACAACAGTACCACCAACATCCATTTTAATAACATTTCCAGAAGCACTTTCACCGCCTAACGCTCTAACAAAGTTAGTTGCTAATCGCGCCACTCCTCGCGAGTATGCAGATGTACTTACTCCTGAAGTAGTTAAACCCATTGTGGGTGATGTTAGTGTGCCTATAGCTCCTTCCCCTAAATTATCTCCTCTGATTTCATAAGTAGAATTGTATGATCCGCCTGTTCCTGCATGTCTATAGAACAGCATATAACCGTCAGCATCTACATAAACTTGTTGGGCACTAAACCCAGAAGACGTCTTTCCAGTTAAGTAGTATAGTCCTGCTGAAAATGATGAGCCTAAAGCATCAACAACGTCAGAACCATATTGAGGTGCTAAAGCTGCTGTTGAGCCATCAAGAACAACATTTGACATTCGCTGCCAAGCTGTACCATCCCAGTGGTTTATAACATTATCAGAGGTATTATAGTACATATCTCCTGCATTTGGAGAACTAGGATTAGAAGAAGCATTAGGTATTCGAATACGACCACTATCAATTAAGAGAGTGCCATCATTTATATTGTTTGAGTTAAGGTCTAAATTACCACCTAGTTGTGGACTAGTATCACTAACAACTGTGGCTCCGCTAACTATATCTTCAAATAAAGCTGCGGTAGGTCTAAGTTCAAATCTATCACCGATAGAAAAAGCACGAGCTGTAGTATTATCTTGAGCACGAGTTACAGTCATAGAATCTGTAGAACGTGCAGTAACTTTTACAATTTCAAGATTATTACTAGTATCAATAAGAGTAGCATAAAAATAATCGCCAGAACCAAGTGCTGGAAAACGTGCACCTTGCCCTGAATCAAGAACAATAGTAGTAGCAGAATTGTTAATACCAGATGATATGGTTCCGAATGCGTTGTTTGTTACTTTAACTCCCATACCACTACTCCGGTTTTGTTGGCCATTTTACATCGTCAAGTGATGTAGCTGACTTTGTAATATCCCGCAAATCTTGCCTATATTTCTTTTGTTCATCTGACATAGTAAGGTCTGACGCCCCCCACCAATCTGTTTCAACCAACCTACGATTCCTTTCAGAACGCAAAGCGGCTAAATCATTTGCTTTAATAACATTAGGTATTTCAGCATCTATTTCTGATTGAGTAGGTATTTTATCCGGTTCTATAATCCAAGTTACAGTGCTGTAATCATCATTCTCTACTAAAAACTCTGACTCAGGACATAAACTTTTAATAGCATGTGCAACGTTACTCATACTGCAACCTCCATCGCTGTAATTACAATGTCGGCATCCCAGCCCCAAACTGACGAACCGTTAGCACTATAACNAAATGTTGTTGTATTTCCACCTTCTGGATATGTTTCAAAACCATAAGTCACTTGTGATGTTGTATTAGGTAAGTCAACACAGTGCAGAACTTCTATATTCATATCGTTACCATCGAATCCATTTTGAGGTCTAATCGCACCACCTGCAATTACATGCCTACTACCATTACTATTACCTGCAGAAGTAAGTGCATAACTTTTTGATCCTGACCCTACTATTCTAAATGCTCTAATAGTTGTTAGAATATTTGCTGCAGAATCTTGGTTGAATGGAATATGATACCAGAGAAAAATCTTACTTGACGCATACGTTGGAGTTATTTGCACTCTATAAGCGGTACTAGGCTCGACTTGAGATGAATGAGTTGTAGAAACCCGTGTACCTGATTGTATAGACTGGACTTGAAGCACTGAACCAGCGGGCAACCTAGCAGTTGGCAATGTACCAGTTGTTAAATCAGTTGCACTAGCAGACCCTGCAGTATCAAAAGATACGTTTGTTCCGTCAGTTTTAAGAAATTTACCACTGTTACCAGACTGAGACGGTACAATATTATCTATGTTGGTAGCATCAACAAGTCCTTGTGCTGTTACACGAAGNTCGATTCGATCACCAATAGCATAAGCCCTTGCTGTCGTACCTTCTTGAGCACGAGTTGCTGTAAGAACATCAGATGACCTAGCTGTTACTTTAACAATCTCAAGATTGTTTGAAGCATCAATTAGTGTAGCGTAAAAATACTCGCCACTCGAAAGGGATGGAAAACGAGCGCCATGTCCACTTGCAACAGTTATACTTGTAGCATTAGAAGCTAAGCTAGCTGCTAGTGTGGAGTGTCCATTGTTTGAGAATTTTACACTCATAGCTTACTCCTTAGTTTACAGTAACAGTCCAAGTAATACCTAGTGTATCTGCAGCCCCTTTGTTAATTACTGAGAAAACAGTTCTACACAGAAGTGTACCACTTGAGGATGCGTTAAATATTCCGGCCTCTGTGATTGCACCCGTTCCTGTACCAGCAGCGAATGTTGCAACGTAAGCAACAGCGTTACTTGTTACAGTAGTTGATGTAAGNGCTACTCGACCAGCTTCAGTTCCTAGAGCTGCATCACCAGCGGCTGCAGCAGTGCTGCCAGTACCGATAGCCATGTGACTCATAGCTGTAGCTGATGCGTCTTTCATTCGTGACGCAATATATTCTTTACCATCAGTAACAACAATGTTAGGTACAACCGTTTCATGTACGTTACCGTCAGGTTTTGTAACAGTAATCTTTAGTTCACCTGTTACTTTGATAGTATCATTTATCATACCCATCTCCTTTTTTAAACATATGATCCTGCACAAAGCGGTGTCTCATTTAAGAAATGACCACCTAGTTCAGTATCGTCTGTATCAGTATATATGAAATTAACTAATAGTCCAGCTTTCTCTACAATAAGTTCCTGTCCAGTTCCGTAGGTTATAGTCTGTCCATTTACAACAGGTTGGTTAACTAACCCTGCAGAACCAAGAATACCAACGAATTGAGCTACCGAATCAACTGCAAAATTAGCATCACCGATATAAGCACTGTTTACAAGACTGTCATCTTGACCTAAAACAGCTGAAAAATCTAACCTTTTAAATCTATACCCATCTTGCACAAAAGCCTGTCCTACAGCCTCATTTAAACCTCTATGATAACCACGGATACTTGTAGGATTTGAATCAGTAACAAGCATAGTTACTTGATCAGGATACATAAACTCTGAATCACCAAGTATTAGACTAGTGTTTATACTTTCTGTAACTGACGCAGAATGTGCAAAAACTGATTGTATATTAAACACAGCAGCTTCTACAGCAAGGACTTGGTTTGCAGTTAAACTATTAGGTACAGAAATACTGTTACCCATAGCATTACCGTGGACTGTACAGTAATAAAGTAAAGTTGACGTAGGTGCATCATTAGGTACTACAAACGTTACAGTTGCACCTGATTGTCCTGCTGTGCCACTTACTGTAACTCCGTCAGAATAAGAAGTAGAACCATCTTTAAAACGTAACGGATGCCCAGAGTTACTACTATCGCTAACATCGAAGGTGTAAGTAATACCGCTAAATAACTCCAAAGCTGGGTTAGTAGCACCATCTATTGCAAATTTATTTCCACCAGAACTAACAACTGTAACAACAAATGTCTGTGCGCCAGAAGAAGCTGACGATAGTTTTACAGTAGGTTCTAACTTTATACCTTCTACTGCAGTAATAGTATCTGCTATAGCAGGTTTTGTTGCGTTAAAAACTGCTGCTTCTACTGGTGACGCAGTATCAGTAAGACTGTTATTACCAACGTTTTTAGCTGTAGCTTCTACAATGCTAGCAGTATCAGTTAAACCTTTTGTAACACCAAAGGTATTTATTTGTTCTGAAGCCACAACTGGATCAGGGTCTACATCAGCATCTGATAAATCAAAATCTATATTAGAAGTAAATGCTTTTACATTAGACTGTACAGCTGTAACTGAATCATCTGGATCAGCGACTGTAAAAGATTTAGCTGTTTCTTCTGTAACTGACACTGAATCAGTCAATACTGTTGTCACATCAAAGCGATCAATTGCTTCAGAAGTTGTTGCTGTATCTGTGACGTCTTTATGCGGACGAAACTGAGTGATAGCTTCTGACGTAGATACCGAAGCTGTAATTCCGGGTTTACTAGGTGATTTTGCAGTAGACTCAGAAGGTGTTACATCATCTGTACCTGAAAAATTTTTGGTTAAATCAAACGCCGCTGCTTCAGATATATTAACTGGTGTTGCATCTACATCATCATCTGAAGGGTCAAAATCTATAAAATCAGTAAATACTTTTACACGAGACTCAACCATAGTAACTGAGTCTGCTTTAACTATTTCAACATCAAACTTATTAATAGCTTCGGAAGGTAATGCTTCGTCTATTTTGTTAGTAGCAATAGTTTTTTGTATTTTATAAGAAAGACCAGCTCCATCTTCAAGATCAGAAACAGCAACTTGTTGTTCTGGTAATACAGTAGTAGGTACTACAAGAGCACTAGCATTAATAGTTTGTCCACTAACAGATACACCTATAGAAGCGTCTGGAAATGTAGCAGTAGCTGACACAGAAGAAACAGCAACAGATACACTTATTACCGAACTTACAACAATGGAAGATATAGATATACTAGCCATTAAGATATTACATTACCCATACCAGTACCATGAGAGGTACAATAGTATTGAGCAGGTAAAGCTCCGGTCAAAGCTATAACTATAGTTGTTTTAGCTCCGGCCTGACCCGGAGTGCCAACTGTGGTAACGCCATTTGTATAAGAACCACCGCCAGAAGCTTTAAACGCAAGCTGATGTCCAGCATTACTAGAATCACTTTGGTCAAATACATAAGTAGTACCTCTAGTAAAAGTTATCGCTGGGTTGCCAACACCATTTAAAACAAATACATTTCCTGACCCACCTCCATACAAAGTACCACTAGCGACTGTTACAGTATAAGTAGTAGTAGAAGCAGTAACAGTGCTGGCTCGCACTCTAAACTTTAATAAATCATAAACAGTTTGAAGAGTTCCATTATAATTAATTACAATTTCACCTTCATACTCGCCGGGTTCAACATCAAGTACACCGCCTGCAAAATTAAATGTAACTTTACCGTCTGTACCATTTGTAGACTTTGTGGTGCTAATTGTAGACAGCGTAGTTGTTGTACCTCTCTTCCTAAATTTTATAGAAACAGAAGTTGTAGCTAGTGATAAATCTAAAACTGAGTTAGCCGTATCGTCTGTAAGTGTTAAAACGATTTGTGGTAATTCATCTCCTTGTACTACTTTTATTGTTTCAGCCATAATTTACCTCACGCGAACTTTTGTGCTTGCACCCGCATGGATGCTTTTCCTACGCCTAAATTAGTTCTAGCTCTACGCTCAGATAATTTATACGCAAATTGTTTTGCATGATAAGAAGCTAACTCTCTATCACTAAACGTCCTATCAGGCAACACTAGTAAATGTTGCAACGCCCCGTGCATTATTACATTTTCTAATTCATCTAAAAATGTTTTGTCCATCTTTGTTGCTGTTCTTAATGGTTTAAGACACACAATCATACGCACATCATAATTTTGAGAAGCATCAGGTAGTGGTGCTACAGAAAAATGATCTGGGTCTAATTGGGTAACATATCGTGGTTCAGCATATTCATTAGCCGCTTGGTGTGGCCATTTTGGATATAAATCATACAACTGTTCTAAAGTAACAGGAGTAAGACGTTTATCATTAACAGTAGCAGTTATAAACGCATGAACCTCAGCATCATCAGGAGTATCAAACTCATAATCATAAGCCCCAGTAACTAACCTAATAGCAGGTTGTTCATAACGCCAAGCTAGAGTACGCTCACATGCTTCTATAGCAGCATCACGAACATATTGTTCTATAACAGGCGTTGGACATCCGGGCACACTAGGAGAGAGTCTATTAACAACATCTGAGAATGATCTATTTGTATATATAGGCATTAAGCAACATCCTCCTCATCTAGTCCGCCTCGCTCTGTATCAGTGATAGCTCTGCTTTGTGCAGCCACCCCTAGAGCTTGGGTAAACGAGGTTTGGAATAATTGTGCTCTATTTGAATTAACATGTTCGTTATCTACAGACTCAGCTATAAATACAGTAGCATCTATAACAACAGGAAAATAAGCGTCCGGTAGTAAAGCAACTGTAGTTGTGCCATCATACACTGGTGGAGTTTGTGCATACTCACCTACCAATGTTTGATTAGCTGGAGCTTTTGGATATATAAAAAATTTATTTGCGTTTCTAACATGACGCATAAAGTTAATAGCAGGGCCAGCGGTAGTATTCATCCAAGTTGGTAATGATTGATCTAATATTTCTCTATTAGTTTCAATAACACCATTACCATTTTTTACAGAATAAATTTCTAATAAACGAATAGAATCGGAAGGCATTGATTGCACCACTTCATTTTGTGTGGTGGGTATATCTGCAATAATAGCAAACAGGTCAGGTCGCAAAACAGCAATACGTTTTAACGCTTGATTTGCAAAACCTAACAACACAGTATCACTATATCTCTGCGGCGATACAGTATCCTGCAGTATTCGTCTTGCCTCTGTTATTACATCGTTTAATATCACTTCTTCTCAACCCATGCTTCGTTCTCTGGTGTATTTGGATCATCTTTTATATAATGTCCTTTATCGTTTCTAGCTCGCTCTAAACCTTTACTAGCTTCTTCAGCTAACTCAGGTGGAGTCTCACCTTTTGGATCAGGAATATCGTCTGTTTTCAAATCTACNTTTGCTGGACGACCACGTTGTTTTTTAGGCATATGCTTTTCAGGAAATGCCTCTTCTTCGGTAACTTCTTCAGTTAGTGGGTTTTCAGCTAGAATCTCATTCCAACCATAAATCTCACCGTCTTTAATGTTTCTTAACCATCTTGTCATTTTTACCGCCTTTCATTTTTTATATTACGTTTTTCTTGTAACTCTTTCAACTTTCTTCGAACTTTTCTTCTGAGCCAAGCGACTACGCTTTTCAGAAGCCGNNANTTCNNNGGCCGTTTTNGGGGTTTTGGATGATACTCGCTTAGACGGGCGGCAATAAGGGTAAGCACGACTCTCTCCCTTTTGTCTTCCGCATGGCTTGCCTGTTCTTACATCTACCCACTTTTCTTTAAACCATCTTTGTAAATTAGCACCAGCTTCTGTTTTTCTTACATTACCCATGTCACTTCTTCTTTTTACTGTTGCCCCAGTTTTTAGCACCAACCTTTCTACATTTAGCCAAAGCTCCTGAAGCATATGCTGATGGCCAAACTTTGTAGCGAGCTTTTACTTTATAGTAACAAGCGTCTTTTTTAGATTTTGCTTTTGGTGCTGCCATAATATTACCATTTCTTACACGACCAATAACGAGCAGTCATTTTGGAGGGTGGTCGTGTATCACACCCATGCCTTGCACGAAAATTCTTGCGCCTGCCCGGTTGATTCTTTTTGATCTTCATATTTGCATCGCCAAACCTAATAATTTTTTCTTTACCATTTTGACACGCTTTTACAACAAACTTCTTACCGCCAGAAACTTGACGCCTTGGTTTGTTACACGCCATTTTAGATTTGTCGATTTTAGCCATTATGCTTTAGCCTTTTTCTGTGCCGTAGCACTCAATTCTTTAAAATGATATAAACGTTTACTAGTCTTAGTGTGTGTTTTTCCGGAGTGTAACTGACCATTAGGCATCTTATGTGTGCCGCCTTTGTGCTCAGTCCCATCACGGAAATAATGTTTCATACCTTTACCCATAACATCTCCTTTGTAAGTAGGGGGGCCGAAGCCCCCCGACTAATTTAGATTACTCTGAGCAGTCAACCATTACGGCTGTCAAAGTCATAACCGCTGCATCTGCAGCATTGTTAAGAACAATGTCAATCGTATCAGCTGCTGTGTAATACTTGCCAGACTCATAAGCGTCTGTTCCAGCAACAGTAAGATATGCTGCTGTAGCATTAGCGTTAACACCGTCAAGATATCCATCTGGGTTATCGCCATCACCGACATCAACAGTCAGTGTTCCGCCTTCGGCAGTTGTCACATTCAGAGCCACGCTAGTGACGTATGTGTTTGCAGGAATCCTGATTACTTCAAGAATATCAGCACTTGTAAGTGCAGTCAGACCAGCTGCTGCCCTTTCAGTAGTGATAGTCGCAAAGTTCAAGTCCACGCTAATGGATGAAACTTTGTTGATGCCTTTAGCAACGTGTGCTGCACCAGTACCAAGTTTGTATCCTTTACCATCGTTATAAGTAGCCATAATTTACCCCCTTATACTGTAACGATCATTGTCGCAAGAGCTTCAGGCTTAACGACTTTATAGCCGTATACTTGAAGACCACGAATGATGTTACCAAAAGTTGTTTCAGAACGAATGGTTTCCATATTTGTCATCTGAGATGCAAATGTGAAGCCCATTGTGTGACCACCGATAACGCTGAACTCATTACCACTTTTTACGAGGTTGTGAGAAACGTAAACAGTAAACCTGTCAATCATACCAAGACGACCGTTTCTCAATGGTGTACTTCCGTCACCAGTGATAGACGCATCTTTAAGGTCTGATTGCTTGATTAGACCAGCCATCTTAGCAGGAATCACAAGAAAACGATTCTGCTCAGGACAGTTAGCTTCATCAAGAACTGTTCCCATGTCTACGATCTTACCAATCACGTTTGAAGTAGTAAGCGCTTCGGGAGTACCTGCTACACCAAGATCAATGTTACCAGAGATTGCTCCAGCTGTTTGACCTTTGTTGTTTGCGGATACACCAGTCAGGATATCAGCAAGAACCCTTTGGTCAATTTTGATCTTCATACGCTCAGAAGCGTCTTTAGACCACATGTCCATTAGATTCATGTCTGTCTGTACTTGGTCAACATCGTCTTCAACGCAGGCAAAGTATTCACCNTTATCAATTACGAGTTGTAGTTTAGCCTTGTCAGGATTCTCTACTGANAGAGTTTGACCCTTAACATAGGTTTGNATTGTGATTTCGGGAGTGGTTCGAATATTGACNGTATCGCCCATATTTCTAATTTCACCCTCGTAATCAGTGTTTGAGATTGCTGACAATACCGTAGCATCGTAGAAATTCTCAATGAGCTTACCCGACCATATCTCAGGAATAAAATTCCCGGTATACTGCGGATGCCCGGATGATGTTGCGTAAGCCATAATGACCTCCTATTGTTAATTAAGCAACGTTAATGCGACCTTCTTGCTGTGCAGCAAAAATGTCACGTTCGATTCGACCTCGCTCATCATCTCGTCCCTTNTATTTACCTTTCCTGACATCAGCATAGAACTCTTGAATATCATTCGGGGTATATGTTCGGTTTTGTCCAGAAGCTTTTACGCCATTGTTCCGGCTTCGTCCCGGAGCAACTTGTTTCTGTAACTGAGACTGTTGAGCAGTACGGTCAACTTGAGCAGTATTAGTCTTACCAGATTCCCCTTCCCAAGTTCTAAAAAAGTTGACCACTCGGCTTGCATCCAGATTCTTTTGTGCATCTTCCAGATAAGTCTGTCGGCTAATACCAGTTAATGGATCAATCGCTAACAACCATGACTGAAAGTCAGGATCGTTGTTAATATCACTCCAATTTGGTACTTCGCTAGCAATAGTGTTCCAAAACGTTTGCTCGCCAGACTTCTTCTGTTGTGCTTGTACCTGCTGTACTTGAGGTAAAACACCTTGAAGTTGTCCTAGTTGTTGTTTCAACTGTGCAATCTCTTGAGAAACTTCCTCACGAGCTGCTTTCCGCATAACAGCAATGGAATCGCCGTACTCTTTAACATCGTCATCTGTAATTAATTTCTCAGACTGAACTGGTGTTTGTTGAGCAGGTTCCTGCATTGTGCTTAGCAGTCCTTCTAGTTGAGACACACGGGAAGAAAGGTCTCTGTTCTCGGCATTAAGCCTAGGAACATCGGCATTATACATCCCTTGCAACGATCTGTATTTCTGTTGCCAGTCATCTTGTTTCGGTTCTTGGTCGCCTGACTCCGTTTGCTCTTGCGGCTCAGACTGAGGTGCTTGTTCTTCTACACTGTCGGAAGTTGTAGGTTCTGCCACATCATTAACAGCTTCTTCAGGAGCAGCCTCGGCAGTTGCCTGTGCTTCTTCTGTTTCTCCATTAATCTGCTTGTACAACTCTTGTACTTCCTCTGATTGTTTCTGAACTTGCTTTGGTATTGACATAATCGCTCCTATCGGTGTGCGTAATTAACAGCTGTCATTTTGACTTTGCTGAAAACGTTTCAGGGGACTGTTCTATTGTTTTAGTAACTTCTGACAAAACTTGACACCGCCCCTGTGCAAGCGCCGTGTTTTGCAAGACACTCGGTAGCTTCTGTAGCTCGTGATCACGCCATTCCTTTAGCCAATTAAGCACTTCAGGATATTGACGACACACGGTTGCTAAAGACTGAATAACCTCTGGTTTTGGATTTATCATCCAGCACCTCCAGTGTCACGGTTACTCACTGTGTTGCCATCCATTCCTCCTTTGGGAGAACCATCCGGTTGAGTCGGTGTGGGTTGCTGANCTTGCTGTTGAGCTTGCATCTGCGCCTTAACCTTNTCTTGGAATCGTTCTTTTTCCCTAGATGGAACAATGTCATCCACAGGCATNTGCAACCCTTTAGCCACTTCACGAAGAATCGCTGCACGGCCTTCCTTACCAACAATTTGCATATCAACCTCGTTGGCGGTTGCGTTAAGAAACTCGATACGGCGAACATTTACAGTCTCTTTGACTGCAAGGTTAACTGCACCTTTTGGTACAATGTTAACATCGCCTTTAATTGATTCATCNTCATCATAACGCATGTTGTACACAAACTGTCTGTGNACAATNGGTTTGATGATTTCGTTATCTATGTGCATAACAACTTGACGAATACCTTTACCAGCTGCACCCATTAACATAGACAAACCAGAAGATGTTCTACCAGCNCCNTGTACATTTANGTCNCCGTAAACATAAGATGGTATGCCTGATTGGTCATCAGCTAGTTTAGAAAATTTATCATAAACACCTAACAACGTATTTGCGTTGTCATCCGGTTGTGTAAATCTAACAGCAGGTGCACTAGAACCTAACGGGTCGTTCGTGACTTGCCAGATTTTCCACGGGTGGAGCTGCGTGATNTCTTCGTTGGGCGGGATTCTTTCGAGGTTAACTTCGACTTGCGGGCCGGAAGATATCCCCATATTGTTGACCAAAGCCCTTGCAGCAGCGTTACAAATGTTCTGCAAATCTTCAATAATTTCTGGTATACCTTTACCCCAAAACGCACCGGGGCATTTAATAAACGATGTCTTAGCATATGGTTTTTCTCCTAACGGGTCGTAGTTTAATACTGCTTTAATGATGTAGTTACCTACGGCCCAAACGTTAGCATCATACTCCTTTGCTTCATCAGGCACTTCTTCTTCAGAAAGACCCCACTCCCTCAACATNTTACCACTTACTTTACCCCAAAATTCTAAGGCATCATAAGTTGTAGTCGGTTTGTTGAACGTATGAAACTTTCTTTCTTCATTCTCTTTGGTAAGTTCTACATCTTCACTAAACCAAGATGTACCATTACCAATATCAAGAACGTCCCTGATGGCATCCTCATCATAACCCGGCACACCTATAAGGTCTGCAAGCTCTGAACGACTTAGCGGATGATGCTGAAACAAATAACCATCATTAAGATTAGTTANACCCGGCTCAGGATATATTCTAAATGGATCAACACGTTCAAACTCTGGAGCAATAATCTCGTCTGCTTCTACAGTAGTTCTACCATTTTCATATTTCCAGCCAAGTTTTCTTTGCCTACGAACCACAGGGCCTTTTACAAAACCACATGGGTAAGTAACCAAATCGGTGATGAATTCATTAAATGATTCGCCCCAACCACCTTGTGTAAACTGGTCACGAATCTTAACATCCATTTTCTTTGCACGGTTATCTGCACCCTGCAATAGTTTGAAACGGTAATCTTGTGTTACCATTTCTTTTAATTCTATCATTTCTTCTTGTGTTGGTGCTTGCCCGTTCATCTCAACAAGTTTTACAACTTGCTCAGCAAACGAGTTTTCTATCTCTGCTGTTTGCTGTGGTGACAAATCAGGNATAGGTGTAGGCTCAAGACCCCACGGGGGTGAACCCTGATCAAGAAGAATATCACGCAGCCAACTTTCTGCTGCACGACATTTAACTTCTGTAACCATCATGTAAACATCAGACCCACCTTGTTGATTAATCTGTGCTAGTTTATCTGCCTCGTACTCTCCGTTTCTTTGACGGAGTGCTTTCAACATAATGTTCTCGATAGGTTTCTTTGCCTGCCTTGCTGCATCCCAACAAGTTCGTAGGTGGTCTGCCAAACCTAAAATAATAGGCTGGTTCTGCCTTTCAGCTAGCTGTTGTTTAGTAAGAGCTTCTTCTTGCTTTACTAGTTCTTCATTTCCTACGACTTGCAGTACCATGTTATTCCATGTCCTTCATGTCTTCTACGGTGTCTTCATCATTCTTGTTTGTATAAACTTTACCACCTGATCCATACTTTACAACTGCGCCCATGTCTTTTATTTCAACAGGCCCACCTGATTCCATCATCTCTATAGTCATTACATTAGACATTCCACTAGTGTCCATTTTCGGGTTATCCGAATAGATGATAGATTTTTTATGCCCACATTTACCTTTCATCAATAACCTCCAATAAGTTTACAATTAAATATACATAGGAACAAGTATATATGCAAGTTTTTAAAATACAAGAAAAACCCACCTGCCGGAGCAAGTGGGTTTGAAGGTAACATAGTCGGAAGGTAACTATACGCGGATTGTATCAAGTCCATCCTCCTGCCGCAACCCTTTTTATTTCTCGTCTCTGTACAACAAACCCGCCTTCACCTGCAGTGCCAACGTGCAGCATAAGATACTGCAACGCTTCCGCTACATGTGAATGTTTGTTTTTATCAATATTGCCATTCTTGTAATGGAATCTGTATCCTCCCATCATTGCAGCCTTGAGCTGCGTACATCTGGGATCAACTAAAAACGCTGAGTCCCCATCGACTTGCCTCATTAGGAAGTCGTCTACCGCAGACAACCTTGCAGACACGTTATTAGTTTTAGCTGGGAGAACTCTAAAACCTTCGGCCTTTATGATGTCCACGGCAGACCTCTCGTCAGTTTGTGCACGTTGCACTCCTGCAGGGTCTGTAATTACAAGGATTGGTGCGCCCGAGAACCTTTCGGTCAACAACGGGCGCAGAATGGTGCGGACGAATCTTTGTATTCCCATATCGAAACTGACAGCTTCATCGAGAATCAAGACTCGCCCGCGAGGGTCTTGTTGCCCTATAACTGCTGCTGGTGTCAAGCCTAAATCTATTCCAACCACAACTGGCCGCACACCGTTAATTATAGGTTTTAGTTTTTGGTGCGCCATATGATAGTCCGGTTTAAAGTATTTATACACAGGCTGACCTGCAGAACTCAAACCATATTCACCATCTATATACACACGAACATATTCATCTGATCTACCTTGGGTGTCGTAGTAGCCTTCGGGCAGGTTTTCAACATTTTCTGCCAAGGAGCTTCTGCCCGAAGGTTGTTTGAATACATCCCACCCATTATCATTAAGACTTACACCATCTGAAGGGTCTAAACCCTCCATCTGATAATACCACCATGTATCCATTGTTGGAGGGTTAGTATCCCCCCACATCCCAAACCAAGAAGGCCCACCGTCTTTTGATGACGGGAAACGACCAATACGTTTTGACATAGCGTCAACAATGTCAGGGTTGATATCCCTGCACTCGTTGAACCATGCAAACGTCAATTCCAATGAGTTCAAGTTTGCAACATCGTCAGAGTCATCGAGAGCACGAAACATAATCTCACACTCTACATCTCCAACCTTGAAGAAATATGTTTTGGTAGTACGCATATAGTCTCCGCATATTCCGGGCGGAAACCAATCGTGAAAAGTTTTGATGGTTGTATCTTGTAGCTGTCTGGCAGTTTCACGAACAATAGCTACTCGTGATTTACGGATTCCCTGTTTGTTAGGCTTCTGCATTGTAGCTCGTCTAATAACTTCAAAACAACTTGCTACTGATTTACCAGAACCAACAGGCCCCATAAGCACACGCATTTTTGCGTCTGACTGCATAAAATCTTTACATACTTTAGACGGTGTATAATCTATTTCCATCTAACCCCAATATCCTTGCATTGTAGTCCATTCGTCAAACCAACCCATATCTCCACAATGTTTACACCACGAGATGTCCACAAGTTTGTCCCCGCATCTATCACAGTTTCCGTGATCTATACACGGGTTTTCCACAAGTAATACCCAATAGACTGTGGATGGTTTACGCAAAATTTTTGTTCGGTATGGTACTTCATACATACGCAGTGTATCAGTCAGTGCATCATGCTGTCTAATATCTGTTAGCTTACAAGCCTTGCAGCCTTCGTAAACTCTATCAAAGTGTTTAAGAAGCTTCGATGGCAGTGGTGCTGTCATCTGGTTCTGCGTCAATGATAGTTGCTCGGTGCTCCTGCTCTCCGAGGTTAATTGTAATTTTAACTCCACCTGATCCTCCTTCTGCCAGAACATCATTCTTTGGTTCTAGCCCACCCCACTTAACAGTAGACTTGATGAGGTCTGCCTTTACTGCAGCAGATACATCAGGACTGTGTATCAAAGTCCAAGAAGTTGTCAGGAGTTCTTCTGCCTGAGCACGGGCCTTAACTTTGAATGTCATACCCTTATCACGGATATCATTCCGATAAGACTCGACCTTCTTCAGAAAGACCTGATCTTTATTGAACTTGATTATGTCTTCCGCTTTGATTGCATGTCTTTCGATTACTTCATCCAAAGACTCGCCGCTGCCCTCTAACATAAGAGCAATATCAAAAGCTAAACGGTCAGACCACTTAGTATGTTTCAATGGTAGCGTATCCATAAGTAGAGCATACCGTAAACCGAAACTATGTCAAGCAGTAAACTTTACACTTCGATTTTTTGGGTCTTGTTATGAGAGGTTTACTTATATGGGGGGGTGGCTCTCGCGCGCAATCCATGTGCCCCCCTAAAACACATTTTACAAACAATGCCTAGGTTATAAAAATATAGGCTCTAAAACCCTTGTATAGCCTCATACTTGACAAACGTGTATAGTTTTGATAGCTTTAAATCATCGGCAACACAGACCGACTGACATAACCCGAGCACTAGTCACGCTCACATTACGGAGGTGTTTACATGAGTAAACTCTTTAGAGGTAATGTGTCTATAGTCACTGGCTTCGCCAAGGACGGCACAGAAGATATCCGCCTTAAAAAGGATGTCGATGGCGCTTTCAATTCAGAAAATGCTTCTGAGTTGTTAGCTAAAGCTAACGAGTTGAGCAAGAGCGAAAAGCTTCCGCTTAACACTTGGAGCTTCTACTTCCCTGTGAAGTCGAAGAATGCTGAGCCAGTCTTATTGGCTGACAAGTTCGGCAAGCCAAAGTTGACTATGCTTCCGCCAATGGCAAGCAAGCCAACTTCCAAGAGCAAGACACGTAAGCTTGCTTAACATCAACCCAGAGTGGAGCTTCGGCTCCACTCGCAACAATGGAGTGCACTATGTCAGATAAGACACGCACAGTGAAGTTGGTTTGGATTGAAGATCATTCATTCTACTTCAGATGGTTCTTTTCTCTAAAACAAGCAGAGAATTGGGCTTGGTCACAGTTGATAGACAAGAACGTCTGCAACGCTGGTCAGATTGAAATACATCAGACCAAATAACAACAACCGAGGGAGCTTCGGCTCCCTCACAACCAACGAGGTAACTATGAAAACATTTATGAGATGGTTCGGTTATACACTAATCGTACTAGCATTGATATCAGCAAGCGGTGCTGCTGGTGATTGCGATGGAGACTGTATGGAAAATGCTAATAGTATACTAGCAATGACCATCATTATGTTCGGATCAGTATGTGGATTGATACTTGGCTACATATGTATATCACTTGGACACAAACCAGACTAGAGATTGGGGCTTCGGCCCCTTTCTTTTTTTATTTGTTTTTATTTTTTATATATAAATCCCATAGTTCGGGGGGTTATCGCACGTATCTAACGGAGATAATGTTATCGTTAGAATGTAAAGTTACAGCATATCTAGCTATCTAGTTACTAACTTGACACAATATGTTGTGTTTTAGATACCTAAAGTTTACACCGAGGTTACCATTAAGCGTTGATTTACTTGCGTTTTAGCCATATGACAAGCGAAATACTATCTAAACTATCTAAATTATCTATGAATTATACATATACCCTTTGTCTGCAAGATATTTCCAACGATATAACGATAGCGAGAGTAGCAACGTATTACTTAATTCCACCTAGATAGTTTATATACTAAGTTGTAACCTGCTGTTATACTTATGTTTTCCAGTATCTATAACCTGTAGGTAACCTGTAACTATACATGTATAAAGCTGTGTGTTTATAGATACTTGTTTAAACTTGCGTTTATCTTGTAAAGACGCCAAAACTTTACAAAACAAAATCGATTTGATAAAGTTCAAAAATCGGCAGGGCGAGGGTATCAGATACTCTGATACTATCTGCTGTATACCAATGATCTTAAACAAAGGAGGTATATCATGGGTAAAATATATGAAGGTAACGTAGAACTGTTTGCTAACCACAAGACTAAGAAGGTTAACATCAGACCTAACCCCGAGGGTAAGTTCAACAAGGAGAATGTATCCGAGTTGTACAACAAGATGAAAGAGCATGCTACTAAGTTGAAGTATGAGATGAACTTGTTTGTACCCGATGCTAACAAAGCAGAAGTTCCTGTGTTGTTAGCTAGCTTGAGGTTTGGTGGTAAGCCTTACTTGGCTATGTTGGAGAAGCGTGATCTTACTACAGCACCATCAAGGAAGAGCGACATTGAAGTTCTATCCTAAACATTCATTGGAGAGCATGGGTAACACCATGCTCTCTTTTTTTGTAACTATGGGAGATACAATGACAGATAAACATACTTGTAATGTTTGTGGTATCGAGGAGGTTATGCCTGCTCGTTATCAACTTGGTTATCGAACGTGTTTGGAATGTGGACAGGTTACGGCAGGTAAGCGTAAGTTTACAATCGTGCCAATGCACAAGTCTAACTACGTTGTGATATCCAACAAGAAAGAACTCAAAGGTATCAATAACAAAGGAGGTTTGTATGAATGATATCACATGGTGGATTATATGGGGGGTAGTAGCATCAGCTACTGTCTCTGTATTAGACATCTACTTTGGATGGGGATTGTTCTAATGATTATCTATGGACACCCTGTAACTAAACGAAAGGTATTGGAATGGATACTAGCACTTGTCGTAACGGCAGGTGTTGGTTTCCTTCTTGCCTTTGTAATCATCAACCTGTTGCTAGGTTGTGAGACATGGGATCAAAGTCTTTGGACTGAGTATAACTCGTGTTTCACCCTGCAACACATTTGGGAAGGAGTAACTAACCAATGACTAAAGCTACGTTGAAACTCTTTATGCTACGACAGCATCAAGGTGGAGTACCAGTACGAGATGATAAGGGCGACATCATCTTNTACTCAGACAAACAAGTCGCCAAGANNANTAGGNNNGGCAATCAAGTCGTNTCCTATGGCTTTGACCATCGCAAGTATAACCATAACAGAAAGGAAGGTGCGTAATGCGAGCAACATTGTTGAAGGAAACTATCAAGANNCTGTTCCCAATCAAGAGNACNATCTCTATCGAAGGTNNNCCGGGTGGAGGTAAGACAACCATCNNNCAAGAANNTGCCAAGGAGTTGNGTGTCGGNTACATCGAGAAGCATATGCCAACCATGTTGGTGGAGGACTTTGGTATCCTCTATCCGAATGGTGATGACATGCTTCACTACAAGCTACCCGATTGGTTTCCATACGAAGGCAGGGATGACATACCCGATGAAGGTATCCTGTGTTTCGATGACAGAAACCAAGCGAGTGCAGACTTGCAGAAGGTGTTGGCTAACATCTGTCAAGCTAGGAATCTACACGGCAAGCCAATGAAGAAAGGTTGGATGGTTATCTCTACTGGTAACCGACAACAAGACAGGGCAGGTGCTAACAGAGTTCTATCTCACTTGCGTAATCGTGAGACTGTGTATGAACTTGAGACACACCTTGATGACTGGACATCATGGGCGATTGATAACGGAGTGAAACCTGTTGTCATATCATTCATTCGATTCCGTACTGCTCTGCTACATGACTTTGATCCACAGAGAGATGTGAACGCATCCCCTCGTGCTTGGGTTGAAGGTGTATCGGACATCATTGGTACAGTACCACCCGAGGCAGAGTATGAATGTTTCAAGGGTGCTGTTGGTGAAGGTAATGCCGCTGAGTTTACTGGCTTCT
>FUFK010041534.1_pt1 | contig 25308 bp, 42 predicted proteins | sample 1021851 | NCBI WGS metagenome assembly FUFK01 (sample SAMEA51879418, study PRJEB19060) | metagenome | reverse complement strand
ANTGNCACCACTTTTGGTTAAGACAAATATATAAGACAAAACTAGGTATTGACGTTAGTACAAAGATAAAAGACGCAGAACTAATAGGATATACAAAAGCAAGAAGTGAAGGATTTACTGCAAAGAAGAACGACAAAAGAGTAGCAATAGCACCNAAACGTATGCCTAGACAAGGTAGAAAAAGTTAAATTATGAGTTACGTATTATTTATATCAGAAAACAAATTAAAAGATTCTACTGCAATAGGTGGTAACGTAGATATTGAGTTTATCTTACCTTATCTAAAAGTAGCACAAAAAAAACACATTGAAAGAGTATTAGGTACAGATCTTTTTGAAGCGTTACAAACTAAAATATCAGGTGGTACGTTATCAGGTGTTTACGAAACCCTAGTAGACGAATACGTACAAGACGCNTTAGTACATTGGGCGTTNTTTGAGTGTATACCGTTCTTACGATTTAAAGTAATGAACAATAACATAGTACAAAAGACAGCAGAAAACAGTACACCATTAAGCAGACAAGAAGCAAACGACTTACGTGAAGAAGTAAGAAACACAGCAGAGTTCTATACAGAACGTTTAATAGATTATTTAAGACATAACAATAGTAGTTATCCTGAATTAAATACAAACACNAACGAAGACATATCACCGTCTAANAATGCGTTTTATTCAGGTATGAATTTAGAAAAGGTAAGAGACAGNCAAGGTGGTATNACATTAAGTGACTTTTTAACACCTGATCTCAATGAGTAGAAAATATTACAAACCTAAACCAAAAAACGAGAAAGCACTAAAAAGCTATTTAAAAAATGAACGAGATAAAAGACACAGCACAGGTAGGACTAGCAAACGTTAGTGCAATAGGAGTTAGCGTAGCACAGGTTAATGAGGTACTTACATTTGTATCTCTAATCTTAGCTATAACATTTACAATTTATAAATTCACAAAATTCAATGCCAGGTAAACACAAAAAGAAAAAAAAGAAAAAATAATGCCGTATCACACTAAGAAAAAAAAGAAGAAGAAAAAGAAACGTATGTAATGACATACAAGTATTTTAACTTACAAGAGTTCGCAAGTCCTGACGAACCTGATAGTGGTTTGCAAATGGATAGAGAATTTGTAGCACTATTAGACAAAGCACGTAATATAGTAGACGGTCAAATGATATTTAAAATNACATCAGGATATAGAACCGAACACTATAACGACAATGTTATAAAAGCACGTGTAGGTAGTTCACATAAAAAAGGACTAGCAGCAGACATAGCATATAACGGAAGTAGAGAAAGATACTTACTAATAAATGCACTTATGACTGTAGGAATTAACAGACTAGGTGTTTCTTATTTATCAAACTTTGTACATTGTGACGTAGACCCTGTAAAGGATAAAAACGTTATGTGGACATACGAATATTAACCTTAAATTTTATATTATGAAACAGTATTTAATTATGACAATATTAAAGTCAAAAAAAGTATGGTATACTATCGCAGCAATCGTAGTACCTTTAGTAGCAGAAGCACTAGGTACTGACGAACAAAGCGTGTCTAATATCTTTTGGGCGTTAGTTGCACTAACAGGTGCGCAAGGCGTAGCAGACTTAGGTAAGGGTGCAGTCAAATAGATTCAGACTAAAACCACACGAAATAGTAGCACTAAAAAAAATGAGGGAAACCGACACTAGAAACGTTTTAGTTGTCGGTGACCTTCATTGTCCTTGGGATTTAGACGAATACTTACCGTGGGTATTAGAACAATACGATACATATAATTGTAACCAAGTTATATTTATAGGTGACGTGCTTGATTCAGCAGGTTATTCTTATCACGAACAAAACCCTGATTTACCTAGTGCAGGTGACGAACTTAATTTTGCTATAAAAAGGGTTCAGAGGTGGTATAATGAATTTAATCAAGAAGGCACTAAGGTAATAATTGGAAACCATGATCGCATGGCTGCACGTAAAGCTATGACAGGTGGTATACCTTCAGCGTGGTTAAAATCATATAGCGAGGTTTTAGGAACACCTAACTGGGAATTTGTAGAACGATACGTACAAGACAACGTACAATACGTTCACGGAGAAGGTGGTACAGCTCGTACTAAATGCCGTGCAGATATGATGAACACAGTACAAGGACATTTACACACACAATGCATACACAGAACACTACGTAGGTAGAAATTTTAGAGTATTCGGTACACAAGTAGGCACAGGTATTAATTTTTCTAATCATAAGTTTTGGCTTATGCAAAAGCATGGTAAGAAACCTGCAATAGGTTGTGCAGTAATTCTTAACAACGGTAAAACACCCCTTAATCTCTTAATGGAGTTATAAACAAACTATCTGTTAATAACTTTTACACAAAATAATTTGATAACTCATTTATATTGTTGTATATTAGCACCATAAAACAAAAATAATTATGGAAACTTATATACCAAAAAACAGTATCAATACTCCCTTACAGCTTTCACAAGAAGACCTTGTACAAGAATTACAGGAGTACAAAAGAGATAATGCAAGACTAAGGCAAAACAATGAGACTTATAAATTGCAATATATAGAATTAAGAGAAAAANTNAAANAATTATTAGAANCNACNAAATTATAAATATGGAAACNTTACACAATATATATCACAAGTCTACTAACAATTTAGTAGCAGCAAACTTAACTACAAAAGAACTTGACAGATTCTTTAGAACCAATTACAAACATACATACGACAAACCTGTATATCGTATAGAAACCTTTTACAAAAATAAATTTCACAGATTTATGCATAAATACGACTACAAGTTTGTTATGTTTACGCTTATGTTTCTGTTAGGATATTTAGTAACTAAATTAATACAAGAGCTATGGATGACACTATAATAATAGCTGAAGACTACCTACTAAAACAAGGCGTACAAGTAGGAGTACAAAGACAAGACGTAGCTACTAACGAATACTATAATGATATTGGTTTTGCTAATTATGTAAGACTAATAGGTACAGAAAAACAAATAGAAGAATACAGAGCAACTCAAGACTGGGAGATGCGAGGTGTTTACGAATATGATCTACAAAATAGTGAAAAGCGTGACTTCTATTTAGATATGCACAAAAACAATAACGATAAAGCGTTAGCAATTATTATAAGGTAAACCTACACCTGTAACGTAGGTAATTTTAAATTTAATATTATGAAAACAAGCAAAATTAAAGAAGTGGTAAACGTAGGCGAACCTTACGGACAATACAAAGTTCTTTACCACAAACTTATTATGGAAAACGGNGATAAANTAGACATTGGTAAAACAAANAAACANGAAGTAGGNTATGAATTAACATACGAGTTTACAGGTGANTTAGGACAGCACGAGTTTACAAAAGCAAAATCAGTTAGTCCTATGCGAGAAGAGTTTAANAATTANNTTAAAAAANATGATAAAATGACTANACAAGACTGGGAAGAAAAGGATAACAGAAAAGAGTTAGTTATTTCACGACAGGTTGCATTATATAATGCTACAGCNTATTGTAACGCAGATAAATGTTCACCTGAAGAAATATTAGAAACNGCTAATATGTTTTGCACGTGGATANTTTCAGGACAAATAAAAAGCAACTTACACGACAAAATACCTTTCTAGTTATGAATTTAGACGACAGATTAATGCAACGTATTTGTAATATTACATCAGAGGTTTGTAATACAAAAGTTGAAGACTTTACTTCTAACTCACGTAAACAACCTTATATTGTAATGCGTGTGGCTACAGCTAATATTGCATTAATAGAAGAAGAGATTAATTATAAAACAATAGCTAAACATTTAAACAGAGATCGTACTAATATATATCACTATAAGGAGATGCACCACCAGTATTACTACACGTGGCGTTTATATAGAGACACTTATAATAAAATTTTAACAGAGTATAGAGACGTTGCCGAATATGGTATGTCACTTTCAGAGTTTAAATTAAAATTAAAAATGTCAGATATTAAAAAAGTAGATAACAAAGAAATAGAATTAAATGTAGAAACTAAACGTTTTGAGCATAGTTTACAAACTGATCTTAATAACTTAATTAACACGATTAAAGAACTAAAGAAAATTTTAATTAACTATGAACATAACATTAATATTTTTGTATGAAACATTTACTAAGCAGTTCAGCGTTTCTAATAGTAAACAAAAAACTTGCGTTTATCTTAGGTCTAAAGACTACAGTTTACTTAGCTGATTTGATTAGTAAAGAAGAGTATTTTAAAACCAACGGTTTGTTAGTAGATCGTTGGTTTTTTAATACTGCAAAAAACATACAAGAAGATACTACACTATCACCACACGAACAAAGAAACGCACTTAAATTACTCAAAGAACATAACATAGTAGAAACCAAAATACAAGGTATTCCTGCTAAAACACACTTTAGAATAAATGACAATGAGTTACTTAAATTACTTAGTTGTCAAAAAATTGAACAACTAGATGTTAAAAATTTTAACAACTTGGAGTTAAAAAAATCAACAACTATTAATAAGAATAAAGAAATAAGAATAAATAATAATATTAATATATTTAANGAAGANGTTTTTTCTTACGATTATAATAATNATATGTTACAAGAATTTTATGACTACTGGACAGAACCTAGTAAGACAGGTAAGTTGCGTTACGAAATGCAAAAAACGTGGTGTACTAACAGACGATTAAAGACGTGGGCAAAGCGTAGCAAACAGTACAATAAAAGCACTTCTAAAATAGACATACAATTAAACGAATACGAAAAGGGTAAACAATACTTATGAAAGAAAAACTNTACGATATTATCTCANGAACTGCAATAGAGCTAGGACATAAGACAGACGGTAAAACACTTGCAGTATTATCTAAAACATTTGCTTATGATTTAGAGACAGATAAAAGATTTAGACGTTTAACAATAGATGACGTAGACACAGCATTTAGGTTAGGTGTTAGACTTGATGAAAAAGATAGTTTTTTAAATATTAGAACTTTCTATAGGTGGTGTCTAACACATAAAAAAAGACTTCAAGAAGCATACTACGAAGTACACACCTTAGGTGCAGATCCTAAAAAAGTACCTTACTATAAACAGAACTTATTAAATAGTGAAAACAATAAGTAAACTTAAAAAGGAGTTAGACAAATGGTTTTCTTTATATATAAGACTGCGTAAAGCAACTGATACAGGACTAGCACAATGCTACACCTGTGGTAAGGTAGATCACTATAAAAAGCTACAATGTGGTCATTTTCAATCACGTAAATTTTTACCTACACGATTTAATGAGCAAAACTGTCAGGTACAATGTGCTAAATGTAATATATTTAGTCAAGGCGAACAATGGTTATTTGGTCTTAAATTAGACAAAGATTACGGTATAGGTACTGCACAAGACTTAGAATTATTAAGTAAAAGTAGAGTAAAGATTACTAGAGTAGAATACAACGAAAATATCACTTATTACAAAACACTTGTTAAAAACTTAAAAAAAGAAAAGGGTTTAGATTAAAAAATAAAATTAAATTACAAACGTGAAACCTATATACGTCAATAAAGAACACGAAATAATAATTGAAAAGTATTTAGACACGGTATGTAGTTTTGCTGAACAATGNGCAAGTAAACCTAAATANCTTAATTATTTAGANGTTNTNGANACTATTATAGAATACCACAACGAATATAAGATAANCACNCATACAGGCAACTGGNTNGACTTNTTGTTAATNATNCCNATNAATGTNACAACTATGACNAATGGTTTTTTTGCAGGTATAGAAAACAAAAGAAACATAGCACAGCTTAGAACGTATCAATTATTATTATCCGAAATAATTGTAGACGTTATTAGTAAACTTAGAGACATTAAACCTACAAGTGAATAAGATTTATAAAATAGTAGCAGATTGCAGAAAAGATTTTATAGAAATGTCATACGCATTTACAACAGATGAAAACGAAATAAACGAAGTAGTACAAGAACTTATGTTATACTTCTTACAGATGAATAAAGACACACTAAAAAATATATACGACAAAGACGGAAAAAAAGGTATTTTAAAATATGGTGCAGTAGCACTTAGAAGAAGTTTTAATAGTCCACGCAGTCAATACTTCTACAAGTATAAAAAGTATTACACTAANCTAGACGATACTTGTAATATAACTACAAGCGTAAACTANAAGCTAGAAAACATACCAGTTATTGAGATACCTAAAAGCTACCAAAAGCTAGAAAAAATAGACACAGCTTTAGACGATATGTATTGGTATGATCGTGAAATATTTAAACTATACTACTACGAAAAAAACACGCTAGATAGTCTAGCAGAAAAGACAGGTATAAGTAGAAACAGCTTGTACACAACTATAGACAAAGTAAGAAAAGAACTAATAGAATTATTTAATGATTAAAATAACTAATGAAGATAATATGGAGTTAATGTCAAGGTATGAAGATAATCATTTTGACTTAGCAATAGTTGATCCTCCGTATGGTATTAAACATAGAATGCAAGGATCAAAACCATTTGGCAAAATTTCAAAAAAAATTGATTGGAATAAACAAATACCAAAAAAAGAATATTTTGAAGAATTAATGAGAGTTAGTAAAAATCAAATTATATGGGGTGCTAATTATTATGCTAACTATTTATCTAATGAAAGAGATTGGATAGTTTGGGATAAAAAACAAGGAGATTTAAATTTTTCAATGCACGAATTAGCATGGACATCATTTAGTAGAGTACCTAAAATATATAGACATGTTCCACCTAAATATAAAGAAAAATTCCACCCAACAGAGAAACCAATAAAACTATATGAATGGCTTTTAACAAAATATGCAAAAAAAGGTAATAAAATTTTAGATACTCATTTAGGAAGTGGATCAATAGCTATTGCTTGTCATAACTTAGGCTATGACTTAACTGCNTGTGAACTTGACAAANAATATTNTGANGCTGCAATAAAACGAATAAAACAACACCAAGCACAATTAAGAATAATATGAGTAAAAAAAGCAAAGGTCTAGGGGACACTATAAAAAAATTTACTTCAGCTACTAAAATAGATAAGCTAGCAAAAAAGATTGCTAAAGCAGTAGGTAAAGATGACTGTGGCTGTGACGAAAGACAAGAGAAACTAAACAAGATGTTTCCTTATAAAACAGAAGAAAGAGAATATGACGAAGATTCGCCTATGCACTTAAAACAAGAAATACTATGTGTATGGCAAAAGATTAAAGACGGACAAGCACCTGACGTTGAAACGAAAAAAAGATTTGTTGAATTGTATAACACTATATATAAAACTAAATATAAACCCACAACTAATTGTGGTTCGTGTTTACATACTATGTGGAAAGGAATTAAATCACTTTACGATAAATTAAATTAATAAAAATGAAAACATTAACACAAAAAGACAGAATAATAAGACACCTAAACGACAAAGGTAGTATCACAGCGTTAGAAGCTATGAAAGAATACGGAATAATGAGACTAGCTTCAAGAATAAGCGAACTAAAAGACAAAGGATATAATATAAGAAGTGAGTTTGTCAGCTCTAAAAATAGATATAACGAACCAGTATCTTTTAGTAAATATTCTTTAGTATGATACTATTTTTTTTACTAATTATAGGTATTGCATTTATACTTATTATAGGCGTAGTTATGATAGAGATACTTATACAGAAAAACGAAAATGACAAGATAAGCGAAAACATAGACAAGATAGAACCAAATGATGACAAGAATACCTAACTACTATATAGGCAAAATACACGGCTACGAAGCACGTAAGATAATAGAAGACTATGAGCTTAATTATAATATAGGCACAGCAGTAACTTATCTGTTAAGAGCAAACAGAAAACACGAAACATCTAAAGAGTGTATAGAAAAAGCACGTGAACACCTACGATTTGAATTAGAACGTTTAGAGCTATATGACAAGAACACATCAACAAAATAAATACTATTGGAAGTGTATAGTAAAACCACTATGCGATCACACAGGGTATCATAAGTACGAAATGCACGAGCATTTAAAAAATATGTTTATACCTGATCGTAGTAGTAACTTAACGACAGAAGACTTTACTTTATATTGTGAAGAAGTACGTATTTGGGCGCAAAATGACTTAGGTGTTATATTGATGCCACCAAATGAATTCAAGTAGTTTCTCTTATATAANAGATCAGTTAACTTGATTAATCAAATTATNTGGCGGAAGAATGAACACACACGGTGGAAAANGAACAAGGCGCAGGGCGCAAACCAAAAGCAGAAGAGCAAAAGCTAATACAAAAGCTAACACCTTTTAATGACTTAGCACTTAAAGCTCTACAAGAAGGTTTAGAGAAAAAAGAACAATGGTCAGTTAAATTATACTTTGAATACTTTTACGGTAAACCACAACAAAGAGTAGACGTAACTACAAATGACGATAGTTTACACTTACCGTTAATAAACTTTGTAGATTCTGGAACTGAACAATAAATATCAAAAATTATTTGAATCAGACTGTAGGTATTATATTATAACAGGTGGTAGAGGTTCAGGTAAGTCTTTTGCAGTAACAGTATTTCTTACCTTACTTACTATGTCAAAAAACATAAGGGTATTGTTTACGCGTTATACAATGGTTTCTGCACACTTATCTATAATACCTGAATTTTTAGAAAAGATCAGTTTACTAGGNTTTGAGAATATATTTGANATAAACAAGTCAGAAGTNGTAAATCTTAGCAAATGGTAGTGACATACTATTTAGNGGTATAAAAACGTCAGCAGGTAACCAAACTGCAAGTCTAAAGAGTTTACAAGGTATATCTTGTTGGGTGCTTGACGAAGCAGAAGAANTAATNGACGAAAGNACATTTGANACTATNGATTTAAGNATACGAGAAAAGAAAGTACAAAATAGAATTATATTAGTTTTAAACCCAGTCACAAAAGAGCATTGGATATATAAAAGATTCTTTGAAGAAAGAGGTGTACCACCTAGTTACAACGGTATAAAAGACAACGTTTGTTATATACACACAACTTATAAAGACAACAAACAAAACCTATCACAAAGTTTTTTAGATCGTATACAAGCTATACGCAAAAATAATATTAAGAAATATAATCATAACATATTAGGTGGGTGGTTAGACAAAGCTGAAGGTGTAGTATTTGAGAACTGGTCAATAGGTAAATTTAACCCTGACAACTTACAAACTTCTTGTGGTATGGACTTTGGCTTTTCTGTTGATCCTGACAGCTTAACAGAAGTAGCTATAGACAAAACAAAGAATAAACTTTATGTACACGAACACATTTATAAAAACGGACTAAAGACACACGAGCTAGCAAAGATTATACTTGACAGAGTAGGCAACAAACTTATTGTAGCAGATAGTGCAGAACCTAGACTAATAGAAGACCTAAGATACAAAGGAGTAAATATAAGACCTGTAAAAAAAGGAACTATAGAAAGTGGTGTAACACGTATGCAAGACTTTGAAATAGTAGTTAGTCCTGAAAGTGTTAATATAGTTAAAGAGCTTAACAACTATGTATACGCAGACAAAGGTTCTAAATTATACGTAGATAACTATAACCACGCAATAGACGGTATTAGGTATAACGTTATTTATCATTTAGACAACCCTAACGCAGGTAAATACTTTATACAATAAGAAAGGGCTGCCTAAAAAGAATATGGAGTATAGACAACCCTTATAGGGAAACAAGATAAACAAATATACATTTTTAAACTAAATAAACTAAATTTCTATTATATATTATGCGAATTAAAGTTACTAAAGACGACAAGCAGCATAAATTTACTATTAANAATTGGAGTGATGTAACTTTAGAAACTTGGATAAAACTGATTCAGTCAGAAAACAAAGGCGAAATAGAAAAGTCACAGGATATGATAAACCTAATGACAGATATGCCTAAAGAATTAATAAACCAACTGACTTTAGAAGACGTAACAAAAGTTTTAAGAGTAATTGCAAAGCTACAGACAAGTAAAAACAGTAAGTTTAAACAAGTCATAAAAGTCGGTAACGATCAATATGGATTTATACCTGACTTAGAACGTATAACTTTAGGCGAATACGCAGACATAGAACACTACATAAAGGGTGGTATTGAAAAGAATATGCCTAATATAGTAGCAATATTATACAGACCTATTACACAAACAGAAGGTAAGTATTATTCTATAGAAGCGTACGACAGTAGTACAATGAGACTTAGAGCTAGAAAGTTTTTAGAAATGAAAGCACAAGAAGTTCAGCAGGCGTTGGTTTTTTTTTGGACTTTCGCAAGCGAACTATTGAAAATTTTGCAGTTGTATTTAACGGACAAGTTAAAGAAGGCGAAGCAACAGTTGATGAACAATTCGCTAAGAAGTGGGGTTGGTTTGGCGTAATGTATAGACTAACAAATGGTGAAATAGTAAATTTAGATAGGATTACAAAACTTAGTTTATATGAATGTCTAACGTGGTTAAGTTACGAAACAGACTTAAACACAACACAAAACACAAATTATGGTAAACGACAAGACGTATAATAATTTAGTAGACACATTAGAGCAACTGGGAAACAATCATTTTCAGATCAAAACTGTTACATCAGGAGACATCTTTGAAATAGACTTAGAGAAAAACACTTTGTTTCCTCTAATGCACATTAACCCAGTAAACGTCACAGCTAGTAAATCACAGTTTATATTTAACTTTCAAATATTTGTAATGGATCTAGTAGAACCTGACGAAAGCAACGAACAAGAAGTTTTAAGCGACTGCCTAAGTATGTGTACAGATATTATAAGCACATTTAAGCACGGTAAAAGTCTTAATCACTACGAAGCTAGTCACGGTGATATACCACAATATTTTGTAGACGATAGTTTTACGCTTGAACCCTTCACAGAGAGATTTGATAATTCAGTAACAGGGTGGGTGTTTAATTTACCAGTTATAGTAGAACAAAGTTTTGAAAGCTGCAATATACCACAACCCACAACACAAATAGGAAAATGATAAAATTTAGAATAGGAAAACTTACAATAACATTAATACCACCAAAAATAAGCTATGAAATATGCAACTGTAATGACAAAGCTCAATGCACTCGTTGTTAAATTTGAGACTTACACAGACTATCCAAAAAGTGCAAGTAACAATGCAGCTAGAGCAATAAGAGAAAACGAAAAAATAAATAACAAGTGTGCAACGCAAACAGGTAAAGTAAGGGCGCAACAAATAGCACAACAAAAACCTGTAAGTTTTGATACAGTAAAACGTATATTTAGTTATTTAAAAAGAGCNAAANCATACGACACAGGTGACTATACAAAGTGTGGTACAATAAGNTATAACTTGTGGGGTGGTGANAGTATGTTACGTTGGAGTGAACGTAAAATANAACAAGTAGAACAGCAACTTGCAGAAATAGGTGAAAGAGGTGGAGTNAGAAAAAGNCCTAAAGCACCTAAGTCNGACACACCTAACCCTAGACCAAAAGGTAAGGGTACAGCAAAAGGTGACGCAAGCACAAGCAGAGGTGCTAAAGTAAGCAAAGCAGATTTAAAAACACTACAAAAGAAGTCAGATGACTTTAACGAAAGATATAAGAAAAAATTAGGTTACGGAGTAACAGTAGGACAACTAAAGGCAGTATTTCAAAGAGGTCTAGGTGCGTTTAACACGTCACATAGTCCACGTATAAAATCACCTTCTCGTTGGGCTTTTGCGCGCGTGAACGCATATTTATATTTAGTAAAGAATGGTAGACCACAAAACCCTAAATATACTACTGACTACGATTTACTACCTAAGAAACACCCAAAAAGTACAAAAAAATAAATAAATAACAATGGCAAATTTAACAGTAACATTAACAGAAAGTGTAACCCTTAACGGNTCAGTNAGAGGTTCTACAAATCAATTAACAATCACAGGTATAGAACACTATTTTAGAACGCATAGTAACAATACCTGCAAGTGCAGACACTACAGTATTACTTAATAAAAGTGGAGTAAACACTTCTGACGGTGCAATAGATATACAAGACACTAAATATATTAGAATAACTAATTTAGATTCTACNAATAGTGTAACNNTATCTNTACAANTNGATGNNGATAATNANGATAGTGCAGCAGANNANAGTTGNTCNATACTTTTAGAAGCAGGTAAAACATTTATGTTAGGTACACCACACGAGTGTGTAAATGTAAACGATTCGTCAGCAAGTATACAACAAAGTCTAAAAGATTTAGAAAGCATATTAGTAGATAGTGCAGCTAACTCAGTAAAACTAGAATTATTTGTAGCAGGTGCGTAACGTAGAAAACTATTTAAAGTCAGTAGGTCGTAAGATTGTAAGACAAGCTAAGAACAACCTAAAACAAGGTGACAAGGTAGTATCAGGTAGTTTACTTGGTTCTATTAAGTANAAGGTTCTAAAAACAGCAGAAGGTTTTACAATACAATTTACTATGGCAGATCACGGTAAGTTTATGGACAAAGGTGTAAGTGGTAAAAACAAAAGACGCTACTTTAAAGATATAAACAACACACGTAGACAAAGTCCCTTTAGATATAAGAACTTACAACCCCCTGCAAGTGCATTAGACAAATGGATAGTAAGAAGAGGTATAGCACCACGTGACGAAAAAGGTAGATTTATGAGTAGAAAAAGTTTACAGTATTTGATAGCACGTAAGATTAAGTCACTCGGTATACAAGGTATAAGTTTTTTTACAACACCAGTAAGACTAGCACTCAAAGATATGCCGCGTGAGTTAGCGTTAGCATTTAAAGAAGACTTTAAAGACAATATAGCAGTAATAAAATGAATATAATACAAAAACCAAAATATAGACTAGTACCTGCATACTCTGAAATAGTGTTTTCAGTTGAAGACACGGTAATAATTAGTACAAAGGCAAACGTAAAATATATAGCAGAAGTATCAATAAGCAACCAAACAATNACTGCAAGTGATTTNATNGGTACATTTAAAGTNACACCAAATAACGCAGGTGTAGGAATATTTGATTTNAGTAAAGTTGTAGAAAGTTATGTNAGCTCTGATAATTTAGGTGGTATAGTAGGTAGNTTAAACCCTAGTAANGCTAGTTCATTTAAAGGTACTTTATTTACAGATGAAACACCACANAGCATACACACTATAGATAANTTTGCAACAAATAAAAATAGTGTTAGATTNTTAGAAATAACATTTAAAATACAGTATAGTNATAGTGTAGGTTCTACCGTTAGTGTTGATCCTACTATTTCAGCGACAACTGACGTGTTCTATATATATAATGGTACATTACAAGAAGAAGACATTATAGCATTAGATTCAAATGGTAACTATGGATATAACCTAGACGCTAATAACTATATAATGAACGACACAGACGCTAAGTTTCTAACTAACTGTCCTACTACTATTGATATAGGCACAAATGATTATCATACACTAGCATTCTTTAGTGACTATGATTTAGATTTTAAAGTGGGTGGAGCAAATCAAGATGACCAAATACAAGACGTTGTTTTAACATTTTTTCCTGAATTAAATGCAGGTGGTACTGAAATAAGTTCCACAATAATAACTAATGTGCCTGCAAATGGTGGTAAACGTAGTTTTGTTGATGAAACTAATAACAAACTAATATTTATAGGGTGTGGTACAGCTAACATAAAAAACACTACTACATTAAACGCAAATGCAAAATCATATACAATAAGAGCAAGAGATAAAAATAATGATTCAGTCTCACAAACATACATATTTAACATAATAGATGACGATTGCAAAGGATTTGAAAAGATACGATTGACGTGGTTAAACAGACTAGGTGCTTGGGATTACTACTCGTTCACTAAACGTAACGTAAGGACTGTAGAAACGCAAAGAACAAGCTACAAACAAATATCAGGTACTTGGAATGAACGTAAGTACAAAGTACACGGTTTTAAAGGTGGTCAAAAAACATTCAGAACAAGATCAAAAGAACGTTTAGTATTAAATTCAGATTTTGTTACAGAAAGTGAGTGTACGTGGTTAGAAGAGCTATTTACAAGTCCTGAAGTATATATATTAAATGAGTTTAGTACAGACGGTAGCGAGGGTTACATAAACAAATATGTACAGCCAGTTACAGTAACATCTAGCACATATACAAAACAAACTAGAGCAAATGACAATCTTTTACAGTATACTATAGAAATAGAACGTAGTAAAAATAGAGTTATTCAAAATGCGTAATACTCAATTAATACTTTACCCACAAGCATTTAATGGTGTTTATAATAGTACGTCTTTTTACAACCTTCAAGAATACGTATCTAATTATCAATTTATTTCAGGTAGATTTAGTGCTTTTACAATAGCAGGTTCACATATTGCATTTTGGTACGTAACAGGCAATACAGTTGCAATAGGTGGGTGGAATGGTATTCATACAACAAATTGTACAGCACCGACTTTTACAGCGTCTAATAGAGCTGAATTAACTAGTCATAGTGGTAGTGGTGTAAGCACTAGTTTATGTGCAATAGCTCAAAGACTAACAAATTTATCAGGTGGTATAGATTATGAAGTTAAAGTAGACATACACTCTGTGCCAAGTAACTCTTTCTTGTTGGAGGTTATGTGGCGTGATACTGTTTCTAATGGAGTTGTAGATTTAAACAATACAATACAAACAACAGGTGTACATACATTTACATTTACTACAAACCCTAACCAAACTGAGGTAGATTTATTTGTAATTTTCAAAGGGCAACAAAGTGATACATTAAGTATAAATAGTATAAGTATAAAAGAACAACCTAACACAACAAATGTATCATTTACAGATATTCAAAATGGTCAAGTAATTTGTGATTTATACGAAGACGAAGCTATACCTCTNAATCTTAGTATAGACGAATTTAAAAACATAGCAGANCAAACTAAAAGTTATTCCAAAGACTTTATGTTACCAGGCACGAAAAGAAACAATAAAATATTTAATGAGATTTTTGAAGTAACAAGATCAACCCTAAATGATGATTTTACTTTAAACCCTTATGTATTTAACCCTTATGTAAAAACAAAAGCAGTTGTTAAAGTAGATACTTTTACAGTATTTGAAGGTTATTTACAATTAAATGACATTATTGAAAAAGAAGAAGAAATATCTTACAATGTAAATGTATTTAGCGAAAGTATAACGCTAAAGGANAAATTAGAAAACCTAACAATACAAGATTTAGATTTTGCTGAATTAGAACACGATTACACAAGAACAAACATAATTAATAGTTGGACAGGTGGGTTAATTTTATCAAATAATCTACCTACAGGAACACTTGCAGGAACAGCAGGAACAAACACTACTGATGTAATTAAATATCCTTTTTGTGACTGGACAGGTAATTTATCACTTACGGGTACTGTTTTAAATCTACAAAATTTAGAACAAGGGTTTAGACCATTTTTAAAATGCAAGTATTTATTAGACCTTATATTTAGTAAAGCAAATTTTACTTTTGAAAGTGATTTTTTAAATAGTACAGATTTTACGGAATTGTATATGGACTTTAACTGGGGTGAAGGTGTTTTTAGTGTAGATACACTTGGGCGTGAAGTTGTAGAATTTAACACAAATTCNGATNAATTTTTTCAGACTAGTTTTACAAAATGTAATTTTGATAGCAATGTTTTTGGAACTAGCACTAATTTTAATTTAAGTACAGATCGTTTTACTTCACCAGGTAACAATGTCTCTGTTCATTTGCGTTATTTTTTAAGACACCAAAACACATCTACCTTAACTTCACAAGACGGTAGTTTTAGAATAGCACACTTTGACAGCTCTAATAATTTAAAAGATGAAATTAACAGAACTGATTTTACAATAGGCAGTATATTATTTGGTTCAAGTGGTGGTAATAGAACTGAAAGTGGAGTAGCAAATATATTAATGCAAACAGGTGACTATTTAGAACTGCAATTTAAAGCAGAAAACGCTAACAAAATTAGACAAGGAAGACCTGATGACGGTGCGCATCATTTTGAAGCTAGTTTTGCATTTAGTTCAACAGGCACTTCAATAAATGATTTACTGACAAGACAAAGAGGTGAAATAAAATTATTTGATTTATTTAATTCATTTAGAAAGATGTTTAATCTTGTTGTGTTAGAGGATAAAACCACACCTAATAACTTAATTATAGAACCTTATAATGATGTATTTATAGACGCAAGTAGCACTAGTACAATAAATGCAAAAGAGTTAAACTGGACTGACAAAATAGATGTTAATGAAACAAAATTACAACCTATTGAAAACTTAAAAAAAGAAGCAATATTTACTTACAAATCAGATGATGATAACTACGGATTACAGCAGTACAAAAAACTAACAAAAAAAGAATACGGAGTAAAAGAATTTATACAAAGATCATACGATTTAATTAAAGATAAAGAAACTATAGAGACAGAGGTTTTTAGTCCGACTTTTATGCGACCACCTATACAAGGTTTTAGTAACATATTAACTATACCGTCTATATATAAAAGTGACGACACTAACCAAGAACATAGTGATTACCCAAATGAACCTAAAATACTTTATGACATAGGAGTAAAAACAATAACTACAGGTGGCTATACAAGTCCTGCACAAAATGGTGACACAGGATTTAGCACACAAACAACTTTTTTACAATTTTCTCACACATCAGAAATACCTACTACTAATACTACCTTAGACTATAATTTTGGTGAAACAGGTTTAGTAACATCAATGGGTAATATACCAGTTAATAATTTATTTAATACATATTGGTCAAAATACTATACTGAACTGTACCACCCTGACACTAGAGTTTTAACTTTACAAGTTTACTTAACACCTTCAGACATAAATACATTTAATTTTTTTGATAAAGTTACTATTAAAAACAGAGTATATAGAGTAAACAAAATAGAGTACAAAGCAGAAGAATTATCTACAGTTGAATTTATACTATTAAGCTAATGGATTTTAAAAACGGATTTAAAGTAAAACCAGAAAAAATTTTACCAACAGGTGAAGTAATATTTACAGACGGCAGTATAGAGGTGTTACCAAATCAAATTAGTTGCGAAGCATACGGTTATAAGTACGACAAAAAAAACGGTGTTTGTTTAGCTTTTTCATACAATACAAACTTAGATAAAATTAACCAAAAACAACAATTACTTACTAAAGGCACTAACAACGTAACAGATCAAGGTATAGAAAACAGTATAGTTATAGGACAGTCAAATAGAACAAAAGGTGTAAATCAAAACGTATTACTTTCAGGTAGTAACAACCAAATAAATAATTCAATAAAAGATTCAGCAATAATAGGTGGCACACACGGCTTGTCTTTTCACAATGGCGAAGTAGTTATAGGTGGTGGTTTATATGACGGTAGTGAAGTTGGTTCAAATCAAATGTCATTTACACAACTATCAGGACAAACTACAGGCACAGATGCTACAAGTTTAACCACACAAAATGACGGTACAAACTTAGTTGAAATACAAAACAACTCTATATTAGGATTTGAAGCACATATTATAGCTTTATGCACAGGTGGTTCTAGTGGTACAGCAGGACAATACATTTACTATAAACTAGTAGGTGCTTGTAAAACAGACAATGGATTTAACCCTACATTTACTCAATCAATAAGTACAATAGCAGACGGTAGTTTATCAATAGTTACAACACCTAGATTTGTAGCAGTTACCGATCCTTTTATAAGCATACAAGTTACAGGACTTGCAAACGTAAATATTAACTGGTATTCAAGTGTACACTTATATACTAACAGAACATTACAAACATTTTAATTATGGCAGAAGAAATTAATTTAAAAATAAATAGTAATATTGATGACGCAGCTAAAGACGTAGAAAAACTAGCAGACGGTTTAACAGACGCAGTAGATAAAACACAAGAACTTGGAAAAGAAGCACAAGAAGCGTCAGGTGCATTTGGATTTGTNAGNCGTTCAGTAATAAAATTTGGTGANGCACTCAAAGCATTAGGATTAGGTCTANTAATAGCTGCATTTTCACAACTTANAGACATATTTGGACAAAATCAAAGAGTAGTAGACGGCTTTAGAACTGCTACAGAGTTTCTAAGTATTACATTTAACAAGTTTTTTAACTTTTTATCAGATAACACACAGGTAGCATCAGGTTTTATTAGTAAATTATTTGGTAGTGAAGCAGTACAAAACGCACTAGAATTTGGTAGAACCTTAAGTGTAGAAATAATAACACGTATTACAAACCTTATACAAGGTGTAGGTGGTTTAGGTAAAGCGTTGTTTCAAGTATTTAANGGTGATTTTGCAGAAGCTAGNGAAACAGCAAAGACTGCACTAGGTAACCTNAAAGACACAGTTACTGGCAACGTNGTAGAAACTGCNCAAATGGACAACGCAATAACTAAGGTTACTNAAAAAATAAAAAACTTTGTNACNGAAACAGGCAAAGCAGCAAAAGCAAACGTAGAACTTGACAAGTCAGCACAATTAGCAATAAGTAATAACCGTATCTTATTAGAACAATTTGACGCACAAGCAGAAAGTTTACGACAAGTAAGAGATGACGAAAGTTTAACATTTGAAGAAAGAATAAAAGCAAATGAAGACTTAGGTGCATTACTAGAAAAACAAAAAGAAACAATGTTAGCTAACGCAGACATAGCAGTAGAAGCAGCGCAGAAGGAATTAGACAAAAACAAAGAAAACGTAGACTTACAAATAGCACTTAATGAAGCTATAGCAGAGCGTGAAGGTATTATAGCACAAGTTACAGGTTTTGAAAGCGAGCAACTAACAAATACTATAAGTCTCAAACGTGAACAAAAAGACGCAGATCAAGAACTTTTAGACTTAGCTANAGANCGTAAAGAAGCAGANNTAGAAGCGTTTAGCTCATTAGCAGGTGCATTAGGTGATTTAGCAGGCGAAAACAAAGCACTAGCAATAGCACAAGCAACTATAGATACTTTTGCAGGTGCTAACAAAGCGTTTGCACAGGGTGGTGTCGCAGGGTTTGTAACAGGTGCAGCAGTAATAGCAGGTGGTTTAGCTAACATAAGAAAAATAATTGCTACAGACGTACCTGGTGGTGGTGGTGGTGGTGGTTCTGTACCTTCAGCTACTCAACAAGCACCTGCACCCCAAATGGTAAGTGGTGCATTTACTTTAGGTGGTGCTACACCTGATATTGAACCTGCAAGGGCGTTTGTAGTAAGTGACGANATAACAAANANTCAAAACAAACTAGCAAACATTAGACGTAGAGCAACTATNTAAAATCAAATAAAACTAATTTAAATCTATTATATAAATATGAAGAAAAAACTTACCAAGATCACAGAGCTTGTAATAAGTGACGATAANGAAGAACTATCTATAGACGCAATAAGTNTAGTAACAAGTCCTGCAATAGAAGTNGATTTTGTATTTTTTGGAAAAAACAAACACAACCTTACATTNTCAAAGATTGACGAAGAAAAAAGAATGTTAATTAGTCCTGCACTAATACCTAACAAACAGATATTTAGATACAACCCAAATACAGATTCAGAGTATTACGTATATTTCTCAAAGGACACAGTAAGAAAAGCTAGCGAGTTATACCTTAAATACAATAATCATCACAAAGCTACATACCAACACCAAGACAGAGTAGCAGGAGTATTGACAGTAGAAAGTTGGATAAAAGAAGGTGATCAAGACAAGTCTAAAATGTATGGCTACGACCTACCAAATGGTACGTGGTTTGTCAAAATGAAAATAGAAAATAACGACTTGTGGGAAAAGATTAAAGCAGGTGAACTAAAAGGATTATCAATAGAAGGTTACTTTGTAGACAAAATGGAAAAAATGAGCAAAACAGTTACAGACGAAGAAATAGTAGAAGCATACAACGAGTTAGTAGAAGAAGGTAAGATTAAAAATGTAAATTTAGATTTAGTTAAAGACGCATTAAAATTTATTACAGGTGTAAATAACTTCGGAAAAAACATTGATATTGATGAAAAAGAATTAGAAAATGTTTTAAGAAGCATTAAAGTAGACGTTGAACAATTAGAAGGAGATTTAAAATCATTAAAGAAAGGAATGAATGCAGTAGAAAAATCAGCAAAAGATTTAGGAATTCCTTTAAAATCAATACCTAAATATAAAGAAGCTATAGATACTATTAAGTATGGTGAAAAACAACTTAAAAAAGGTAAAAAATTATTAAAATAAAAACTATGTACAAAAATTACGAAGACAAACTAAACACAATACTATCTAACGCTAAAGGTGAAAAACCTACAAAAATTAATTTATCAAAAATGGACGATATAGAAGAAGCTGTAAATCGTGCATTAGGACTAGAAGAATTTGTAGAAGAAGCAATAGACGAAGCACAAATACAAGCAATGAGAGCTAGAGATATTGTAAGATTTGATATGAATGACGCAATAATAGAAGCAGAGGATTTATTAAATAGATTTGAAGAAGACGTAAAAGAATTAGGTATTGATTTACCTGCTAGAGCAAAACAATTAAGAAAACAAATTCAAGACGCAGAAAGTTTACAAACAGATTTAGAACGTAGGATAAGAGATATATAAAATCAAACAACAAATAAATAATTCTATTATATACTAAAGACTTTAAAAAATGGATTTAAAAAAACAAATATTATCAGCATTAGGTTTAGACAAAGAAGAAGAATTAAACCTAGAATTTCAAGCTAAACTTATTGACGGTACTATTGTCGTTTCAAAAGCAGATGAACTTGCAGAAGGCGTAGAAGTAATGATACTAGCAGAAGACGGTAGCACAATGCCTGTACCTGTAGGAACTTACGAAACAGAAGAAGGTGTAGAGTTTAAGGTAGAAAAAGAAGGTATCGTAGCNTCAATGGAGAAAAAAGAAACTGAAGAAGAAGAAGAAGAGACAGAAGAAAAAGAAGAAGTTGAAGCAGTAGAAGAAGAAGAAATGTCAGAGGAAACTGTTGAGGAAACAGAAGAAGTAGAAAACGAAAACTTTGACAAGAACGCACTTATTGAAGAAATAGGTGTAGTAATTAAAGAACTTTTAGAAGAAGTAAGATCAGACGTGTCAAGACTTTCAGCAGAACTTGAAGAGATGAAAGACATAAACGGAGAACTAACTACTGAAAGAGAGGAATTACAATCACAAATCGTAGAATTATCTAAAGAACCTGCAACTAAACCAGTAGAGGTTTCTAAATTTAACGAAACAAAACTTAATACAAAACCTTATGCTAATATGAACAGCAAAGAAAGGTTTTATTATAACTTAAATAAATAATAATTAAATAATAACAAAATGAGTTTTTCAATAACATCAAATTATTCAGGTGACCATGCTGGACAATATATAGGAGCAGCATTAAAGTCATCAAAATCTTTAGAATTTTTGACTGTACTAGAAAATGTAAAGTTCAAAAGAAACATAACTAAAGTTGCTACTTCAGGACTTATTAAAGATGCTACTTGTGATTTCACAGACGCAGGTACACTTACTTTGACTGAAAGAGTATTAACACCAAAACAATTAGAAATTAACGTTGATCTTTGTAAAAAAGATTTACTAGCNGACTGGCAAGCAGCACAAATGCAAGCAGGTAGACACAATGACGGAATGAGTGANGACTTTGCAGCNTTTGTAATGTCTTACNTNTCANCNACTATTGCAGATTCAGTAGANACTAGCATTTGGAANGGACTAGATTCAAATTCAGGTGAGTTNACAGGATTTATGAACGCAGCAAACGGACACTTTGAGAATGACACAGCTATNGTAGAAGCAGACAATTCAGGTGGCGCAGGTTCAGCATTTACTGTAGCTAGTATAGATGACGACCTAAATGCACTTGTAAATGCAATACCTTCAGCAGTATACACTAAAGAAGACTTATATATCTATATGTCAGTAGCGTCTTACAGACTTTACTTAGCTAACCAAGCAGCAGCAGGTTACGAAAGACTATACAATATGGGTGAAGGTTTCAGACCAATGTTTAACGGTATTAAGATCGCAGTTTGTCCAGGTATGGTAGACAACAAAATGTGTGCAGCTCAAGCGTCAAATCTTTTCTTTGGGACTGATCTTGTTTCTGATCATACGGAGATAAAGATGCTNGATATGGGTGACTTAGACGGTTCTGANAACATCAGAGTAGTAGCTAAGTTTACAGGTGGTACGCAACACGCACAAGGTGGCGATATAGTAAGATTAGACTAATAATTAACTTGCAGTAAGAGAGGGTGTCAAAACCCTCTTAAACTGCCTTAAAACAATAAATATGGCTTGTGAATTAACAACAGGAAGACAATTAGATTGTAGAGACACCGTAGGTGGTGTAAAGGCAGTATACTTTGTACANCACGCAGACGCAGNTATAAATGGTAACAACGCAGGTGCAGGTATTGANCCAGCATCAGGTACTATTACAGACTTNGATTTATCAGGTAGNGGTACAGGNNANGANCTATTTAAGTACGAGTTAGTTAGAGGTACAGCATCATTTACAGAGACTATCACAGGTAGTACAGAAAATGGTACAATATTCTTTGACCAGTCAGTAAACATTAAANTACACAAACTAAGCATAGCAGACAGAAACGAAATAAAACTTTTATCAAGNAATAAATTNATNGTATTTGTAGAATTAAATCAAATNAANACATCAGGTAAAAGAGTTATAGTCGCTTTAGGTTTAGAGAATGGTTTAGANCTTAATACAGGTACTAACNCATCAGGTGCAGCTNTAGGTGATATGTCAGGTTCAGATCTTACATTTAGTGGACAAGAAAGCTATCCTGCTTGTATTGTCGCAGANTACACTAANGTACCNTTTGACAANACAGCGTTTACAGCAACAGTAACTACAACATAATATATGTTTTCATAAATAAAGAAGGGTGGTATTTTACCACCTTTTTTTTTGTTTATAAAATAAATTAAACGTTTTTCTATTATATAGTATGCAACACGTTACTTACGGTTCTACAGCTACGTTTTATGTCACGACAGAAGACAAAAGAATAGATACAAGTGTACCAAGTTCGCAGATTAGATTTTTAGTAAAAATAACTAACGATCTGTCAGGCACAGTAAAATACGCATACGGACAAAGTCANACNATTAGAGAAAGATATACAGATTTTACTTTGACACATAACACTTCAGAAAATGTTTTTGCAGGTCGTATTAATTTAAAACCTTTTGGTTATCATAAATACGAATTATATGAAGTTAGTTTTAATGGTACAGTACCNACATTAGATGCAAACACAGCACCTATTAGTGAAACAGACGTAGCAAATAATACAAGTAGTGTACACGGCACAGTAAAAGGTTTAGTAGAACAAGGCAAATTATTAGTAAGTGAAACAGTAGGTAGTGAGCAGGTAAAATATACACAATATACAGAAACAACTAGTACAAATTATATATATACAAATTAAATGGACACAACACAAGAATTATTATCAGAACAGCTAGGAAAAGGTGGAGTAGAAATAGTAGTATCAGGAACAGGAGCTGTAACAGGCAAAGATTGTTATGCAGTATCTTTTCCTATAGATACTGTAGTAACTAATTTAGATACAGGTTCTAACGTTACAGGTACAGATTCTAACTTACACCAAACTTATAGTGCAGGCACAACTTTATTTTTATCGTTTACTGCAATAACAATTAGTAGTGGTTTAGCTTTAATATACAAGAACGACACTCTGTAATGAAATTAGCTTTGTCGCAAAATTTAACATCTAAGGTTTCAGCAGCATTTAACCCTGCAACACACCCTAATATAAGAGCGTTTTATAAATTTAAAAGTTTAGGTGGTGCAGATATATCTAACGTTTCTAATTGGACTGATCAAACAGGTAACTTTGATATGTTACAGGCAACAGCATCAGAACAACCTTCATATTCAGCAAGTACAGGAGCAGTAAACTTTAACGGTGTAAATCAAAGTCTTGAAGCAGCATCAAGTATAGAGTTAGACGAAATGTTTACTGTAGCAGTTAGAATGAATGTTGACGATCCGATAAATAGCGATATTGCAATAGCAAGTAATAAAGAAAGTGGAAATTTTATAAGAATAAAAAGTGCAGATAAAATAAGTTTAAGGTTTGCAGGTGGTGGTTTATCAGATTTATCTTTAAATTCAGGTACTACAATAGGGGTTTCTACTAATTTTAATTTAATTGTTTCAAGAAATGATGATGGATTGACTAAAATGTTTTTAAACGGTGTAGAACAAACTAATAACGCTACAAAGACAGGTACTTTTAAATTAGATACTATAGGAGTAAGACGTATAGACACTAACGATTTAGACGGAGCGGTATTTGAAGTTCAAGTATATGACGGTATTTCTTTTGATACTGCAGGTTTTATTACTAAAATTAACAATCATTTAGACGATTTATAAATGGAAAACCTAATAAACATAAACTTAGAGTACAGCACAGCACCACAAATACAAGAAGCACGTGGTAAAAACTGGATTGAGTATGGTACAGATGACTATAAAAACTTGTACCCACAATTTATTATTGATCTATACTACAATTCAGGCACACACTCTGCTATAATTAACGCTACTGCACAAATGATTGCAGGACAAGACATAACTGCAAAAGAAACAGATAGTGTAGAACTAAACGCAAAGCTAGAAAACTTCTTCAAAAACGCTAATAGTAAAGAAACACTACACGAGGTAATCAAAAAATGTGCATTTGATTTTAAGTTACAAGGTGGTTTTGCTATCAATGTTATATATTCTAAGTCAGGACAGGTAGCAGAAATATACCACGTGCCTGTAGAACGTCTTAGAGTAGGTTTACCGAACGAATTAGGTAGAATAGACAAATACTATATCTGTGCAGATTGGAGTAACGTAAGACGAAATAAACCACAAGAAGTAGCAGCATTTAACCCACTAGACAAAAGTACACCTAGTCAGATACTATACACAGGTCTTTACAGTCCTAATATGGAAATGTATTATACACCTGACTATAGTTCAGCGTGTAACTGGGCGTTAATAGATCAAAAAGTAAGCGAGTATCATTTAGGTAATATTGAAAGAGGTTTTTCAGGTTCTTATTTTATTAATATGAATAATGGAGTTCCTACAGCAGAAGAAAGACTACAAAT
>FUFK010049350.1_pt1 | contig 25311 bp, 26 predicted proteins | sample 1021851 | NCBI WGS metagenome assembly FUFK01 (sample SAMEA51879418, study PRJEB19060) | metagenome | reverse complement strand
TTAACAGCTTGCCACCAGTCCAATTCTGTTACATTGACAGCACCCCATTTATGGAGCGTCTGAGCCAGGCCCNAGCGGAACCAAAAATTTNATTGANGGTTGATGCTTGACCAAATCTTNAATGCTAGAGCGATCTAGGTGATCNTANTGGTTATGGCTTATTAAAACNANGTCAATATNTGGTAAGTCTTNTATCTNAAANGGTGTGGGAGTTACTCTTTTTGGTCCACCAAAAAACAGTGGNGATGCTCTATTTGAAAATTGAGGATCNGTTAGNANCGTCAAANNTTTNTNNTTNAATANTATNGTCGATTGNCCTANCCACATNACACTNTCNGAAAATGTTGATANTTCNTNCTGTTCTGAGAATCTCAACAGGAAAACCATTTTGTTCANATTGATCNTATTTTCGTTTNGAAAATTCTCTCATCANNGCNAAGAGTTCAGATGGTTTTTTATTGCTTGGATCACCATCAGGATGCTGAAAGCGATTTAAGCTCGAGTTAAAATTTGGTGAACCATAATAATTCATTGAGGAGCCGCAAGCAGGTAAAGCTGACATTAGTGTTCCTACGATAAATCGGTACATTTTAATCTGTCTTATTTCAAAAACTTGAACGTAGAGCGGTTCGCAGAAGTGGGCACCAAATTGCGAAAATTTAACCCAGAGTTATCACAATTTTCTATAAAAGGTACATCAATGCAGCCCCGGCAAGAGCAATGTGCGCTAAAGTAATAATTACGGACAGCCCATGCAGCATTCCCCAAGATTTTTTATTTCCAGTGTCAGCAGCTTTGTTTATTGTAGGCATTAGGAATTGCCGATTTGGAATGGTGGTTACAAATATTATTATAAGTAAAATAAAAGCCGTCGTGTTTATAAAGAAACTTAGGACAGCAGCAAGTCCAGAGTTTGCTAGTACATAAAGGTAGAAATATGGGAAAGTATCTCTTATCAATGAGCGNGCTGCGGCTTTGTCTAATAATTTGAAAGCCAAGGTCCCAAAGCCACCTGCAAAAAGTAACATCCCACCAAATAGTGAAGCCACACATAAAATAGATAAAAGATACAATCCTTAAGCTCCTTTTCTTACCGGGATTAATTAGTGGGTTCGTTTAAACCATTGGCGCACATTTTTATTATCTCGGCGTGAAGACGAAAGTCAGATGCCAGCTTGTTTCTTATCAACTGCGCATCTTTCTCAATTTCAAATAGGTTGTTCCAAATTATATAGTGGTCTTCAGCAGGCAGTTTTCTTAAAATTTCTTTTACATCAGCTGTTTTTTCGTAAAAATTATTCGTCAAAGCAACAAAAAGCTCTTCTAAATTAGCTTCGGTATAAAACCCAGCGTCAATTTCAGTCTGCATCTTTGCCCGATTTATTTTTGCTTGCAAAACATATGGTTTTTCAACTTCATCTGGTCGCCAACCATTACCACCCCAAGGCATTAATGCATTCCCACAAGTTGAAAAATCCTCCACGGCCTTGATGTACGACATCCGTGCGTCAATGCCTGCGAAACAAAAATTTGGTAAGATGACGCAAATGAACAGTAGTTGTCTCAATGTCTTTCCTCACTTTATTTTAAGTTTAAAAACTAAGACTCCAATAAATCTTACATACGGTATTGAGCTTTGTTTGGATTTAAAAGCTTTGTTTGCCAAACTTTTTAAAAACTGATCTATGTGATAATTGCCGTTTACGAGCCAGCATATTTTTTTTAGTCCTCGAGACTATCTAAATATTCTGCGGCAACTCTTTTTCCTAATTTGTAGTCTGCTTTTAAAATCTCAATATTTTTTGAATCTCTTTTTGATTTTAGTTTTTTGGGAGGGCATAGTTGGACTATCTCACAATCATTTGGAGGATTTTTTATAAAATCAAGTGCCCGATTATAAGTTTTGTCATGTTCTAATAATGCGTTTCGCAATTTTGGATATTCTTTTGAAAATAAAGCNCCAATATAGTTTTCAAGCTTCATCTTCCTTCTAAATTTTTTTTCATATGTTCTAATTAAAATTATTTTTTTTGCTCCCATTTCATATGCTTTTTCTACTGGTAAGGGATCTGAAACTCCTCCATCAAATTTCCTACGTCCATTAATTAAGCTTGGGGTTCTTACCAATACAGGCAAGGTTCCAGAAGCGATCATTTTTGGCATCCAATCACCATCACCAAATGAATAATATTCAGCATTTGCTTCAATCGCATCTGTAACAACTGCAATATATTCTTTCCCATCTAAATTATTTTTAATTTTATCCATACTTGGTTTAAACATTTTCTCACCATCGTCGTACATCTGATGAAATTTTAATATGTCTTTTCCAGTAAAAATATTCTTGTAACTGAGGTAGTCACCTTTAGCAGCATAGAGCATTTTATCTAAATTATTGTCTGTTTCTCTAATTAGATACCAGCAGAGAACAGCCACGCCATTTGAAACACCAATATAAATATCGAATGGATCATAATTCCTCGCGATGAAAGTGTCAGTTATTCCAAAAGAAAATACACCTCTTTGACCGCCACCTTCTATGATTAGAGCTGTTTTTTTATTTTTCATAATGACTATCAACTAGAAAAGTTAATTAAAAAATCAAATGTGTTCAAAATTTCAAAAATTGAGCAGTTAGGATTATTGCAATTGTTCCTCACTGACTCGGCGTATTTTTTTACTAAATTGACACAAGATTTCATTGATCTAAGGGAGAGGCTTCGTCGTATTGTTTTAAATCAATGGAGGTCGATTATTATGAAAGCAATTTTTTTAGGATCCATCGGGACAATTGCGGATACGTCAGAACTTCAATTGAAATCATTTAATCTGGCTTTTGAGAAGCATGGACTTAAATGGGTCTGGTCACCGCATGAATATACCGAGATGCTTAAAATTGCTGGAGGTACAAAGCGCATCCAACGTTATGCTGCNCAGAGAGGTGAAGCGGTTAATGTAGAGTCGATTCACAGTACAAAAACATCTATTTTTCAAGGCCTTCTCGCAACAAAGCCCGTTTCTATTCGTTCTGGAATTAACGAAGTCATCGACNTAGCGCGTGAAAAAGCCTTAAAATTAGCCTTAGTTACTACGACTTCGTGTGGTAATGTTCATGAAATATTATCTGCAACGTGCATTAATCGAGATCAATTTGACGTAGTTATCACTAATGAAATGGTTAAGCACGAAAAACCAGAACCAGATGCCTATAATTTAGCTTTGAAAAAACTTGGTCTTCTGCCCCATGACGTTATAGCCATAGAAGATAACTTAGATGGCTTAAAGGCCGCAATGAGTGCTGAGCTTAAGTGTTTCGCTTTTCCGGGCAGGATGCAATCTGAAGCTATATTCAAAGATAGAAGTATCCTTACACACGATATTTTTAAAAGTGTTTTAAATATTCTTAATAAGCGTTTAGCTACCTAACTCTCATTGTGGACTGATACTAGTACTTTCCATTCAGTGACTTTATTATTTTCGAACTTACCATAATACATGACATCTCTACCCTCTCCTTGAGGGTTAAAAGCAGTGTGGGTTCCAACTGCTACGCCATTCTCTTCAAAAATAACCNTAAATNCGCCTATTCTTGGGCTTTCATCTGAAACACACCAAGCAATATGCTCTTCCTTCGTTTGGGAAGAACTGTCTTTACCCATAAACTCAATAACCAAATCATCTGCAAGATGTTCAGAAAGGTAATCCACTTTTTCGGAAAAGGTTTTTTCCCACATTGATAATATCGTTTTCGCATCCATAATAAAAATCCCTTCGATAAAACTTTTGTTGATTCTCATCCTATTTATTTTAGTGGCGTTGTACCATTATAAGTTTGCTAATTAAGTCAATCTTTAAAAATAAACGCTTTAATGAGTCATAAGTAGTATTGTGAGTTGGGGTAAGGTTGCCTGTGGACCAGTGGACTGTGTCGATCATCCTGAGAGGCTGCGTGTCAAAAGTCGAGCGAGTAAGATCTGCAAATGTCCTGATCTCACACTTTTTCCGAAAACTATGATGCTCATAATTTTTTACGGAGCAACAGTAAAATAAAAGCATTTTTTTAAAGTGCTGCAGATAGATTGCTTTTTTCACAAAATAATGGACTATATTCGAAAAACGGAGTTTCAAGTGTCATTACGGCGTATTATCAAAACNTTCGGGTTTAAGGATTTTGTACAGATGGGGGTTGCTGCAGCGACCTCGAGAAAGATGGCAAAGCCAGTAGCTCCCAGGAANGAAGCACTACGGCNAGTTAAGGTGGCAGAGACTGGTNTTATCGGTCAAGATCTTTCTAGCCAGTTTGAAATATTTGGGGATATGGTTAAGCTAGTCACTGGTGCAGATTTCAGTATGGTCAATATTCTTGACGGTAAGAACCAGTTTACGGTAGGTGGTTCTGGTATACCTATCGATCCTTTAATGGCTATGCCTCAAGATATGTCGATTTGCCAATACGCCTTAGCGTCCCCAGAACCATTTATCATTGCCGACCTTTCTGAGGATGATCGATTTGCGGGAATTATGATGACCAAGCCGCCAATGAATGTCTCCGCATATGCTGGCTTTCCTCTGAATACGACAGAGGGCGTTGTTCTAGGTACTTTATGCGCTTTTCATAAGCGTCCAATCCGATTAAACCCTGAGCAGGTGCGAATGATGCGCCAGCTTGCTAAGGCAACTACAGACCAAATACTTCTTCGAACTCAAAAAGCCAACTTATACGCATCGGAGATTGGGGCTTTGCTCGGACGGTTTGTCCGTTATGCTCCAGATGGTGAGATTTCTGAGCTTATTGGCTTCCTTGATTTTTGCGCTCATGGGGCCGCANTACCAGAGGTAATTACCGCCTTGGAAAAAGATGGAATAATTACACAAATTGATGGGAACTGGATGCTAACTCAAGATGGTGTCGACCTAAAAGCAGAATTAGGACTTGCTGAAGATGGCTATCGCGGAGCTCAAGTAAATGTCCCTTCCGTTGGTAGCCAACTGGAAGATCTACTTGAGAAAATGGAGTAGTTTGCAATGTACTCTTCGCAATTGCAGTTGAAATTTAGTAACGTTTCTGAGGCCAAAATAGCTGCCCAAAGTTTATGTGAACTTTTGAAAAGTCGCATATCTGTATTTGATTTTCACGGTTTGCAAGTGACTGTTGGGAAAGATGGTGACCTTTCGATTAGTGTCAGGTTTCAGGATGTTAAAGCAATGAATGATTTTGAAAAAGATATTCCAAAGATTATAGAAGATGTAAAACAAGCTTTTTTATTCAAATTGACAAAATTTACAGGCGTTTGTGTATTTTCTTTTGAGCGTGAAGCAATGTCTTCATCAATCTCAATTGATACGAAGTAGAACCAAAGAGTGCCATATCTGTGAGGTTCAGGAGGATGCTCTGTACCGCTGTAGATACGATGGTGTGAAAGAATGGTCATTCTTGTGTGGTAAGTGTCTCACGGAAATTAAGGCTGAGCATGAAAAGACTTATCAGTATGGTGGTACATGGAAGCGTAAAAAGCGGTAGGACTGATTGCTGCCGAAGATGAGTTAAAAATTAACGACGCAGTCTATTGAAACTAAATCAATGCCGCATATGTCACTTAGTAAGTAAAGACTAAGGAGCTAAAATGAACACCTTTGATGACAGGAAAAAAGCGTTTGAATCAAAGTATGCAAATGACGCAGAAATGCAGTTTAAAGTTATGGCAAAGCGTAACAAATTTGTTGGGCTGTGGGCGGCAGAACTTTTAGGCAAGTCTGGTAATGATGCAGAAAATTATGCCATGGAAGTTATTAAGTCCGACATGGAAGAAGCTGGTGATGAAGATGTCATCCGGAAGGTTAAAGGTGACTTAGGCAATCTTGCAACTGATGAAGAGATAAGAGCTAAACTTAACGAGTGTTACGGAAAAGCGATGGACGATTTAGCAGCATGACTATGCCTTTTATTATGCACTACTTCGCTTGCTTTACTAAGTTGTAGAAATTTCGTCAAAGAGGGTCGTTATGATACCAGAAATGCAACTCGTTTTATTCTATGGGCTGAGCGTAATCGTTATGTTAATTGTGCAGTCTTATTTAGCAACGCAGCAACACGGTATAAAGATTTTAGCAGAGCGTAGAGAACATATCACCTTAACTGGTATCGCTGGTAGATCAGACAGAGCGGTTAAGAACTCTATTTTCTCTTTAGTATTTGTTTTGCCTGCAGTAATAGCGTTGGCGCTAATTGGACACAGCACAAAAGAAACGGTTATAGCGCTCCAAATCTTTCTAATCGTGAGAATTTTATATTTTGTAGCTTATTTATTTTTAATTACTTGGGTTAGAAGCTGTCTTTGGTGGGCAGGCACAATTTGTATTTTTTATCTATATGCAATCGCAATTAGCTCAACTTAGGTTAAAGTACCTAAATCCTAAAAACTGAGCCGATCGTTATGGGAGGCCGACGGTATCTGAAAGGATGACGTTAATTTGTAGGAGTTAATTTGTCACATCTGAATTTCTTGAGCATATCGCATGCAGTTCTAATCTCTACTCCATGAGGTTTTTATTTAACATTTTCGTTTATGGTGTCTTGATTGCAATGTTCATTTTGGTTGCGTGGCGTTTTGCAGACGTAGTTTTGTTTTAGAGTATGGTCCTACTCATAAGTGACACGCAAAAGTCCAAAGCTGGATAGCGCAGCGTGTTGTTAGAGATCCACGCGGACTTGAACATGTTTATGATTGAACAAAAAGATGGACATGTTGCGAAGCTAAGAAGTTGTTTTATGTAATGCATTGAAGAACTTTAAGGTCCATTAGTGGTGCAAACGACCCTTTTGATTATGGGAGCATTAAAAATTTTGCGGGAATATTTTGGCTATATTTATCCCGTCTACTCCTTCGTAAACNGACACTGGATATTAGTCTCANGTTTGGAANTACTCAAATCNACTTACCAATAGNATCCTAANTTTTGTTGAGTGTTATATTAACTATACTGCAAAGGTTTTTGAGATGGAAAAACTACTACTCATATTTACATTGGTACTAGTAAATGGATGTAATTTCTATGCTGAACAAGCTATCAAAGGCGAAAAAATCATCAAGGCCAATAATCCAAGCGTAAAATTTAACATGACTGTCAGCCAAGGTGTTAAAATTAAAAAGTAATAAAACTATCTGATAGAAACAAAGTGTTAGACAAGATGCACTGCCTTTGTAATGCGTAGCGCCAACTACCCGTTGCGTCATAATTTTCATTAATGAGATATATGACGATAGAATGCAGAATATCGCGGAGAACAGGGTGGGTGTTTTAAACTGTTCGGGAATAGGTTTGCTTTTCAGCTAGGGCGGATCAGTTTCATAGGGAGAGATAAACTGATCCGTTCTAGCTCTGTTGGCTACTATTGGGAATTAGGGTTGAGCATATACTATTCAATGCATATGTCGTCGCAGCTGTTTAAAGTTTTATTGAGCTAAACATTGATATGGCAAAATGACCAGAAATTGAATTAGAGTGGTCAATATCCGCAAAAGTACTTTGGCTTCAAAACTCACTGATGTAAAAAGGATTCATAAAAAAGGAGTACCGGTCTATTGCTGATGCTTAAATATAAAATGAGATATTATATCGTTGCCTCTATTGTTTCCCTTCTTCTAGCGTCTTGGGATTTTATGGAAAAATATTCTGCATATTTAGTTTTAATTGGTTTGGTTTGCATAGCAATTGTTTGTCTGCAAGCAGGAATAAATATGATGAGGTCAAACAAAGTTAAATTGGATCGTTGAGATTCCCAGATTAAACAATATTTAATTTTTATGAAAACATTTACAACAATCCGGTTCAGACCAAAACCACAACACTTTGACGATGTGGTAGAATCTCTTGCCAAACGTGTTGATTTCTGGGCAGAGCGCACTTCCACTGAAAAAGTTTACTTAGTTCAAGACGAGGATGAGGTTATTTTTACAGCTATTTTAGCTCAGATGGAAATACTTCTCGAATACCAAGATGAAGCTTTAAATTTTTTAGATTCACTACGGCCAAATCTTCAAAAATATTCTGATGAGGACGGTCATACCATTGCTAGAACTGGATTTGTGCTTAAAGAGAGCACCACTAAATAAGTGAAACATTAAGTGCCAAATTGTTAACTTTATAAATACCCCAGAGGGCATAATTTAAATGCAAAAGCTTCTTATCATTTTTGGCATACTAATAATACTTGTTGGATTATTATGGCCTTTTATCTCTCGTCTGCCACTTGGAAAACTTCCATTCGATATAAGCTTAAAATTGGGTAATACCCAAGTCTATTTACCAATAGGAACATGTATTATTGTCAGTATACTTATAACAATTTTGCTTAAATTTTTTAAATAAGTTTTGAACTGTATTTAATATTATATGGGCAATATCCGCAAATAGCTTACAAATATTGGTCGAAAAATTTATATTAATAATGGTAATTTAAATCTGACACTAACTAATAGTAGTAAGCATAGCTTGACGTTGTTATCGCTTATAAACAGTTTTATCCACTACAATAGATTTATTTCCACATTTCGGTTCACATAAGTTGTGAGTAAAAGGAGCATTATCTTTAAAATTTCTTTCTTATCATCAGAAGTTTAACCGACTAAAGCCTTTGTCCTTTGAACTCGTACATTATAGTAATTATGTACCATTTAAATTGGTCAGGGTACGCGCTAGCATTTGTCCCTGCATTGTAAGTTTGTTATCAAGAGTTAAATAACCACTTAACCGACCATAATGTATGGCTTGGTCGTAACCGCTTAAAGTCCTCTCAATGCAGTATGCGAGTACTGCTTCGTACTGAGTCGCATCTGAAAGCGCTTTCATTGTATAATCCCTATCTCTGGCTGGCTAAAACCTGAATTAAAAAATATACGGAAGCTTCTAGGGTATGGATCAAAAAGTATCAGGCATAATCAAATCGTGATTGCTTATAAGAAAATAGCAAACTAATCTTTAGTTACTGTTGTCTTACTTGGCTTAAGTTGATGAAAACATCTTATGAAAATGATAAAGAGGCTAATCGTTGGAACCACCGTCCCAATGGGCCAGTTACCTTAAATCCTCTTTTTGATTGGCCGCCGCGATTTTTTGCAGTTTTTCGCTGGTACTCTGCATATTGGCTTGCAGCATCTACAACCACTCTCGCATGCGTCTTGGCAGTAATTGCCTATTTTACGATTTTACCATCGTTAGAGCTTATGCAAAAGCCTCAGTTGGATTGGATAATTCGAGTATGGCTTGCTAACCTTATTCCCCATGTGACTTGTGCTGGGCTGCTGCATTTATGGCTATATAAGTTTAAAGGGCAAGATGAAGATTTTAAATTTGATCCACGACAACCTTCAACCAATAACGGAACGTTTAGCTTTCGTAATCAAGTCCATGATAATATGTTTTGGACTTTGTTCAGTGGTGTTTCACAATGGTCGATGATGCAATGTATAGTCTTTTGGGCGATGGCAAATGGCTATGCACCAGCATTCTTATTTCCAGATAATATCGTTTGGTTTTTCTTAATGTTTCCTTTCCTCATTTTATGGGCAAGCTTTCATTTCTATTGGGTTCACCGCGCACTCCACTGGCCTCCACTCTATCGTCTTGCCCACGCCGTCCATCATAGAAATATCAATGTTGGACCGTGGTCAGGCATTTCTATGCATCCAATCGAGCATTTCGTTTTCTACACTAACTTTCTGATTCACTTCGTTGTGCCGAGCCACCCTTTGCACATAATGTTCCATGGCTATATGCAGTCAATTCATCCAATTTTCTCTCATTCTGGATTTGAGAAGCTTTACATTGCTGATAAAGAGCGAGCTAACATAGGTGATTTTTTTCACCAGCTTCATCATAGGTATTTCGAATGTAATTATGGGACTGTTGAAATGCCATGGGATAAATGGTTTGGCTCGTTTCATGATGGTTCTGCAAAAGGTACAGAGGAAACACGCAAGAGAAAGAAAAAGATGTATTCTTAAAATTCACCCTTCAGTATTCTTGTAACATTGTCTGTGTTTTTTCTAGTTTGATCCAATCAAAGTGGCCTTACGTAAACATTACAAATCATTCTTGATGAACTCGGCTTTAAGCTAGCTTTCTAATTTAGGATTAGTAATGTTACCTGATCACGGCTTTAAAAATTTTTTTCCGAAACACCAGCAGCAGTGCANNTGTGAATATTGTAAATCACTTAACGTGGATTGGACGAAATTGAGCAAAACTGAAAAAATGGTAAAAGCTTTAATCCTAAAAGCTAATATTATGGCTGAGTTAAATGCATCAAATACCGATATTGATTAATCAAGCAATTTAATGTCTGTATTTTTTCGACCTATTGGCAGTAATAATATCTTCTACTTTTTTGAGGATAAGAAAATCTCAGGGTGTATAAAAACTATTTCGTATAATTTTGACAAAGACGGAAATATCAAAGGAATGTGGGAGAAATCTGGTACGGTTGCTCAGTTAATGGGCGCAATTAAATCGGTTGAGAAAGGNAAGCTGGAGATAGTTTCTGAAGCTGAGTGGAAAAACTTANNCGGTGCAGAGTAANTGCCNGAGCTTGATTATTTNTTGTCTNAATTNAAAAAAACTNAATAAAAATTTNAATTTGATCCAATAATGCANTNGCCNCGTAGTANNTNCTGTGTCACGNCNAAAATAGTGCGCGGTAAGCATGGTTACTTGCCACTCTCCCAATAGTTTANCATTATGGGGNGGAGCACTCCACTGCTCCGCCCCNAACTNTNGGGTNCNCCAATTAAAAATTTTCAGACTGCAGTTATTTTCAAATCTATATTTTGACTAATTTCCAAGCCAGTAATCACCGATTGGCGTGATTACAGTAGTTGATGATACATCTGCGCCTGCTTCTTCCCTTGCTTTCACAACATCGGGTCTTAAGCCGAATGTCTGCATGAAATCAGGATTTGGTACGTCCATCATCACATAGACAGAAGACTCATCTGGGTTAGTTGCCGCCCAAATTATCTTGGCGCCTTCTGCACCAGCCTTCTCCTCCATCGACTTCGCCATTTCTGTCCAAGTTTTGAAACCTTTAGATATTTTTACAGTGACTAACATACTGGGCATCATTTTTCCTTTTCTTATGACTGTGAACTTAAATTTAGATTGTAATGTAATATAATAATAGTGAGGTTTGTCCTGTTGCCGGTATTTGGTTATTCAACCAGATCACCTGACAGAGGGATAGTGTGACGGTTAACGGGGTCATATTCTTGTAGCATTGGTCTTCTTTCATCCAGCCAATTTACGACACCATCCTGGGCATTTTGCTCAAAGTTGTCGGCATCTCGCACTACAACTGCAATCACTTCATCACCTGCCCTTACGCAAAAGTGTGGAAATTCTGGATCACGATCCTTTCCGTTTTCGATNACATCATTCAAAAATGNTTCATAATGTTCNGGTTTTGGCTTGAAACGAATAATACTTAATTTTTTTGCCATTTTCATCTCCTAGAATTAATTTTAGTAGTTTGAATTAAGCTTAACCTTTTGAAAGTACAGATACTGTAGTAATAAGAATTAATATTTGCACTGATTAAGATTAAGAAATGTTTTAAACTCTGTACAAAGAAGAGTTAGTTTTGCTCACCGTCAAAGAGCTGAAGTTACTCTGAACAAGTTTATGGTGCATCTGGGTTGACTTAGAAAATTAGAGCTGAGATGCTTTTCATATCCATCATTATCGGCCCCGTTTTTTTCTTACATGAGCTTGTTCAACAATTCGATCTATGGCTACACTACGAAGGTCATCAATTGATGAATGCTTGTTAAGCTTAAGCTAATCTGCAAATTCAATTTTTTTATTGGCGAACTTCTACTGAGTAAAAGGTTATGCACTTAACCACTTCGGGTAATCGCTAACTAGTAAATGAATTGGTGCGGTATCCTCATCAATATAGGAAAACCGCGAGACTTCGTCACGGAAAATGTTATCTTTTACGTCATCGTTTACAGTAGAAACTTCACCAACAAGGACATCACCGTCGTGACCCCAAAAAGCATGCCAATCTCCAGGTAATAAAGTTATACTTTGACCAGGTTTTAAAATAATAATTTCGCCTGGGGAGAAAGATCGTTTTATGCCATCACAAAAAACTATGCCTCCTTTCCCCGTGTCATAATTTCCATGCGGATCTGATCCAAAAATTTCTACCGCTAGACGTGCACCCCCACGATTTATTATATCTTCCACTTTTTTAATGTGAGTATGCATTGGTGCTACCTGGTTATGCCGTGAGATAAGTAGCTTTTCCGCATAACACATGCCTTTTCCGGATGCTAAGTCTGCTAGCCTTCCATTTCGCAGTGTGAATAGGAAAAGCCCAGTGGTTTGAAAGTTACCCGTACCGTAATCAGTAATATCCCAGCCGCAACCAGCTCGAATGATTTCTTTTGCCTGTACCTGTTTTTCTCTAAATTCTTCAACAGACCAATACGCGAAGTCCGGTAGATGATGCCCAAAGGATTTAATCATCTCATTAGCTTNTAATAGTATATTATTTATTTCGGATCTTTTCATTAATATGGCTGGCTTAGAAAGTTTATATTTTTGCACCGCTGCTGTCGAAAAAATGAGTGTTTTCTCTCATAAACTCCAGGTTAATCGTTTCACCTAAATTGAACTCTTGGGATCCATCAACTCGCACTGTAATTATCCCTAAATTTGCGCAATCTACGAACAGAAAACTATCTGCACCCAAGTACTCAATCACATCAATATTTCCATTGATAGCGCTCTGCCTTTTAGAGTTTACTTTTATATGCTCCGGGCGAATTCCAAGTTTTTGAGGAATAACTTCCAGTTGCTTATCTGAACAAATTTCATCGATTGCAGAAGTAGTCAAGTCGTTACTATTTATAATATTCATTTTGGGTGACCCAATAAATTGAGCAACGAATAGATTTGCAGGGTTTTGATATAGTTCACGAGGAGTGCCGACCTGTATTATTTTGCCATCATCCAATACCACAATGCGATCTGCAAGTGTCATTGCCTCTGTTTGGTCATGCGTCACGTAGATCATAGTCGATTTAAGTGATTTATGAAGCTTAGCAATCTCGAGCCTCATTTCCACTCTCAGTGCAGCATCTAAATTGGATAGGGGCTCATCAAATAAAAAAGCAGAGGGAGCTCTTACGATTGATCTTCCAATAGCAACGCGCTGTCGTTGTCCTCCAGATAAATCTTTAGGATGACGATCAAGTAGCTTTTCCAGTCTTAAAACTTTGGCTGTTTCTATGACCTTCTCTCTAATTTCATCTTTGCTTTTTCCTGCTGTCTTTAGGCTGAAACCCATATTTTCTTTTACTGACATATGGGGATATAGAGCATAAGACTGGAATACCATTGAGAGGCCACGTTTTGCTGGTGGTTCGTCTGTAACATCCCTGCCGTTTAGGGTTATTTTACCTCTGGAGGTTTCTTCTAAACCNCCGATCATCCTNAGTAATGTTGATTTNCCACAACCGGANGGGCCAACAAAAATGATGAACTCACCAGCTTTAATGTTAAGATCGATACCTTTTATGACTTGTGCTTCACCNAACCATTTTTCTATACCAGACAACTCAATAGAACCCATTAGTACTCTCCGTTCGATGGCGAAGCCCACGCAAGCCAAACCGCTGCAGTCCAAGTAAAGCTATCACCGCCGCCTGGTGTGCCATCGATGGGATGAAAATATTCTGCAAAACCCTTTTCTAAAATTAAGGATTGTGTTCTTTTTCTTAAAAGTGTTGCCTCTGCTACATGTCCCATTTCGGACAAACCAATCCCTACCAAGGAGTTTAAAACCGCCCAGGTCGGTCCACGCCAGTATCTCATTCCATCGAACTTTTCTGAGTTGATTGAGAGACTGGGAATAGGATACCTCGTTTCCTCAAGAGTTTTTGTCAAAATCTTAAGCGTTTTGTCATCATCAATTCCTGCATACCAATTCAAGAATGATGCAGATGTTATATTTCCGGAGTGTTCATCGGTTCGACAGTTAATAGCATTAAAGAACTGTCCATCTGGGTTTCTTAGTGTTTCTATCCCTTCCCTGAGCTTGGAACACCATTCTGAAATTTCGATATTATCGATATCAAGGGCTTCCGCCATGTACAATAAATCCCGAGATGCTCGGAGTAGTATGAATGTCATTGTAGGGTCCGCAACCTCAAAAGGCCTATTCACCGACATGAGTTCTTCGTCCCACTTTAGTTTGCGACCTCGTTGGACTAACCATAGATACCGATCATAATCTTCTTTAGTTGGACGCATTGATCCATCGACATGGCTGGTATCACGTCGCGTATACTCTCCTACACCGACAGGATTAATTGCTCTCATTGCATTGTCCCAATCGGGGCTGTTGTCTCGGCCTGCCTCCCAGGGATGCGAAATAAAAATACAATTTTTGTCGGTAAGTCGCCAAGTCATGAACCACTTATGCCAAGCTTTAAGCTTAGGGAATATTTTTTTTAATCTATTGTTGCCAGTGGTTTTATCTTTTTCCCAGATGGCACGCACAAAAGTCGCAGCAACTGGTGGCTGACTAATGCCGCTTGATGAAATAGGCCCGCATTCTTCAGTACCCCATATGTCAGGCCCAGGAAAATAATCAGGATCATTGCTTCTAAATAGAATATGAGGGACCATTCCGTTATCCCATTGGCCTGCAAACAAAGACTCTAGCTCTTGCCATGCGCGCTCAGTGTCAAAAGTCGAGAAACCCCAGCCGGCAAAAGCGCTATCCCAGTTCCATTGATAGGGGTAAAGGCCCGCTGTCGGAACGGTAAAACCACCTCGATCATTTTTTATTAAAATATTTTGTGCTTTCTCATCTAGCTGCAGCCACTTACTATTTGTCATCCTTTTACGCTCCCTGCAGTAAGCCCTTTTGTCATAAAACGTTCCAGGAAGAGGAATATNAGCAGAATTGGTACCGTGGATATNACTGCTCCCGCCATCAGATGTTGCCNTGGGACTTCTGACGAGTTAAGCGAAGCAACNCCCCTTGTAAGTGTAAATGTTANGGGATCATCCAGTAACATAAACGCGAGTAAAAATTCATTCCAAGCAATCATAAAGACATAGAGGCTTACTGATGCAAGGGCTGGAAGCGCGAGTGGTAGTGTTATCTTCCAGATAACTGCGAGACGAGAAAGCCCGTCCATTAAACCGGCCTCTTCGATTTCATATGGAAGGCCTCTGAAATATCCTTGCAGCATATAAAGAGCCACTGGAATTGTTGTAACGGGATAAATTAGCACAAGTCCAAGAATTGTGTTTCGAAGGCCAGTAAGGGAAAACAAAATGTATATTGGCAGTGCAAGTACGATCATTGGGACCATGTAGATCAGTAAAATTGATCTGCTGAATGCTGAGCGTCCTCTGAACCTAAGTCTTGCTACCGCATAAGCGCCAGGTATTGAGAATGCTAAAGTAACCAGCACAGTTACGATAGAAACATAAAAACTTGTCCATAAGTAACGTGCAAAACCAAAATCTTGAAATAATTCGGAGTAACTTCTAAAGAGCAATAGTCCTTTTGAAAGGTCTATACTGAAGTCTAAGGGGTTCAATAAGAGTTCCTGTTGCGTTTTAAGGCTGGTCATCACCATTACGTAGAAGGGGATTAGAACAATCATTGTAAAAAAGATTAGACCAAACCCAGAAGAAAACTTTATAAAAGCCGCTTCTATTTCATGTCTGCCAGGATCATTAATTGAGAGCCCAGAAAGTATTTTTGCTAGNGGCAAGACTGTGCTTATTGCAAAGAGTNCCTGAGAAAAATAGTTCAGNAGGTAGGAAATATCTTGGCCAGTTGTAATNGGNCCATAAGTTAAAGCGTTTAATAAAATGGACGAAGTTATCATAAGCAANAGTATTNTANTAGATTTCACTGAACTCAGTATGACAATGCCNGCAATTCCTCCAAGGCTAATAACGATTAGTATATTCGGTTTTAATGGGAACCCCGAGATGAATGATAGTACAACGGATACAACAATTGACATTGTTAAAGCCCAGAGTGTTCCAATAGTTAATGCTGTGAGAGAAATATTCTTTTTATAGATCACAGCCCTTCCTCCTTACTAAAAAATTTAAAGAAGAAAAGTGAAAAGATCAGAAGAAAAATAAAAATAACTACGGCTACAGCGGCTCCGGCTCCTATATTTGATACTGCGAACGCCTGCTCATAGACATTTACTGTCAGTGTCCGAGTACCTGAGGCTCCACCAGTTAAAAGAAAAATATCGTCAAATTTATTAAAAGTCCAAATGAAGCGAAGCAAAAAGAGGATACTCATTATACCAATAAGCATCGGAAGGCTTATGTACCAGAATTTCTGAAGTGGACTGGCGCCATCCATATCTGCTGCTTCATACATTTCGGCATCTATTGATTGCATTCTTGCAAGAATAAATAGAAAGGACAAAGGAAAGTACCGCCAGATCTCGAATATCGTTACCATTATAAGAGCATTGGGTCTTTGGCCAAAAAAGTTAATTGGACTATTTAAAACATTCATTTGCAGTAATAAGTTATTTACAGATCCTGAAAATGGATCAAAAAGATTTACCCATGAAAAGGCTACTGCTATTACAGGAGCAACATAGGGAAAAAGATATAACCCTCTTACCAGCCCTTTGCCACGAAAGTTAATATTCAAAAGTAGTGCTGCGAAGAGGCCAACTACAACAGCTCCTACAGTTCCAAAAACAGTATAAAAAAGAGTCGTAAGAATAACGGTTATAAATTCTTCACTATCAAAAATCTTATGGAAATTTTCAAAGGTTAATTCAGAGTTGGTTAATATGTTGTCTCCAACACTTGAGGTGTTTGGCTCAGATACTTTGTACTCTTTTTCAGATCCAAAAAAGGAATCTTTAACCAAAACCTCAACTTCAATAACCTCGCGCTGGCCACCTTCCAAAACACCTATGATGCAGTATATTAGATTAGTCTCATCAACTGAACATCTGTCATCAGTACTTTTAATATCAAACGAATTTGGAATTATATCTGAAACTGTTACATCATNCAGTGGCTTGGTTTGACTGGAATTCCTAATTCTGTAGCGGATTTTTGCAGCATCGCCTGCTGCATTGATCTGACCTTTTAGTTGCTCTTTAATTAAAACTGTAGGTGGGCGTAAATCTGCTAACGAAATTGGTTTGAAGCTAATCCAGAAGATTGCGCACAGTGGTAATATTATTATTAATGAGACTGATAAGATGGTTGGGAGTAGCATACCCCATGCCAATCTTTCCTCGCGCTTTCCCAAGGGCCCCAGCCCTGATGGCGGCACTTCTTGCATTGTGCGCTCCAAATTAATTTAATGGATAAGTGCTTTATTTTTAGGAAGGCGGCAAGCTAAATCACCGCCTTCCAAGAGGAAGTTCTAATATACCTAATTTATTTTAGATAGCTCTGAGTTCATCTTTGCTACAGCTGCGTCAGCTGCAATACCACCATCAATGAATTCTCTTACAACGCGGTTTATCACCTGGCTGTTAATAATTTTTGATGCTAGGCCCAGTTGGCCTTCTGTGACNCCCCATCTCTGCGCTACATCTAAGCCTTCAACAATACTGGATATCACATCAGCAGGATACAAGTCAGACAATGGGGCTTTGCGATCAACTCCAACGTCTAGTTTGGCCCACCCATCAATATATTCAGTTGGGTTACTAGAAGTCCCGTTTCTGCTTGGAAACTTTCCTTCTGGCGCAATAGCTAGAGTGTCTAAATAACCATCGCCTACAGCGAATTTGACGAAGTCTTGTGCCGCCTCAGTATCGGCATCAACAGTTATCCCAAAATACCTGGAGTCGGCCCATGCAGCACCGGCTGGGTTAGATGGCCCAGAGAAGTTCGTTACGAAGCCAGTTGCACTTGCTAATTCACGACTTGTTGGATCAGAATTAATAGTGGGTGGAGCAGAGTCTCTTAATCCAGCCAACTCATCCATAATAAATGGTGACCAAATAATCATTGCTGCTTTCCCGGCAAAATAAAGTTCACGAGATTGCTGCCAAAATAGCTCACCATCAGGAGATGCATCTGCTATTGCCTTATAAAATTCTAATGCTTCGATTGTTTTGCTTTCCTCAAAACCAGAAAACCCAGAGCTATTTACAGGCGTTGCCCCATTTGCCAAAAGGACATGCTCTAAAACCTGACTCATAAAGTTTTCATCAACTTTGGTGGCTGCAACAAATCCGTACATACTTGGAGGATTGTGCAGCTTTGAAAGTGCCGTAGTCACATTCTCGTAGCTTGATGGAGCTTCCAGCCCATTTGCTTCAAAAAGATCTTTGCGGTAAACGACCATTTGGGTCCAGCCGTCAACTGGCACGCCTGCCACGCCGTTTGGAGTGGCGGCCATTTGAATGGGGCCAGGTGCAAACGTATCAGAGCCAAGCGCATCTACAACTTCCTGAGCTGCTTCTGGATCCAGTATTCCTGCCTCAGTCCACGGTAATGCGTATTGTAATCCATAATAAATAACGTCAGGAAGATCGCCTGCAGCGAATGCAGCAGTGGCCCGCGTTCCCATATCTTTTTCCTCTACCGGTATCATTTCAACTTTCACACCGGTTGAGGCTTCATATTCTGCCGCCATGTTCGCTTGTCTTTCTAATCGGGCTGGCTGTGTTTCTGTTGTCCACACTTTAATCTCTTGGCCGATCACTGTGGTGGATGAAGCAATCATCGTAATTAACGAAATTGCACCAGTTATTTTTCTTTGTAATTTCATAAATTCCTCCCAATACTTACTACTAAAATATGTATTTTTAGTCCCGTAATAATAATTAAGTATGATATAACGTTATATCATGAGTCAAATATAAAAAGTCTATTTAAATTAATATATTAGAGATTTTCAAGGAATATAAATTTGCATAATTTAATATTTTAGATATAACGATCTTGCATTAAAGACGTATATAATGAAAAATAAACCTAACTTAAAATCCGTTGCAAAACTCGCTGAAGTATCTGTTCCAACCGCTAGTCAGGTGATGCGTGGCACAGGGCGTATTTCAGAAAATACGCGTAAAAAAGTTTTGGAAGCAGCAAAAACCTTACACTATGTTCCAGACGGCCGAGCTGTCGCGATGAGATCTGGAGAAAATAGAGAGATTGGCATGATCATCCATCAGATAGCTAATCCNTTTAACGCGGAGGTAGTNAGCGGTTTAAGNGACCTATTAGACCGTAATAATTATTTGCTCTCTGTTCTCGACTCGCGAGATGAAATAGATCGGCAACAACGAAACCTCGAAGCCTTCATTAGAAGTTCGCGAGGTGGACTNATCTGGGTGCCTGCGCATGACACACCTAAANNNACTATTGATATGGTGAAAACATATGAAATACCCACTATAACGTTTTTGAGACAGGTAGGCCATGCAACTTTTGATCATATTGGCATCCACAACTTGGAGGCAGTAAAAAATGCTACTCAGTATCTAATTGATTATGGACACAAGAAGATTGCGTTTCTGGGTGGCTGGCAAAACTCATCTGTGCGTCAGGAAAGGGTTTTAGGATACAAAATGTCGCTTGAGGCAAATGANATAGCTTGGAGTGCNATAATAGATTCCGATGAGAATAAAAGGTCAGGTAAAGAAGCGATGGTGCACTTACTAACACGTCATCCCGATGTATCGGGTGTTATTTGTAATGGTGATATGGTAGCTTTAGGAGGATGTTATGCTTTGCAAGAACGGGACATTGTTCCAGGACGAGAAATTTCAATAATAGGTTTTGATGATGTAGCGGATGCTTCTTTTGCGACGCCAAGCTTAACTACCATTCAAACTCAGCCCTACAAGCTAGGGCAACTCCTTGCGAAAACTATAATGGATAGAATTGAGAACCCTGAAACCCCAATTTGCACAGTGCTAACTGATGCAAATCTTGTGAAACGGCTGACTACNGGTCCACTAATAAAAAAAAATTAATGCATTGATACGTTGAAGTTAAAGTCATTGCTTTATCTTTAACAGAAATTTATCCACTTCTTTTTTATCGACAATACTTGGGTCAAATTTCAATGAAATTCCCTCTTCTTTTACCGTAACTAGGCTTCTTTTTGAAACTTNATTGGTCAAAATATATCCAATTATTGGCCGATCAATTCCTTTCGCTTTCACCTCAATCGAGTCACTTACTTGGAAAGTNTCCCCGAGAAGTGATTTGGTCGAATTAGAAAAAAGCATCGAATTATTAGGGGCGGCTTGCTCAAGTCTTGCTGCTACATTTACTGCTCGACCAATCACAGTGTAATCTAGCCTTTGATCACTCCCAAAGTTACCAACACTACATACGCCACTATGCACACCAATNCGAATTTCTAATTTTTCTGGAAAGTTAAATTGTTCTTTAAATAATTCCTCGTTTTTTTCTACAAAAGCCAGCATTTCAAGTCCCATATTACAACACGCTAAGGCATCTTGCTCAGGCCCTTTGGATTGTGGATCGCCGAAAAAAATCATTACAGAGTCACCAATAAATTTATCTATTGTACCACCGTATTTAAGTGCAATTTCACACATGTTGGTTAGATAAAAATTTAAAAATCCACTTAATTCTTCCGCCTCCATACTCTCAGTGATAGACGTAAAGTTAACTATATCAGAAAAAAATATAGTTAACTTTTTTCGACCAGTTCCAGTATCGAATTCTATATCAGAGAAAATTTGCTCACAGATCTGTGGCGATAAATATTTTGATAGCCTGTCGGATGCTTTTTGGAGTAGCTGCTGCTGTTTTTCTGCTTCCTCTTTGGCCGCTTGAACAATACCCTTTTGACGCTCAAGCTCAACAGATAATGACTTTCTTAAGCGGGCTTCCAGCTTNAGCTTGCTGTTTTCTTTCTTAAGTAATTTTAGTTCTTCATCGTCAGTCAATATTCTTATCCAAACTAAAGAAAAAATTTAGGTGTTNACAACTTCCAGATTTGAATGTTTCGCCATATGCGCTTTGTCTCGCCAGCGATACCAAGAAACGACAGCCGGTAAAAACCATGGGTTTCCACCATAAAACGGTCGAGTAGGAAAAGGCAAATCGTCAAACGGAGTTATTCCCTCTCTTGCGCCAATAACCTTCTGGCCAAGTCGCATTCCCAAATAGCTTGCCATGGAAACGCCTGAACCGCAGTATCCCATTGAGTAGAACATTCCATCATGGCATCCGGTATGTGCTAATTCGTCAAATGTATAAGCGACTGTTCCAAACCAAGAATGTGATATTTTTGTTTTACTCAANTCTGGGAATATACGGCACATATCATAGTGAAGTTTTGGTCCACTCACGCTTGGGTTGGTTTCTTTTGCAGATACCCTCCCNCCAAAAAGTACTCTGGTGCGATCTGGTGAAGGTCTGTAATAATAAACCACTTTGCATGTATCACTAACAATGCGGTCAGTAGGGAAAAGTTGNTCCATTAGTTTCTTATCGAGNGGCTCAGTCGCAATAATGTAGCTTCCGATTGGTATAACNCGCCGCTGCAGCCATGGTGTCAGTTTACTAGTGTATCCATTGGTTGCAATTACCAGTTTTTTGCAAGAAATTTTACCTTTTGATGTAAGCACTTCGAAGCCCGTTAGGACTTTATTAATTTTNTCAGCATGGCAGTTGCCAGCTATCTTGGCTCCTGCCTTAATGGCCAAATTTAATAACCCACGGTGATATTTTGCAGGATCTACAGAGGCATGTCGGGGGAAAATAACTCCACCGTTATATAAATCAGTACCAAGTTCCTTTCTCTGATCTTGCTTCGAAACTATCTCAACTGGGATACCCTCCTCCTTTGATAACTTTTGAGNATCGTTTACNAGAATATTGAACTGCTCCTGTGAATGAGCAGCATGAAATCGACCACATCTTTTAAAAGAGCAATCTATTTTCTCTGTTTTGATAAATTCTTCAATCCATTCAAGCGCATTTTCACCTTCTTGTCTGATCGCACGAGCCTGATCTTGTCCATATTTTGCTTCTAATTTTCCTTGAGATGGTTTCACGCTAGTGCTGATTTGCCCTCCATTTCTGGTACTGCAACCGTAGCCTGGTTCTCCTGAGTCAATAACAAGAACCTCTCGACCAGCCCTTGCTATTTGGATTGATGCATGTAAGCCTGTGTATCCTGACCCAATGATCAGTACGTCAACATTTGTTGTGATCGTTTCAAAAGAATTTTCAAGAGGTTCGAGCCCATCTAACCAATATGATTGATTTTGCCAACTTTCAGCCCACATAGCATAATTCCATTTTATCTCCGTTGGTATAAACTTATAGCCCTAAAAAATTAATACAATGAGTTTCGGTGTTCCTTGCAATTAGATCTCGCTGCATTGATACGTTGATTTTTCAAGCCAATCTGACCTTATTTCTATTCCCCAACCCGGCATATCAGAAATAGTTACCTTACCATCGTCAACAGAGTAGGGGTCCTCAAGAAATAAGTCTTGTTGCCATGGGTAGTAATCTGCGCCTTCAATAGAGAACTCCAAATATTTTCCAGCATTTGGGATTGCCTTTAGTAAATGCATTGTAAAAAGTGTCACAAGGGAAAGATTTGCGCAGTGAGGGGTTATCGGAATACCAGCCGATTTTGCTAAATCCACAACACGTAGGGTTCGATTGATGCCTCCAAGATATAAAATATCTGGTTGTGCAATATTTACAGCGCCCATTTCAATCATTCTACGCCAAGTTGGTATATCGCAGTCTTGCTCACCGCCGGTGACATCGATCTCCAGAGCATCGGTCACCGCCTTAGTTTGCTCGAGCTCCCAGTAAGGGCAAGGTTCTTCAAAATGAGAAAATCCATTGTCTTGTAATTGCTTACCAATTTCAATCGCCCGATCAACCGTGTAGCAGCTATTTGCATCAATTAGAAGGTCAACTCGATCACCTAGCTCTCTACTTATGGTCGGAATTATTTCCTCAGTGCGACCCGGCCATTCATCCTTGTTCCGTCCAACTTCGGCACCTGCCCGAACTTTGAAAGCGTCGAAGCCAAATTCATCTCTCAATTTACAAAGACGGTATGCCTCATCTTTCGGCGTGATGTCTCGTTTCATAGATGAAGCATAAGCTCTTAGAGACCCAGGATCCCCTCCCAGTAGTTTTACAACGGGCTGGCCCACGACCTTTCCTTTCATGTCCCAGATAGCAGTATCAAAGCCACCCATAGCTCGTCTCAGATATGATCCAGGAAATTTGTGTTCACGCTCTGTAACTAAATCTAATAGATCATCTAAATCTTCTGTTTTTTCACCTAAGGTCCAAGGAGCTACCTGCCTATGCAGGATCTGACATGTTATATCGGAGTTATAAGTAGAAACTTGTCCCCATCCTTGTGCACCATCTTCATTAGTAAGCCGAACGAACCCTATATACTCATTACAAAAGCTTTCAATTTTTGTTATCTTAAACAAGTGATGTTCCTCATATTATTTATTTTCTTGAAGTATCAGTTCTGCTGCTTTTTCTCCTACCATAATTGACGGTGCGTTAATATTGCCTGATGGAATAGTAGGAAAAATAGAAGCATCAGCAANGCGTAAGCCATAGACACCNCTAACTTTTAGTTTTCCATCAACGACTGAATTTGCAGGATTATCGCCCATTCTGCATGTGCCGCACTGATGAAAAACTGTTTCGCCATGGAGTCGTGCATATTCTAAGAGCTCCGCATCACTCTTGACATCTTTTCCNGGGCTCATTTCTGTGTGAACTATTTTTTCTAAGGCTTCTGTTGCGGCGAGCTTTCGCATTAACTTCATTCCAGAAATCATAGTTTGTTGATCATATCGAGTGGAGAGATAGTTTCCAAACAATTTAGGTGGCACGGAACTGTCTGCAGATTGTATCGATATGCTTCCCTCGCTAGTTGGCTTGCATAGACTAAACCCCAATCTAACCGCGGGATATGGGTCAGGCATCATCAGAGGTCGCCTTCCATAGGGTGCCGTCGAATAACTTAAGGGAGAAAAATATAATTGTAGATCCGGTACATTAAGAGCTGGATCAGATTTCACAAATCCTCCTCCTTGGTTGAGGCTCATNGACAAGGGCCCGTTACGAAAAAATAGATATTGTAACGCAACTTTGATTTTTCCAGAAAGTGGGCGCAGTAACTGATTTAGAGATGGTTGGTTTGTTAGAAGCGTATGATCGAGTCCGATATGATCCTTTAAATGTAGGCCTACATCCGGTAAGTCACTGAGAACTTTTATATTGAGATTTCTGAGTTTTTCAGCAGGACCAATCCCAGAAATCTGCAAAAGTTGAGGTGAGCCGAGGGCGCCCGCGGATATTATTATTTCTTTAGTCGCATNTACTACTTTNGGGCTACCNTTATGNGAATATTCAACTCCAACNGCCCTTGCTCCNTCNAAAAGAATTTTTTTGACGAGAGCTCGTGTTATTACGACAAGATTCTTTTGTTTCTTAATTGGCGACAGATAAGCATTCGAGGCAGATGATCTCAGTCCCTTGTGCGTATTTGTTTGATATACAAATGAACCTTCGATATTTCCGGTATTGTAGTCAGGGTTTTTGCTTATTCCTATTTGCTCAGTTGCCTCCAAAAAGCAATCTGTTAAAGGATGCGCTTGTGTTGAAACATCTGTAACTCTTACTGGCCCACTCTGACCACGACTTTGATCGCTTTTGCCTTTCCAAGTTTCCATTTTCCGGAAAAATGGCTCTATGTCGTCCCAGGACCAGCCACTAGCATTCGCGCCCCACTCATCGAAGTCATTTCTACTACCCCGAGCGAAGACCATTGCATTTATCGAGCTCGATCCGCCCAGCACCTTTCCTCGAGGCCAATACATTTTTTTTCCATTAAGGTTTTCTTCTGGTTCCGTATAAAATTTCCAGTTTATGGATTGGTCGTAGAATAGCTTACCGTATCCAATCGGCAATTTAATATAAGGGTTATAATCTTTTGGTCCGGCCTCTAGTAGGAGTATTTTAGTATTGTTATTAGTTGCCAAGCGACCTGCAAGTGCCGAACCTGAGGAACCCGCACCGACAATTACGAAGTCATAAGTGCTCATCTAAAGATCTTCCAACTATGATGATCAAGTAGATTTATCCTTATTTCCTAACAATTGTACTAAGATTAAAAGGCCTGATGAAACAATAATTAATATCGTTGAAATAGCCGCAATCGTAGGGTCAATCTGGTCTCTCAGAGCTAGAAACATACTTCTAGTAATGGTGGAGTTATCCCCGCCTGCTACAAAA
>FUFK010038882.1_pt1 | contig 25319 bp, 19 predicted proteins | sample 1021851 | NCBI WGS metagenome assembly FUFK01 (sample SAMEA51879418, study PRJEB19060) | metagenome | reverse complement strand
ATATCCAGAAATAATGATTCACGGTATGCGTGCCGAATTGGCGCAGATTGGTTTCGAGGAAACCAAGACACCCGAAGCCGTAAAAGCAGCTATCGAAAATACTCCGGGCACGGTAATGGTAGTCGTCAATTCTGTTTGCGGATGTGCGGCAGGCGGCGTGAGGCCGGGAATCGCGATGGCTCTGTCAAATTCTTCACCAAAACCGGATAAATTGATTACGGTTTTTGCCGGAGCCGATATCGATGCGACGGAAACAGCCCGCGCGTATTTTGAAGGTTATCAGCCGTCTTCTCCTTCCATTGCTTTTTTGCAGGGCGGTAAACTGGTGAAAATGTTCGAACGCAAGGACCTGGAAGGCCGTCATCCGGCAATTATTGCCGAGCAGCTCACGGCAGTTTTCAATCAACTGTGTTCGGCACAGGCTGAAGCAGCAAAAAATTGATTTCTGCCCCCTCTGACATTTTATTTATCAGCCGTACCTGTCCGGTGCGGCTTTTATTTTTACTTTTATCAAAATCCTTGCCACAAAAAGCCGGAAGCCTTAAAATACGAATTGCCTGCACTAACGATCGGCCCACCCGATTATGTCAATAAATCAACGGCAACATATAAGATTTTCCTTGGATATCCCGGCTATTCTGACTACTGCGGATGGACGTCGCCATTCAACGATTCTCCAGCAAATAAGTATTGGCGGCTGCTTTACCGAATGGGAAGAAAATATCTACGCCGGCGATGAATTCAGGATTGAGATCGAATTGCCGAATAAAAACCGTCTGCCGCTTCGCTGCAAAGCTCTTTATCGTTTCGAAAATACGGGAATCGGGGCGAGATTCCTCGATATTACGGCGTTTGAGCAGCGCCTCATATCGGAAATAATCAATTACCGAATTGAGCAGGAAGGGATTCCGCTTGTCGTTGATCCATTCCGTGCACCGAAAAAATATATCGGTGAGGAAGATTATCCGGAGTTGACGGGACTAAAGCGCCGGCGCGAAGAAATGCTCGATGAAGCAATGTCGGGCGGGCCGGCGGAGTGATTATACTTTTATTCGCGTGACAAGACGCGGAAAATCCAAGAATAAATCGGCCGCCTCGCAACCAAGCATGTGATTGATCTCAGAGGGCGAAAACGCGCCGCAGCTTATACCAATCCGGAAAAAATTCAAAGTTCCTTCAGCCGAAGCGGCATCGTCAAAGACATTATTTGTAACGCTGGCGGTAGCTGCGGCGGATAGAAAACTACGCAGCCTTGCGGATTGCTCTCCGGTATTTCCAAGAAAATAGTCGTAAACGGCCGCATATCTGGCCGGCAATTGATTCGGGTGCAGATCCCAGCTTTGAAAAAAACCTTCCCGCATTGATTGCTTTACGTTATTGAAGTGTCGTCGCCAGGCGGAATGAATTGCCGAAACATTTTCCTGCTTTTGTTTTTTGTTCAATCTTTCGCTGCGGTGAATCGGTATCGGCATTTGGATTGTTACCGAATCTACCAGCCGGATCGATGAAGCGGCAAGCGCAGCCTGAAGCAGGTTTCGTGCGAAAATGCAAGCCGGATGACGTATATCCTGATCGGCGGCGCTTATTCCCAAAAGGGAAGTATAATCATATGCTCCAAAATGTACGGAACGGCATCTTCCGCGGGTAGCGGTTATGAATTTTCCTATGGCAACCTTTCCGTCGCGGTCAAATATTGTTTCCGGCGTTTCAGCCATCAGCTCAATTCCGATGGCGCCTTCTTTTAGTCGAAACCGCTTTTCGATGTTCGAAAGATAACCGGTCAATGACCTGACCTCCGCAACAGAACGGATTTTCGGCAGAGTAATTACAAAATGTCCGGGCAGAGCATTGCCTTTAACCATCAATGTTTTGACAAATAAATCAATCGTTCTTTTAGCCCGGGCTATGGTATGTCTTGAAAACGGACGGACGCGGATGCCGCAAAACGGCGACATCTGTCGGAGTTTGAGCGCTTCGGAAAGTTCCCGTGCAGCGTTGACTGCCGCTTCGTCTTCTTCTCTTTCGGTTCTGTATCCGAAGCCATCTTCGAAATCTATACGAAAGTCTTCGATTGGTTCGGTCCTGAGTTTTTCGGCAGTTTTACGATAGATATCCGCAGNCAGATCCGGACTTAGACCAAAGATTTCAGCAAACACATCGGGATTTGCGGCATAGGTTTTCAGCGTTTCACCTGCAATCTGGCCGAACTTTTCGGTAGTGTTGGATCTAAAGCGGTCTGCTCCGCCATAAACGGTATGAACAGGAAAACGCATCAGCGAATCAGTCAGGTGTTTTCCATTGGCGTGCTGTTTTTTCTGAATTTTAGACATGTTTGCCGATAATTTGTTTTGTAATGTCTGAATACCGGATAACTAGACATCTGAAAAAATAGCTTCCAGGGCATCGTCAAGCGTCTTTACGCCAATAATCCGAATGCCCAGAATCCGCTCGAGGCCTTTGCGATTGGATTCCGGGATAATAAGCTTCTTGAAACCAAGATGTTTTGCTTCGCGGGCACGATCGTGAGATTGCAAGACGCCTCGGACCTCGCCCGTAAGTCCGATTTCACCGAAAACTGCCGTTGTGGGAGAAATCGGAAGGTTTCGAAGGCTTGATGCAATCGCCGCAGCAACACCGAGATCCGCCGCAGGCTCATCGATTTCGATGCCGCCGGCAATGTTTACGAATACATCGTCGCCGGAAAGCTGATAACCCAAACGTTTTTCAAGTACGGCAATCAAAAGCGATGCGCGGTTGTGGTCAAATCCTTGTGTCATTCTCCGGCCTGTTCCGGGACGCGAGTCGCCTACCAATGCCTGCACTTCTACAAGCAGCGGCCGGGTTCCCTCCATACATACCGTAACGATAGAACCGGCGGCATTTGCCGGACGTTCCTGTAAAAACAATTCGGAAGGATTTACGACCGCTACCAGTCCACGATCTGTCATTTCAAAAACGCCGATTTCGTTTGCGGCGCCAAAACGATTTTTTGCAGCACGGATTATTCGGTGATTATGGTGCCGATCTCCTTCGAAATAAAGAACCGTATCAACAATATGCTCCAGGGTTTTAGGGCCGGCAATCGAACCATCTTTTGTAATATGACCGGTCAGGAAAATCGGCGTGCCGGTCTGCTTGGCGTAGATCATCAATTTCGCAGCTACGTCTCTTACCTGCGATACGCTTCCCGGTGCCGATTCTATGGTTTCGGTGTAAATTGTTTGTACGGAATCGATTATCAGGACAGACGGTTTCGTTTCGGCTGTCTTTGCAAAAATAGTTTCAAGGGAGGTTTCCGCGAGCAGAAAGAGGTTTTCGGCTGCGATGCCGAGCCTTTCGCCGCGCATTTTGATTTGTTTTTCGGATTCTTCACCGGAAACATAAAGCACTTTGGAGCCTGATAGACAAAGCTTTTCCGCTGCCTGCAACACAATGGTTGATTTGCCGATTCCCGGCGCTCCGCCGATCAGGACTAAAGAGCCGGGTACGATTCCTCCGCCGAGAACGCGATCAAGTTCACCTATGCCGGAAGGGCTGCGGGATTCGTCCTGCGGCTCGATCTGATTAAAAGGTTGAACGACTGATAAACCATTAAAACCAACGGAAACCGACCGTGCCGGCTTGCGGTATCTTTCTTCGACGAAACTGTTCCATTGCGAACAATCAGGACATTGGCCAAGCCATTTGCGTTCCGTACGGCCGCAATTTTGGCAGACAAATATGCTTTGAGGTGTTTTTGCCATCATGTATCTGAGCGACAAGCGCTATATCTTACCAGACTCCGGGTCTCCTGACTCACCTTTGGGAAAAGACTTTTGTTCATTGCCGTAAGAAATTTAACTAAACAGAAACATTCGTGTTAAAATAGCTTCGATGAAATGGGACGTAATCATAATCCGTGCGGTATTTGTCATTATGCTGGCAATGGTCGGCTTTTTGCTAAATCCGCTTAAATCCACGACCCATTTCCCGAGTTTCGGAACTGAGGACTATATTGCCCGCAAGACAGCTTCGGCTTTGGTCGGGGCATTTATTGCCATTGCAATCATTGCTTTCGAGATCCGTGCCAGAACCGCATCGCTCAAAACGCTTATAGGAGCAGCCGTCGGCTCAATACTCGGAATCGCGGGCGCATATCTGATCGGAATGCTTGTCAGCGCGCAAGACATCAATACTGTCCCGGGCGAAATAAAAGTTTTCCTGACAATCGCTTTGGCGTTCTTTATGGGTTACATCGGCCTCATGGTCGGCGCCGCAAAAGGTGATTATATTGATCTTTCGGCTCTTGGCGGAATATTCAGCGATAAGAATATAAAAAATGATTACAAATTGCTGGATACGTCCGTCATTATTGACGGCCGCATTGCTGACGTTGCGGAAACAGGTTTTCTGAGCGGAACCCTGATTATTCCACACTTTATCTTGAATGAACTGCAACAGGTAGCGGATTCTGCCGATTCGTCCAAGCGTCAACGCGGACGCCGCGGCCTCGATATGCTGCAAAGACTCAGAAATAACAGCAAGCTCGACGTCCAGATCCTGGAAACCGACTTTCCCGCAATAAAAGAAGTGGATTTGAAACTTCTCGAACTGGCCAGGCAGCTTGATGCCGTAATCGTTACAAACGATTTCAATCTGAACAAAGTCGCGCAGCTTCGCGGCGTTCAGGTGCTGAATATCAATGAATTGGCAAATGCCGTCAAACCCGTCGTTTTACCCGGAGAGGCAATGCGCGTCTTCGTACTCAAAGAGGGTAAGGAATACAATCAGGGCGTTGCTTATCTGGACGACGGCACAATGGTGGTCATAGACAATGCCCGCCGTTTAATCGGGAAATCCGCAGATATTTCGGTAACCAGCGTTTTGCAGACTACGGCAGGGAAAATGATTTTTGGACGCCTTTGGGAAGAGCGTCAGCAGGATGAAAATTGCGACGCAAATTTTGCCATACACGATTCGCGTTCGGTCGGTTTCAAAAAGGCAACCCGGGAGCTCCGGCAAACTACGATTATCGAGGAGCTCGAATCCTCGCAAACTGAACGGGGATGAGCGTAACGGCTATCATTGTCGCTGCCGGTTCGGGGCTCCGTTCGGGTTCGGCCGTTCCAAAGCAATTCGTCGAAATAAAACATCGCCCTTTAATCCTCTACACGGTTGACAAATTCCTCGCAGCGCCGCGTATCTCGGACTTAATCATTGTCGCCGCAGCAGATAGAATTGATTTTCTTCGCCGGACACTTTCCGGCGTGTCTAAGCCGGTTTCTGTTGTAGAGGGCGGTAAAACAAGAGCCGAATCGGTTTTCAATGGAATCTCCTCGCTTTCACGGCAAACGGAAGCAGTTGCAATCCATGATGCCGCGAGGCCTTTTGTAAAAGTAGAAGATATCGAAGCGACAATTTCAAAAGCTCTGGAAACCGGCGCCGCCTGTCTGGTTGCCGAGGTGCCGGACACAATCAAGACGGTATTTGCTGGCGAGATTTCAGGCACGCTGGACAGAAGCCGGATCCGGCGTGCCTTGACTCCGCAAACTTTCCGGACCGAGGTGATTCGGCGCGCATTCGAATTGGCCGATCTTTCCGAACCTGTTCCTGACGACGCGTATCTGGTAGAAAAACTTGGCCACCCGATAACGGCCGTCGAGGCAAGTTCGGAAAATATGAAGATAACTTATCCGGCGGATCTTGAACTTGCCCGAATAATGATTGAAGCAGGACTTTGATTTTATAGATTTTATGAGAATTGGCATCGGCAGCGACATTCATCGCCTGGCAGCGGGCAGGCCGCTTGTAATTGGCGGCGTCAGAATTCCTGCAGATTTTGGTCCTGTAGGACATTCAGATGCAGACGCACTTTCACACGCAATCGCTGATGCCATTTTCGGGGCTCTTGCGGCCGGCGATATCGGTACGCATTTTCCCAATGACGATGAAAGGTGGAAAAATGCCGACAGCAGGGAATTTCTGCGCCATGCGGCAGACCTTGTCAGAAAAAAGTCCTACGAGATTCTAAACATTGATTCAACAGTACATTTGGAAAGGCCTAAGTTAAAACCTTATATCGAAACCGTCCGGGATTCACTGGCTGCCGTTTTGGATATTGACATTGCACGTATAAGCGTCAAGGCCAAGAGCGGCGAAGGGCTGGACGCCGTCGGTGATGGCCGTGCAATACGGGCCGATGCCATCGTTTTGCTCGGAATACGAAGTGACGCCGGATAAGTGAAAAAAAAATTGATACACGCAATGCGGTTGGACTAGATTGTCCGCGATGTGCGAAACTTGGAAACCCCGAATATTATGCGTCCTCAGGACATAATTGCTAAAAAACGGGACGGCCGCGAACTGACCGCGGCCGAGATAGAAACATTTATCCGCGGAGTTTGTGACGATAGCTGGGCGGATTATCAGATATCGGCACTTCTTATGGCGATGTTTATTCGCGGCCTGAGTGACGACGAGACGGAAACCCTTGTTCGTGCAATGCTTGAATCCGGCCGCAAGCTGGATTTTTCGGATATAAAACTGCCCAAAGTTGATAAACATTCGACCGGAGGCGTCGGAGATAAGACATCGTTGATTATTGCTCCGATAGTTTCGGCTTGCGGCGTCGCAGTCCCAATGATTTCCGGGCGTGGACTTGGCCATACCGGCGGAACGCTGGATAAACTTGAATCCATACCAGGTTATCGTGTCCATTTATCACTTGCCGAATTCCATTCGATAATCGGTAAGTGCGGATTTGCAATGTCAGGACAGACAGATGATATTGCTCCGGCAGACCGCAAATTATATGCGCTTCGCGACGCAACCGCGACGGTTCCATACATTCCGCTGATCGTGGCATCCATTATGTCAAAGAAGCTGGCCGAAGGACTCGACGCTCTGATACTTGATGTCAAAACCGGTTCCGGTGCCTTTATGAAGGATATCGAAAGCGCGCGAAATCTCGCCATCAAGCTGGCCGGCACCGGAATGAAATTCGGGGTTGCAACCGAAGCTGTGATTTCAGATATGAGCCGCCCGCTCGGAAGGTTTATCGGCAATGCGGTTGAAGTCTATGAATGCATAAAAATTCTTCGAAACGAGTTGATTGCCGGAAGCGAAACAACTATGGAATTGTCGCTTGCCCTGGCGGCCGGTATGCTTAAACTCTGTGGCTACGACGAAAAATCGGCAGAAACGGCGGTTTCCGAGAGCCTTAGTTCGGGTAAAGCTTTGGAGATTTTTCGTCGAAATGTCGAGCTGCAGGGTGGCGACGTTTCCGTTTGCGATAAACCTGAGATACTGCTTGGCGAAGATCTCGTAAAGTTTCCTGTTCGGGCGGCTAATGACGGCTATATAACCGGATTTGATACCGCTGCAATCGGGAATGCAGTGGTCTTCTTAGGCGGCGGCAGGGTCAAGGCCGAGGACAGCATAGACCACGCGGTCGGCCTTTCTCTGGAGGCTACGACAGGTGATTTCGTCAGAGCAGGCGAAAGCTTTGGCACCGTTTTTGCCCGTAATGAAGCCAAAGCACGTTCAGCCGCAAAAGCAATCGCCGATGCCGTTAAAACAGGGGATTCGGATGAAATCAGGCCGCAGCCGCTTATAATCGAACGTATCCGCGGAGCCGAAATGCTATGTCATTGAATAATCAGATGTTTGTGAAAACAGGATTTCCCGGAACTTTTGTATTTGCCTTTGTTCTGGCCTGTCTGTCTTTTTGCCTGTCCGGCTGTGCTCCACGAACTGAGGCGCGTCGTGACAATTGCCAAATAAAAGTGGGCATTGTCTTTGATATCGGCGGCAAAAATGACCGTTCGTTCAATGCAGCAGCTTGGGAAGGCGTCAAACGTGCCGAACGCGATTTGCCTATCTGTCTTTACGATGTCGAACCGGGAAATCCGACGTCCATAGAGCCGNCAATGCGTGCTTTTGCAGAAAAAAACTTTGATCTCATTATCGGAGTCGGGTTTGCCCAGGGGCCGATTATGCAGTCAGTGGCCGAAGATTATCCAAACATCAAATTTGCAATCATAGACGGCGTTATTTTTGAAAAAGACGGAAAGACACCTAAAAAAAATGTAGCCTCGCTGGTCTTTCGCGAGCATGAAGGTTCGTATCTGGTAGGAATGATCGCCGCCTCGAAATCGCGAACCGGAATAATAGGCTTTCTTGGCGGCATGGATATTCCCCTGATTCACCGTTTCGAGACCGGATACAAGGAAGGAGCTAAGGCAGTAAATCCGAATATTGTTGTGATTTCCAACTATGTCGGAGTCAATGATGCGGCCTGGAACAATCCGGCAAAGGGAAAAGAGCTTGCACTTGCTCAAATAGAAAAAGGTGCGGATGTAATATTCACTGCCGCCGGTAATTCAGGGCTCGGCGCCTTTGACGCGGTTGAGCAATATGGCCGAAATGAACGGGGCGAGGCAAACCGCTTTGTCATAGGAGTTGACTCGAATCAAAATGGTGTAAAACCCGGATTTGTTCTTACATCGATGGTCAAGCGGGTAGATAACGCAGTTTATGATGTAGTAAAAGAAGTTCTCGAGCATCGGTTTGTTGGCGGCTTCCACGTTTTTGGACTGGATAAGGACGGCGTGGCTTTTGCCCTTGACCAATATAACCAAGACATAATCCCTGTCGATGTAATAGAAAAAGTGGAAGATGCAAAAGCTAAAATCATCGCGGGCGAGATAGTGGTAACCGATGCAATGGCGAAATAATTTATGCTCGAACTTAAGGAAATAACTAAGGATTTCGGCGGTAAGGTCCTGGCAAACGATAAGGTTTCGATAAGCGTAAAACGCGGAACCATTCATGCAATCGTCGGTGAAAACGGCGCCGGTAAAACGACGATTATGCGAATTGCCTATGGATTCTACACGGCTGACAGCGGATCTATTTATCTCGATGGCAAACGCGTGGATATCCGCAGCCCGCACGATGCCATTGCACTCGGCATTGGCATGGTTCATCAGCATTTTATGCTGGTGGACAATATGACGGTCGCAGAAAATATCATTCTCGGGGCCGAACCGGGATCTGCATTTGATCTGGATCTTGACTCAGCCAGGAAGAAAATCACATCCCTATCCGAACAGCTTCATCTTGAAGTAAACCCTGATGCAGTCATCGAGGATTTGTCGGTTGGTCAAAAACAGCGCGTCGAACTGGTGAAAGTCTTGTTCCGTGATGCGGAAATACTCATACTTGACGAACCAACTGCTGTCCTGAGTCCGCAGGAAGTAAGCGAACTTTTCACTATTCTGCGAAAAATGAAGGAACGCGGCAAAACCATAGTTATCATCACACACAAGCTTGATGAAGTGATGGCTATCTCGGACGAGGTAACCGTCATGCGCGACGGTAAATCCATCGCCAGCCTTACAACGGCTGAAACAAGTGTCCGCGAGCTTGCCCGATTGATTGTTGGCCGCGACGTGCTTCTCCGCGTCGAAAAATCTCAAGCAAAACCCGGAGAAAATGTTCTGGAAGTAAAGGATTTAACAGTGACCAACCGGCACGGCTATGCCATAAACGGCGTTTCTTTTACCATCAGAAGCAGCGAAATTGTCGGCATTGCGGGGATTGACGGAAACGGGCAAACAGAATTGATAGAGTGTCTGGCAGGGCTGCTGCCGGCTGATTCCGGCCAGGTCATTTTCGAAGGCCGGGATATAACAAATTTGTCACCCCGGGCAATTAAAGCCTCAGGCATTGCTCATATTCCGGAGGATCGCCACAAACGCGGTTTGCTGCTTAACTGGAATCTGGCAGAAAATTCGATACTTGGAGTTCACTATCGTGAGCCCTTTGCCGCCGCCGGCGGTTTTATGAGCGAAACTGAAATCGGGCGACACGTCGAAAAAATTGTCAATGAATACGACGTTAGACCAAAGAATCCCGCCGCTATTGCCAAATCGCTTTCCGGTGGAAATCAACAAAAATTGATCATCGGCCGGGAATTCGAAATAGAGCCGAAACTGCTGCTGGTATCACAGCCTACCCGCGGAGTTGACATTGGTGCCATCGAATTCATACATAGAAAATTAATAGAAATGCGTGACCGCGGAATTGCCGTTCTGCTTGTATCCGCAGAACTCGAAGAGGTAATGGCATTGGCCGACCGTCTCCTTGTCATTCGCGACGGCCGCATTGTGGGAGAAGCGAATCCGTCCACGACGTCTGCCGAGGAAATCGGCCTCATGATGACCGGCGGTTAAGCGATCTTTTCTTTAAGATCAATCTATCCCTGACACGGCCGGCCGGACAGCCCAAAATAAAACTGTGCCGGATTATTTGAAAGCAGACTTGATTGCCGCGACCGCACGCTGAAGATTATCCATCGATGTAGCATAGGAGAATCGAAGAAAGCCGTCGCCTCCGAAGCCGGCTCCGTCCGTAACCATCACGTGTGCATTCGTCAGTAGAAATTCAGCCACTTCCGCAGATGAGTTAAACCTGTTTCCAAGCAATTGCCTCACATCAACCCAGGCGTAAAACGCACCCTCAGGCATAGCACAGTTGAATCCATCTATTTCATTCAGTGCAGGTATAAGCCAATCGCGACGACGGCGATATTCCGCAAGCATTGCGTTTACGGAATTAAGCATCTGCTCCCGATTCTCAAGCGCATCCGCGCAGGCATACTGGACGAATGAGGTCGGATGAGTGGCAGAATGGCTTTGCAACTTGACCATTGCCTTTGACCACTCGGGATTTGCTATCGTAAACCCAATTCGCCAGCCGGTCATTGCAAAGGTCTTGGAAAAACTCCCTGCAATGCAGACATATTTTCTCAACTCTTCCGGCAATGCAACGGAAGAATATATACCTGCAGGCGGATAAACAAAGAAAAGATAACACTCATCCGTCAGGACAAAAACGTTCTTTTCAGCGCAAACTTCGACAATGCGCCTGATTTCCGCAGGCGGAATAACTTTCCCGGTCGGGTTATTCGGAGAATTTACGATCAAAAGTCTTGTCCGGGGTGTTATTGCCGCCGAGACAGCCTCGGCGGTAAGCACAAAATCCGACGTTTGAGTATCGATGAAAATAGGATTACCACCGGCGAAAACAATAATTTCGGGAAACGTAACCCAATACGGAGCGGGAACGAGGACATCGTCTCCCGGTTCTATCAGTGTGCAAACGGCATTAAAAAGAGCCTGTTTCCCACCGCAGGTAGCCGATACCTCGGCCGGAGTAATTTCCGAATGAAATTGCTCATTGAGGAATCCGGAAACGGCTTCAGTAAAACGGGATGCACCGGAAGACGGAGTATATTTTGTACGTCCTTTTTTCAACTCCGAGACAGCAAATTCTTTAATGAATTCGGGCGTATCAAAATCAGGCTCACCGACGGTTAAATCTATGATTTCCTTACCGCTTTGCCGGATCTCTGCGGCACGGCGTGCGGCCTCGAGCGTAAATGAGCCTTTCATCCGGGCAACACGTGACGAAACTTTGAAAAAATCAGACATAATCCAAAAAATGCATTAACTTGAAGCCGAAGATATTTTTTCCCTCATTCGCGATTCTACTGATTCGGGAATCAATCCCGCGACACGGCCGCCAAGAAGAAACACCTGCTTCATCAATGTAGATGAAACATAGCTGAATTCCTCGCCGGCCATTAGGAATACAGTTTCAATGGAAGGTTCCAGGCGGCGGTTCATGAGTGCCATTCGTAATTCGTATTCATAATCCGCAACAGCCCGTATTCCGCGGATAATGGCTTTGGCTTCGCAGCGCCTGGCGAAATCAGCCGTTAGACCCGAAAAACTCTCTACGCGAAGATGACATCCGTTACCGCCCAGGGAGGGTAAAATTTCGTCAATCATCTCGACACGCTCTTCCACCGTAAACATCGGTGCTTTGTCCGGATTGTTGAGCACTGCAATGATAATCTCATCAAACAGCGGCAAACTGCGTTGAATCACATCAAGGTGGCCATTTGTTAGCGGGTCGAATGAACCCGGAAAAATCGCACGTCTCATATCTTAAATCTGTGTTCTCACGGCTTCCGGAGAATTAAAAATTCTTTTGGAGCAATTCGCGGGCTTTTTCAACCGCCGCTGCATGTTCCGTTACATAGTCCGGATTAGGTTTCATGGAAATTATCGTCTCCAGCTCACGCCGGGCTTCCTTGTCGCGTTTCAGGTAAAGATAGGCCTGGGCAAGATGCAGCCTTATATTTGAATTGTCCGGCGCCAGTTTTAACCCCTGTTCGAGATATTCGACAGCCTTTTCCGGCCTGCCNCCGCCTATAAAGNGTGTTGAAAGCTCTATATCACCGAGAGCGTCAAAAGCGCTTGCGCCCTGATAATCCGGCTGAATTGCGATTACACGCAGGAAACTCTCGCGAATTTCGTCCAAGGATTTCAGACCGACGGTGATCGGGCTCATTCGTGCCAGTTCACCTAAATTGGCGGCATACCAGAAATGTCCGTCCGGCTTTTCCGGTTCCAGACGAGCGGCGATTTTACCTGCGTCGCGGCCTCTTTCAAAGATTTTTTCGGATTCTTCCGGCTCTTTTTCGGCTTTTCCCAGAAAATAGCAGATTTTGGAGTATCGCCATTCAACATCGTAATTACGATTGTTCGGGTCGCGGGCTTGATTAAGTACCGTTGCGGCTTTCCGCAGGTTCTCAATGCTTGCGCGCTCCGCAAAAAGATGTTCTGCCTGATTGATGGCATCGTCAATTTGAGATTTATTTACTGTCCGGATGGCATTTATTGATGAGGCATCTTGCGAACACCCAAAATGTAAGCACAATGTAATTACAATTGTAAGAAATTTGTAATCCAATAATGATTTTGGATGGCAAAATGTCTCTTTCATGCTACTATCCTAAATTGCTCTGTCATTTCGGAAGAGCCAATTGGAAGCCGACAGCTAAAAGTAACATATTTTTGACTATGAACAGAAACGGACAGGCTGCCGCATTCTATGACCTCGAAGGGACTTTGGTCAGCACCAATCTTGTCCATACCCTCGCTTTTTACGCCCAACGCCAGCAGGGACTTTGGCAGACGGCCAAAAAGAGCCTTGAGACGCTTGCCAAGCTGCCTTTTTTCGGTATTACGGATCTTTATTCAAGAAATGTTTTCAATGAGGTTTTTTTTCGCAGTTATGCCGGCATCTCTCAGGATCGGCTGCGTTATTTTGCGGACGAATTGTTCGAAGAAGTACTTAAACCGGCGGTTTTTGACGGAACGCCCGAACTGATAGCACAAGGTAAAAAAATAGGTCAGAGGCAGGGTGTTTTGACCGGGGCCTTGGATTTTACAATCGAGAGGCTGATGGATTATCTCGGCATTGATGATTACGTGGCGAACAGGCTGGAATTTGTCAACGGAATTGCAACCGGCAGGGTGCTGCCGCCCGTGATGGCAGCCGCTACAAAAGCGAAGTGGATTCGCGAATTTGCAGAAAAGGAAAATATAAATCTTTCGGAGTCATATGCCTATTCGGACAGTATTTCAGATCTGCCAATGCTCTCAATCGTCGGCCATCCGGTTGCGGTAAATCCTGATTTTCGTCTAAGGCAAACTGCCCGTCAGCACGATTGGGCGATTCTGGATCTTAAATAGTTTTCCGGACTCGGAGTATTTATTTTTATGGCACTTCAACTCAGACGAAAAACGCACGAATCAATTATTTACATTGATAAAGACTCGGCGCCGAGGATAATGCCCTTTGGCGAGGATTTTATACTCGAGGATATTCCGATCGGAACCCGTGTAATTTATCCGAATCCGCCTATCAAAGGGCTTCCGAATCGTGAAGCGGCGATAAGGTATGCCGTCAATCATCCCCTTGAGATGGAGCCTCTATATGCACTTCTCGAACCGGGTATGCGTGTAACCATTGCCATGGACGACATATCGTTACCGCTTCCGCCGATGCAGACGCCTGACCTGCGTCAGACAATGCTTGAAGTAGTGCTCGATATGTGTGCAGCCAACGGCGTCGATGACATTCATCTTATTATCGCCAATTCGCTTCATCGAAAGATGACGGAGTGGGAAATGAAGCGGATGGTCGGGCAGAAGATTTTCGATGAATTCTATCCGGACCGTTATTACAATCACGATGCCGAAGATGATGACAACCTCATAACACTTGGCCATACGCGGCACAATGAACCGCTCAGGATAAATCGCCGCGCGGCCGAGAGCGATCTTCTCATTTATCTAAACATCAACCTTGTCCCAATGGATGGCGGGCATAAATCGGTCGCCGTAGGGCTTTGCGATTACGAATCACTGCGTGCTCATCATGAGCCGCAGACCATCCGCGATTCGCATTCATATATGGACCCGCCGGCTTCGGAGCTGAATCATAAGGTTGTCAGGCTTGGAAAACTCGTTGACGAACAATGCAAGGTTTTCCATATTGAAACCGCGCTCAATAACAAGATGTTTCCCGAGGGCTATGACATTCTGACGCGTAATGAAGATGAATTTTCATTTGCTGACAGGTTAAAGTGGGAGGCAATGGCCCGCACGTTTTCAAAACTGCCGCGTAAGGCACGAAGAAAGATGCTTCATGCCATACCCGCACAGTATGAGATGATCGGATGCTATGCCGGAAAAACCGAACCCGTACACGAAAAAATCCTTGAACTGAATTATCGCCAATATGAAATTCCGGTTAAGGGACAATGCGATATCCTGATTACGGGTATTCCCGATATTTCGCCTTACAATGTTTACTCGGCGCTGAATCCTCTTTTGGTACAGGTGATGGCTCTTGGCTATCACTTCAATATGTTCAGAAATAAGCCCCTGATCAGAAAAGGCGGCGTTATGGTAATTACTCATCCGTGCTTTGATGAATTCGATCATAATTTTCATCCGAGTTACATAGAGTTTTTCCATCGTCTGCTGCCTGAATCGCGGGATGCGTTTTATCTTCGCGAAAAATACGAACGCGAATTTGCAACAAATCCGGCCTATGTGGAAATGTATCGCCGCGGCAATGCCTATCACGGCGCCCACCCGTTTTTTATGTGGTATTGGGGCGAGAACGGACGACAGCATGTCGGGAAAGTGATTGTTGCCGGTGCAGAAAACGCCCATGTTCCCGAGATTTTGGGATGGGAACGTGCGGATAATCTCACTGAGGCAATTGCAATGGCACGTAGTTACATGGGTAGAAATGCTGAAATCACGATGCTGCATCAGCCGATGATAGGACTGTGTAATGTCAGCGATTGATGGCCTGACGGACCGGATTGGCAAACAGTACAGTGGTTATCTTTGCTACCGCTTAAAGCTTTTTCTTCCGGCAGCGTGTATTTAATTAAATGAAGGTAGAAGTGAGCGGTTACGGGTCAATATGAAGTTATCACCAACGGAAATATTTAAAGATAAAACCATTTTATTTATTGGCGGGACAGGCTTTGTCGGGAAGGTAACGCTTTCGATGCTGCTGCATAACTTTCCGGATATCCGGCGTGTGTATGCAACCGTTCGGGCACGTGATGAAAACGAATCACGGACGCGATTTTGGACCAGTATCGTGACTTCGCCGACGTTTGATCCGCTCCGGGAAAAATATGGAGCAAAATTCGAAGAGTTTATACGCGATAAGGTAGTACCGATAAATGGTGATGTCGGTATCGAATATCTCGGTTATAGCCTGCGGGAAATCCGGGAAATAATGCAGCAGACGGACATCATTATCAACGGAGCCGGAAATGTAACATTTAATCCGCCGCTTGAATCTGCCCTGCGAACAAATGTTGTTGGTTCAAATAACATAATAGAACTGGCCAGAATGATGCCGCGGCCGACGCTTGTTCACGTTTCCACCTGTTTTGTCGCGGGGAAACGCAGCGGGCCTATATGGGAAAACGAGCCGGTCGTCGGATACTTTCCGCGAAAGGATGAGCTTGTCGGAACAAAGTTTGATGTCAATCGGGAAATTGCTGACTGTGCACGACTTAGCGAACAGGCTCGTCAGGAAGCAGACGATGCCGTCCAGATAGCAAAGTTTCGCGAAGCGGCGCGCAAGCGGTTTATCGAGGAAGGACGCGATCCGGATGATGAAACGGAGTTGAAATCTGCCATATTCCGTGAACGAAAAATGTGGATCCGTGAAAGAACAACGGAGCTCGGTGCGGCAAGGGCTGATTACTGGGGCTGGACGAATATCTATACATACTCGAAATCGCTCGCCGAGCAGATCATTGCATCACAGGATGACATAATTAAAGTTCTCGTGCGTCCATCCATTGTCGAATCCGCCGTCGAATATCCTTTTCCGGGCTGGAATGAAGGTTTTACGACTACCGCTCCGCTTATTCTTATCGCACTTCGCGGGCAACCGATTATCCCGGTAAATGAAAAATTGATTTTAGACATTATCCCTGTGGATATGGTCGCCGGTGTTATTCTCGGCGCCGCGATGAAGGCGCTTATCGATGACAATCCGCCGCTTGTATTTCAGGCATCTTCGGGAGATTCCAACCCGAACGACATGAAGCGAATTGTCGGGCTTGTCGGTCTATATAAAAGGCGGCATTTTGAAGAAAAGTCCACAGGAAACAAGATCGTCAATAAAATTGCCGGAATGATCGAGGCTGCACCGGTCGCACAAAAGACCTATGAACTAACCAGTGTCCCGATGCTGAACAAACTGGCGAAGCAAGCCGACGAATTGCTGGATAAAGCAACGCCGCGTTGGGGAGGCGGAAGAATCGGCAATATTATTTCCGATCTGAAAAAGTCCGCCGAAGAGTTCGAACGGACGACTCGGGAAACAATGAACGCTTTCGCCATGTTCAAACCATTTATGGTGGACAATGAATATCTTTACCGCTCGGACAACGTCCGTGAACTAATGTCCGCGGTAAAAGAACGCGAAAAGCACCTGCTGCCCTGGTATCCCGAAAAACTCGATTGGTACGATTACTGGCTGAACATACATTTTCCGGGAATGAGAAAATGGGTTTTGCCGACGCTTGAAGAAGAATTAAAAGCGCAGGAAAAACGTGCTCATACATATAAGGATTTGCTTGATCTCTTTGAGACGGCAACAAAACGTTTTGCTACGCGCGTCGCAATGAGAATAGAACGCGGAGGCCGACGCGAGCAATACACTTTTGAAGATGTCCGGGAACTTGTTTATCGGGCTGCCGGCTTTCTTGCATACAAGGGAATAAAGCCCGGTGACCGCGTAATGCTTGTCTCACACAATATGCCGGAATGGGGAATAACCTATTTCGGAATATTAAAGGCCGGCGCTACGGCGATACCGGTCGATCCGGCAAATTCAGTCGAGGAAATCGCAAAATTCGCCTTATCGGGCGAGGCAACGGCCATAGTGGTGTCATCGCGGATTTCAGCAGAAAAACATAATCTGCCGGATGTAATTAAACGCATTTTCAGTGAGGCGCAATCCGGAGAAAATGATTTGACACCACCACCGATCTGGACCTTTGACGAAGTTTTCGAAATGCCGGATGAGACCGAAGAAGCCAGGCGGCTTGCGCTTTTGCCGCAAAAAATTATTGGCAATATGGTTGCATCGCTGATTTTCACTTCCGGTACAACCGGCACACCAAAGGCCGTAATGCTCTCCCATAAGAACTTTACAAACATGGTTTCGATGTTGTCATCAGTGCTGGACATGGATATCACAGACGGTGTGTTATCGGTCCTGCCGCTGCACCACACATTCGAATTCTCCGCAGGTTTTTTGACCCCGTTTTCAAATGGCACCCAGATTACGTATTTGGACGAACTGACCGCAGAGGAACTTTCCCGCGCAATTGAAAAAGGAAACGTTACGGGTATGGTGGGTGTGCCGGCACTGTGGGAAATGCTACATCGCCGTATAAAGACACGACTCAGGGAAAAGGGAGACTGGCTTGCCGATATCGCGGACAATATGATTGAATTCAACGCCTGGCTTCGCGATAACACGCCTTTTAATCTCGGCCCTATCATATTTTTGCCCATTCATCGTGGAATGGGTGGAAAAATGAGGTATTTGATATCGGGCGGCTCCGCACTCAGCGAAAAGGTGCAAAAAGACCTGCACGGGTTAGGTTTTACGATTTTGGAAGGCTACGGATTGACGGAATCGTCGCCGGTGCTTACGGTTGCACGTCCCGGAAATAAACTCCTTAAAGGCAGCGTGGGAAAACCGCTGCCCGGTGTCGAGGTTAAAATTGATAATCCGGATGAAAACGGCGTCGGCGAGATACTTGCCCGGGGGCAGAACGTTATGCTCGGGTATTATAAAAATGAAGAAGCTACCGAAGCAGTTCTCAGCGACAGATGGCTGCGCACAGGTGATCTGGGACGTATTGACGAAGAAGGGAATCTGTACATCGTTGGCCGCTCAAAAGAAGTCATCATAGATTCCAACGGCAAAAACATCTATCCGGATGAGATCGAAGAACTATACGGCAAATCGGAATTAATCAAAGAGCTCAGTGTTGTCGGACTCCCGGATGAGGACGGTGGAGAAAAAATCGCAGCTTTGGTAGTACCCGACTATGAGAAAGACATTTCGCTGACCCGCGCCGAAGTTAACGGCAAAATCGAAATGCATTTTCGTGAAGTCTCGGCAACGCTGCCATTTTTCAAAAGGGTCAAAGTATTGCATATAACACCTTTTGAACTTCCGCGGACGGCCACAAAAAAAGTCAGGCGTCCTGAAGTTGTCGAGATGCTCCTTGCCCTCGAAGAACGCGAACGCAAGAAAAACAGAGAAGTCATCGAGGCTCGCGGCGATGATAATTCGCTTTGGATAAGAAAAATTGTTGCGACCGTTTCTAACAGGCCGTTGTCGGATGTGTCTCTGTCCGATAAGCTTGCGGATCTGGGGTTTGATTCCCTTATGTTTGTAGAATTGCAGGCGGCGGTGGAAGATGCAGGCGGGCGGGTGCTTTCGCCCGACACACTTAACGAAGTTCAGACAGTCCGTGAGCTTCTTACAGCCGTAAGGCGTATAGATAAATCCAAAAAATTAGCGGACGAGCCCCGCATCGAGATACAGAAAGAAGAAGAGGAAATATATATTCCATCGCTGGTGCGGCGCGTGGGCAATGCGATAGTTGATTTTGCACAGGACAGGCTCTATGACGATATTCTGGACACAAAGATAGAAGGGCGTTCAAATATACCTCAACACGTCAATTTTATCGTTGCGCCGAATCACGCTTCGCACCTGGATACCGGACTGGTCAAAAAAGCGCTGGGCAAGGAAATTGCGGAGCAGACCGTTGCAGTTGCGGCGGCGGATTACTGGTTCGATACAAAGTACAAGCGTGCATATATGAATAATTTCACGACGCTGGTACCGATAGAACGAACCGGCAGCCTGCGGCAATCGCTGCGACATGTAACGCGGATACTCAACGAAGGCTACAATGCGCTTATTTTCCCCGAAGGCACACGTTCGCTGACGGGAGAAATCGCTGAATTCAAACCTGTCATCGGCTATCTGGCGTTGAATCAAAAAATCGGCATACTTCCGATTTATATCTGGGGCACTTTTGAAGCGTATCCAAAAGGGACGACAATACCACGCAGGGAAAGCATCGGAGCTAAGATCGGAGCTAAAATCGGCCGCTTTTTAACATACGAGGAACTGCGAGACATGACAGCAGGCGTCCCGAATACCGAAGCTTACCGCTTGATTGCGGCACGCGTTCAGCACGAAGTCGAAAACCTCAGAGATGGCCGCCGCGAACCATTTGATGTTGCCGCAATCAGAAAATTGTGGAGGGCCGAGCGCCGACGCGCACGACGGCAGCAGCCTGTAATAGATGAATAGAAATGAAACCTAAACGTAAATTACCGGCAAAAAAGGAAAAGAAGATACTCATTACCGGTGGCACCGGATTTCTCGGTGCCGAAATTGTCCGGCGCCTGATTGAAGCAGGAGCAAAAAATCTCAGGGTTCTGGCGTCAAGTGTTCCCGAGTGGATGAAAGATGCCGGCATCGAACCCATCGAGGGATCCATTTGCGATGCTGAAACGGTAAAGAAATCCGTAAAAAATGTCGGGGCAGTTTTTCATATCGCAGGTAAGGTATCGCGAGACAATGACGATGCGGCACTGATGAACCGTGTCCACGTACAGGGTACACGCATGCTTTGTCTTGCTGCAAAAGATGCAGATGTAGATGCATTGGTTATGGCTTCCTCAAGCGGGACTATTGCCGTAAGTGAGGATGAGCAGATCTTTGATGAAACATTTCCTCCACCGGTGGAGATTTTATCGCGCTGGGCATATTATGCTTCGAAATATTTTCAGGAACGGACGGCAATGGAAAACTTTTCCGGAGAAGGCCGTCGTCTGGTAATTATGAACCCGACTCTGCTGCTGGGACCGGGAGATGAAAGATTGAGCTCAACCAAGGTGGTATTGGATTTTCTGGGTCGAAAAATACCATATTGCCCAAACGGAGGTCTGAGTTTTGTCGATGTTCGCGACGCTGCGGAGGCATTTATTGCTGCTCTTGATCGCGGCCGCAATGGCGAAAAGTATTTGCTTGGATCTGCAAATATGAGTTTCGAAGAATTTTTTGGCCGTCTCGAACGTCTCAGCGGTGTCTCCGCTCCCCGGCTCCGTATGCCAAAGCGGCTGGCTGTTGCCGGTGCTGCGGCCGTAGAATCAATTTTCAAAAACTGGCGGCGCGCTTCACCTGTTGCATCTTCTGAAGTGGAACAGGCAGAGCATTTCTGGTATCTCGATGCAACGAAGGCAAAAGAAGAACTCGGGTTTTCGCCGCGTGATCCGCAGGAGACGCTCAACGATACCATTCATTATTTACGTGAAAATTTTTTAGGCGATGCGATTTTCCGATGATTCTCAAAGTGCAGACAGATTTACACGTTTTTTACGCGTGACAATAATCTGCGTGCAGCAAAAATAACAAGACCGATTACTCCCGCAACTGCTATAGGCAGTGCTTCCTTTTGCAAATCAACGCGGGTCAGCAGCCAGATTATCAATAATAACGACAATACAACAACAATGTTGCCCGCCGGTGATTTGAAGCGTGCGGGCGGTGAGTTCCCGCGGCGTCGGAATACGGGTAATGCGGCACAAGTTGTAGCATAAACAAGCAAGCGTGTAATTGTGGCAATCGCCAGAGCTGACAGGAAAGATGAATAAAGTGTGAGTAGCAACATCGCGGTTATCGTTACTGCTATAGATAAATGCGGTGTTCGAAAACGGTTGTGAACCTGAGACAGAAACAACGGTAAATCACCGCGTTCCGACATTGCGAAAAGTAACCGCGTACTTCCGAGAATGCCTACATTAAGATTGCCCAGAATAGAGATCAGTGCACCGATTGTAATGAATCCCGCACCAAAATATCCCATATATGTTGAGGCTGCATCTGCTAAAGGGCGTTCGGAAGCGGAAAGATTCGGTAAGGTTCCGATGCTTACCACCTGAATAAGAATATACAAAACTGCTACCGCGCCGACCGCCACAAGAAGTGCGAAAGGTACGCTGTGCTGTGGATCTTTTGTTTCGCCGCCCAAAACAACCGCCATCTCAAAGCCAACAAAAGCGTAAAGAAGCAACAACACGGCACCGGAAAAATTTCCATATTCCGGCACCGTATCGAAATGAAAGTTGTCAGGAGAGATAAAGAACAGACCGACAACGGAAAATAAAATCAGCGGAATCAGTTTTCCCGCTGTAAAAATATTGCTTGCTATTGCCGATTGGCGGACGCCGATTAGATTTATGACGGCAAGCGCGAGGACAACCATTATGATTGCGGCGGAACGTATTGATGGATCATCGAACCTGCGGTCAAAGAAACCCAGATAAGTTACAAAGAGGTTGCAGTTGGCGGCAAAGGTTGCAACCCGAACTATCCAATATAGCCAGCCTACTTCAAAACCTACAATCGCTCCGAACGCTTCCCTTGCGTACAGGTAAGGCCCGCCGGTAGCGGCAAACCGGCTGGAAACCTCCGCATAGCACAAAACTACAAAGCCGATTATTACCGCGCATGCAAGAAAGGCAAAAATACTGTAAGAACCTATAAGAGCGTGAACCTTTGCCGGAAGGCCGAAAATTCCCGCGCCGATTATGGTGTTTATGGTAATTGCCGCAAGGTCCCAGCGGCTGATTTCCCGAACGAGTTTTTCTTCTGTCATTATTTCATTCAGTTAAGGTACATTTGCCCGACAGGGTATTTTGTTTATACTCTGAAAAAAACTTTCCGTAAAGATGCCCGTATTTAAAAATATGATTTTACGCAAACTCAAGCTTTCGATTGCCGTCATTGTATTTTTGTCGGTTATGCAGCCAATTTTTGCCGGTGGTGAAATACTGCGGCCCAAAGATTACCGTCCCCCTGTATTCGAGAAATCCTCCCGGCTGCAAATTATTGTTGATAATGCTGTTAAGGCAATGTTGGCCTCCTATCCCGACGGCTCTTTTTCTCCGAATGACGTTGCTGTCACGGTGATTGATCTTCGCAATCCCGACAAACTCCTAATCGCCGATTACAGGGGCGAGGCTGCGATCTATCCTGCCAGCGTCGTCAAGATGTTCTATATGGCAGCCTTGGAACGACAGCTTGAGGATGGAAAGATAAGGCTTACTCCCGAATTAAGCAGAGGGCTTCGGGATATGATTGTTGTATCGTCGAATGAGGCCACTCAGTATATCCTCGACGTGCTGACAGAAACTTCCAGCGGGGCCGAGCTGCCCCCGCAAGAGTTTGCGAAATGGCAGTACAAACGAAATCGTGTGAACCGGTTTTTTTCCTCGCTCGGCTATACCGGCATCAATGTAAATCAGAAAACATTTTGCGAAGACGCTTATGGTATAGAACAGCAATCGCGAAACTATAAAGGCGAAAATCGCAATATGCTTACGACGAATGCTACTGCCCGACTGATGGCCGAAATTTCACTGCGCCGTTTCATTTCTCCGCAAAGAAGCGAGGAAATGCTCGGATTGATGAAACGAGATCCCTATCGACCCGTTGATGACCCTGATGACCAATCGGTCGGATTTACCGGAAAGGCATTCATAGATAACAAAATTGAAGGAGCTAAACTGTGGTCTAAAGCCGGCTGGACCAGCAAGGCGAGACACGATGCAGCTTATGTTGAAACGGCAGACGGGCTGAAATTCGTAATCGTTGTTTTTACCGAAAATCATGCAAATGACCGTAAGCCGATTCCTTTCATAGCTTTACAGGTAATGCAAGGCCTGAAATCCAATAGTTGAGATAAACCGAAAAATGAAAAAACTGCTTCTTTCCTCAATCGCTGTTTTGTTGCTTTTTGTTGCGGGACTTGCCCAAAGCGGTTATAAAAAACCGCCTAAGGAAATCCAGGAAATTCTGGACGCTCCGTCTATCCCGGCCGTTTCCATTTCGCCCGGCCGTGACAAAATCGGGCTGCTCGAGCCACTGCGCTATCCGCCGATTTCCGAATTGGCAGAGCCGATGCTGAGGCTTGCCGGCGTCAGAATAAATCCGAAAAATAATGCACAGCATCGCCAGCAATATTCCGTTAGTCTGACGTTGAAAAATATTTCTGACGGAAAGGAGTTTCCCGTCCGGCTTCCTGCCGGTACCAGGATTGCAGCGCCCAGATGGTCGCCCGATGGCAGGCATATCGCATTCGCAAACATCACAGCCGGCGGTGTCGAACTCTGGTTTGTTGACACCGCTTCCGCAACCGCAAAAAAAATTCCGAATCTCTATGTAAATACCGCATTCGGCGGTTTTGATTGGATTGATAACCAGACGTTGATTGTCCAATCCGTCCCCTCAAACCGCGGTCCGGCTCCGGAATATCGAGACGTTGTCCCCAATGAGCCGAATATTCAGGAAACTACCGGTCGAGCCGGCGCCGTGCAGACATTTCAGGACCTTTTGCGTTCACCCAACGACGAGAAACTTTTTGAATATTTCGCAACGTCGCAGCTTGTCTTTGTTGAGACAAACGGCAAAGTCCGTAAAGTCGGTTCACCGGCCATCTTCGAAACCGCCGATGTTTCGCCCGATGGTAAATATATCCTGGTTTCGAAAATACATCGCCCTTTTTCTTACCTGTTTCCGGCTTCGCGTTTTCCAAAGACGGTCGAAGTCTGGGATGCTTCGGGCTCTGTTGTCCACACAATTGCGGAAATCCCTCTCCAGGATGCTCTACCTGTTCAGGGCGTACCGACGTCTCCGCGTTCTTACGGGTGGATTCCGACAGAATCCGCAAAATTGATCTGGGCCGAAGCTCTCGATGGCGGCGATCCAAGGAATAAAGCTGATTTTCGCGACCGGTTGATGGTATTGGCTGCACCGTTTAACTCCAAACCTGCTGAACTTCTGAAAACTCAGCATCGCTATCAGGGAAGGCTTTTCGGTGAGCGTGATGGTCTGATGCTTTATTTCGATTTTGACCGTGACCGCCAGCGGCGTCGAATGTTTGCAGTTGACTACAGAAACCCGTCATCACCCAAGTTGATTTCGGACCTGAACGTTAATGATCGTTACAATGCGATCGGGACTCCCGTTACACGTGTTCTACCAAACGGCGGAGAGGTCGTCCGGCAATCCGGAGACAGTATCTTCCTGACCGGTGCCGGTGCTTCGCCAGACGGTGACCGCCCGTTTTTGCGAAAACTCAACCTAAAAACGCTTGATACAGTAGAGCTGTTTCGATCCGGTAAAGATGAATATGAAACCTTTCTGGCTCTTTTGGACGACGATGGCATAAATTTTATCACCCGCAAGGAATCGCAAACCGAGCCGCCAAATCTTTTTGTTCGGCAGTATTGTCCGCCCGAGAGGATCTGTACTGCAATGGCATATCGTCAATTGACTGAATTCAAGGATCCGACTCCGCAACTGCGCGGCATCAGGAAACAGCTTGTCCGCTATAAGCGTGCGGACGGCGTCGATCTTTCATTTACACTTTATCTTCCACCGGGTTACAAGGAAGGAACCCGCCTGCCGACGGTTGTCTGGGCATATCCTCTTGAATTTACCGACGCTGCCACGGCAGGACAGGTTTCAGGCTCCACGAATCGTTTTACCCAGATCGGAGGATACTCGCATCTGTTCTTCCTGCTTCGCGGATATGCGGTTCTGGACGATGCCACGATGCCTGTAGTCGGCGACCCTCTTACCGTCAATGATACGTTTATTGATCAAATCGTCGCTTCAGCCAAAGCGGCGATAGACAAAGGCGTTGAAATGGGAGTAGTGGATCCCGAACGAGTCGGCGTTGGCGGGCATAGTTACGGAGCATTTATGACCGCTAACCTTCTTGCACATTCCCGTTTGTTCAGGGCAGGCATTGCACGCAGCGGTGCTTACAACAG
>FUFK010775515.1_pt1 | contig 25320 bp, 19 predicted proteins | sample 1021851 | NCBI WGS metagenome assembly FUFK01 (sample SAMEA51879418, study PRJEB19060) | metagenome | reverse complement strand
CGCATGGGTTGATCTGTGGGCGTCTGCTGGGGCCGGTTCTGGCCGCCAATAGTGATGTGCTCGGTGCCTCCCGGCGGTTTTCAGAAGTGCAGACATGGCTGGCAGAGGGTTTTGATTTGCCCGAGACCGGCACATTCACCGCCCTCTCGGCCCTGCTTGACGATTGGGGGCTGGAGCGTCTGAACCGCTGGATCCCCGAAGGGACCGACCTTGTAGAGACTGCGCAGGAAGCGGCGGCGTCTTCCTCCATGCGGGCAAACCCCTGCGCCCTGAGCCAAGATGCGCTGGAAAATTGCATCCGGGCTGCATTGTAAGTCGGGCAGGGGCCAGATGCCCCCGCCCGTTTCTTCTCACGTGGCGCGCGGCGGTGTATTGCCGTCGCCCAGGTCCCAGAACACGCCCGCCATCACCCGCAGCGCATCGCGGCAGACGGGTTTCAGCACATGTTCATCCGGCGCGTGCTGCGAACAGCTGCGATAGGAATGCGGCACCCAGACCGTCGGCAGACCCAGAATATCGCTGAAACTGTCGTTGGGCAGGGAGCCTGCAAGGTTCGGCAGGATATGTGGCGCTTTTCCGGCGCTTTTCGTGAGGGAGGCGGCCACGAACTTCACCCAAGGGTGATCCGCATCCAGCCGCGTGGCGCGGAAGAAGCCGCGGTCATGCGGCTCGATCCGCACATCCTCGAACCCGTGTTTATCAAGGTGACGCCGCAGCGCGGGCAGAATGTCTTCGGGATCGGTGCCGACGACATAGCGCAATTGGCAGGTCGCGGTGGCGTGGGCCGAGATCGCATTGACCGGCGCTTCGGGGACGCCGCTTTTCATCGCGAGAATGGCAAAGCTGTTCCAGCCATAGGCGCGCTCGACCGGGGTCAGGTCTTTTTCGCCCCAATCGTTGTCGATGGCGGGGCCATCGTCGCTTTCGATCGGCAGGTCTTTCAACGCCGCGCGGACCGAGGGGGTCAGGCTGTCGGGCCGCCACTCGGAGATCTGGATTTGCCCGCGTTTGTCGGTGATGGTCGCCAGCGCTTGGGCCAAGATCATCGCCGGATCGGCCAGCAAGCCACCCCAATTGCCCGAGTGATGCGCCCCGTCGCGTTTGTCGATGATCAGATCAAAAGAGACCCCGCCGCGCGAGCCCATGAACATGGTCGGCACATCGGGTTGCAGGCGCGGCCCGTCCGAGGCGATCAGCACATCCGCCGTCAGCTTCTCGCGATGTTCGGTAAAGAACTCTGGCAAGCCCGCGCTGCCGGTCTCTTCGCTCATCTCGATCACGATGCGGCAGTTGAACCCCAGCTTGCCGCGCGTTTTCAGCACGGCCTCAAGAGCGGCGATATTGATCAGGTGCTGNCCNTTGTTGTCGGCNGTGCCGCGGCCATAAAGCTTGTCGCCTTCNTCNACNANTTTGAANGGATGCAGCCCNTCGCGCCACTGGTCGGTCTGGGCGCGGATCACGTCGCCGTGGCCATAGGTCAGCACGGTCGGCAGGTCATCGCCCTCGCGGCGCTCGCCCACCAGAAAGGGGCCTCCGCGCGGGTCGGGATTGTCGTGAAAGCTACAGGCAAAGCCCATCGCGGTCAGCCGCGGCTCCATCGTCTCGACCAGATAGCGTTTGAGCTCGGGGGCTTGGTCGGGGTTCTGGCTCTCGGTCTCGTACGAGACGAGGTTGGCCAGTTCGGCTTGGAATGTCCCCTCATCGAAATAGGTCGAGATCGCTTCGATCGCGCTGTCGCGGGTCATGCTTCAATGTCCTTTGTCATATCTTCGGAAATGGCGTCGCCCCAAGGCGACATGATCTCGGTGCAGCCGGAATTCTGCCCGTTCGCGCGCATCACGCCTGCGGGACAGGCGAAAGCGTAGGGAAAGATCGTGCGTTTGGTCTCGGCGACCTCATTGTTCTCGCGCAGCCGGTCGAGCACATCGCGCGGCAGACTTTCATCGGCGATGAGCTGGTTGGTGTCCGAGGCGTCGATGCGGGGGGCGTGGAAACTGTCTTCGAGCGACATGTCGAAATCAGTGACGAAGGAGGACAATTGCGCCACCGCGCCGAGAATTTTGCGCCCGCCGGAGGCGCCGAAGGCGAAGCGTTTGTCGGCCTGTTCGCCGATCACCGGGCAGACATTCATCAGGCAGCGTTTGTTCGGGCCGAGCGAGTTTGGGCGGCCCTGAACCGGGTCGAACCACATGATGCCGTTGTTCATCAAAAACCCGGTCGAGGGCGAGACGACGCGGGAGCCGAAGATCGACAAAAGCGTCTGCGTCTGCGCCACCATATTCCCGTGACGGTCGACGACCGAGAAATGCGTCGTGCAGCCCGGGGCCTCGGGGCTTTCGCCGGTGTCGCCCATCGATCCGAGCCGCCGCGCATAAGCGCCCTTCAGCGCCGCAGCCATCGCGGCATAGCTGTCGGGGCCGGGAGCGCTGCCGAGGTCTTCGGTTTCCAGCGAGGCAAAGGTGTCGCGGAAAGTCGGGCCAGCGGTCAGCCCCGGGACGACATGGAACCGCGCGTCGCGGTAGGCGAAGTCAAGCGGGGCGTGGAACTCGGCGCGGTAGGCTTGCAGGTCGTCGCGGCTGAGGCAGCCGCCTTTCTCCTGCACATCCCGCGCCATGGCCGCGCCAAGGTCACCGTCATAGAGCGTGCGCGCCCCATGCCGCGCGATCTGGTCAAGGCTGTCGGCCATGCGCGATTGATCCAGCCGTTTTTCGGCCAGCGCGGTCCAACCGCTGATCGTCGGCCATTGCCCATCTTCGAGGAAAACCGCCGCAGCGTCGGCATCTTTGGCCAATTCGCGGGTGCAAGAGGCNATGACGAGNGCGGCATACCAATCCACCGTCAGCCCCCTGCGGGCGTGGTCAATCGCCGGCGACAGCAGTTCGCCCCAAGGCATCTTCCCAAAGCGCGCGTGTGCTTGGCCCAGCCCATCGACCACACCCGGCACGGCAATTGCCGTAGCACCCTGCACGTTGCGGTCGCCTTCGACATGCTCCCACGGGAACAGATCGCCCGCCTTGCCGCGCCCGCTGAGCGGATAGTTCGCCGGGTCAAGCGCGCCGGGGCTGCGCATGCCGTGGTTCAATGCGTGGGCCTGACCTTCGTCAGCGCGCCAGAGCATCATTGCCCCGCCGCCTGCCGGGCCGCTCATCCACGGTTCCAACACGCCGATGACGAATGAGGTGGCGACGGCTGCATCTACCGCGTCCCCTCCCGCCGCGAGAACTTCGGCCCCCGCGATTGCCGCCAGACGGTGCTGTGCGGCAACGACGCCATGTTCGGTTTCGATGACGGTTTTGCGGGTTTGGCTGCTGTGCGACAGGTTCGATGACATGGGATTACTCTTGCTCGTACATGGGGGTTTCCGGATCGTGCAGATGGCAGGCCACATGCCCCTGCGGAATCGGGGTGTGACGTGGGGCCTTTTGCGTGCAGAGGTCCGTCGCACGCGGGCAACGGGGATGGAAGTGGCAGCCCGGCGGCGGCGCGATCGGATTTGGATAGGCCATGCCAAGCTGCGTGTCAGGCACACCCAAACCCGGCTCGGGCGTCAGCACGGATTTCAGCAGCGCCTGCGTGTAAGGGTGGCGCGGCGCGTCAAAAAGGCCCGCCACCGAGTTCTGCTCGACGATCTCGCCCAGATACATCACCGCCACGCGGGTCGCGAGGAGTTCGACCACCGCGAGGTCGTGGCTGATGAAAAGGTAGGTCAGGCCAAACTCTTCGCGCAGCTCGCCCAGAAGGTTGAGGATCTGGCTTTGTACCGACACATCCAGCGCCGAGGTCGGTTCGTCGCAGATCACCACTTCGGGCTTCATGATGAGCGCGCGCGCAATAGCGACGCGCTGGCGCTGGCCGCCTGACATCTGGCTGGGGTAGGTGTTCATCACCCGCTGTGGCAGGCCGACAACGTCGAGAATTTCCTTAACCTTCTGCTTGCGGCTGGCCTCATCACCGATGCCATGCACGCGCAGGGGCAGGGAGATCACGTCATAGATGCTTTTGCGTGGGTTGAGCGAGGAATAGGGGTCTTGAAAGATCGGCTGGATCCGCCGCGCCAGCGCCAGACGGCCCTGCTGCGTGATCTCTTCACCATCGATTTTGACATGACCTGCGGTCGGCTGCTCCAGCCCCAATAGGATCTTGGCGAGTGTTGATTTACCGCAACCGGATTCACCGACCAGTCCCAGCACTTCGCCTTTGCCCAATTGCAGCGACACGTCATTCACCGCCGTCAGCGGTTTGACCTTGCCGAACATGCCCTGTTTCACCCGGTAGGTCTTGCTGACGCCCGAAAGCTCCAGCACCGGGGGGGTGTTTACGCTGTCCTTCATACGGTCAGCTCCTTCTCGGAATGGCGTTTGCCATCGGGGAAAATGCAGCGGAAGGCGTGGCTGCCGTCCTCTCTTTTCGGGATCTCGCCCCGGCATTCGGCAACCGCATGGGGGCAACGGGTGCGGAAGACACAGCCCTCGACCTCGCCCACGAGCGAGGGCACGATGCCCGGGATGGTGCCCAGTTTCGCGCCGCGGTCGGTCTTGCCGGGCAGGGGAATGCAGCGCAGAAGGCCACGGGTGTAGGGATGCGACGGCGCGTTAAAGATGTCGGCTACCGGGCCGGTCTCAACCAATTCGCCCGCATACATCACGGCGACCTTATCGGCCACGCGCGCCACGACGCCGAGATCATGGGTGATCAGGATCACGGCCATGTTCATCTCGCGTCCCAGATCGTGCAGCAACCGCAGGATTTGCGCCTGAATGGTCACGTCAAGCGCGGTTGTCGGCTCGTCCGCGATGATCAGTTCCGGCTCGCACATCAGCGCCATGGCGATCATCACACGCTGGCGCAGACCGCCCGAGAGCTGGTGCGGATACTGCGAAAGACGGCTCTCNGCGGCGGTGATNCCGACTTTCTCCAGCAGNTCAATCGCCCGGTCCCGCGCCTGNTGGCGGCTGACCTTGCGGTGCAGCAACAGCGCCTCGGCCAGTTGATCGCCGATGGTGTAGGCGGGGTTGAGCGAGGTCATCGGCTCTTGAAAGATCATCGCCATCCGCGCGCCGCGCAGCTTGCGCATCTGGCCTTGGCTGGCGGTGGTCAACTCGGTGCCATCAAAGGTCATCCGATCCGCGCGGCGGTTGATGGATTTGCCCAAGAGCCCCATCAGCGCGAGCGAGGTGAGCGATTTGCCCGACCCGCTTTCGCCAACGATACACAGGGTTTCGCCACGGTTAAGGTCAAAGTCGATCCCACGCACCGCATGCAGGGTGCCGCTGCCCGTGGGGATGTCGAGCCGCAGGTTGCGGACGCTCAGAAGTGGTTCTGTCATGGGTCAGCTCCGGTTTTCGGGGGCGGTCACGTCGCGCAGGCCGTCACCCATCAGGTTGATCGCCAGCACCAGCACGAAAAGGACAGCGCCGGGGATCAAGACGAGCCACGGCTCGAACAGCATCATGTTCTTGCCTTCGGAGACCATCAGCCCCCAGCTTGGCGTCGGCGGTTGCACCCCAAGGCCAAGGAAGGACAGGGCCGCCTCGAGCAAGATCGCATGGGCCATTTCCAGCGTCACGACGACGATCAGGTTGTTGGCGATATTGGGCATGATCTCAGACAAAAGGATGCGCGGTGTGGAGGCGCCGATGACCTGAGCCGCCGCCACATATTCGCGCCGCCGCACCTGCATGGTCGAGGCGCGCATCACCACGGCAAAACGGTCCCAAAGCAGCAGGCCCAGAACGCCGATCACGACCTGAAGCGAGCCGCCGAGGATTGCGACGACCGCGAGGGCCACCAGCACCACGGGCATCGCCAGACGCACGTTGATAAGAAAGGTCACGACCGCATCGACCTTGCCACCGAAGTAGCCCGCAGCCACGCCCATGGCCGTGCCAATCACGCCAGAGATCAGCGCCGCCACGGCCCCGATCAACAGCGAAATTCGCGCACCGTAGATCAGGCGCGACAGGTAATCGCGGCCCAGATGATCGGTGCCCAAGGGATGCTCCCAAGTGCCGCCCATGAAAACGGGGGGCTCCATCCGGGTCATCAGGCTTTGGGCATAGGGATCATGCGGGGCTATCCACGGCGCGAGGATCGCAATGATCGTGAGGATGATCAAAACGATCGCCCCGATTAGCAGACCTTGGTGCCCAAAGACGCGTTTGCGCAGCATTTGACCGGGGGTCGGGCCGGTGATTTCGTCCAAAAGGCTGTCATGTGTACCAGCGGTGATCATGTCAGCTGCTCCTCATGCGGGGGTCGAGCCATGCGTTCAGCACGTCTGCGAGGAAGGTGAAAACGATGTAGAACATCGAGAAAATCAGGATCAGCGCCTGCACGGTGGGCAGGTCGTTGCGCGCAATGCTCTCCCACGCCAGATAGCCCGCGCCATGCAGGGCAAATATCGATTCAACCACGATGGAGCCGCCAAGCATGAATCCCATCTGCACGGCCGCAAGGCTGACGACCGGGATGATCGCGTTGCGCAGCGCATGGCGGAACAGAACGCGGCGTTCATTGGCCCCCTTGGCCCGCGCGGTCCGGATGTAGTCCGAGTTCAGCACGTCCAGCATCCCGGCGCGCGTCAGGCGCATGATGGCGGGCATGGCGTAATAGCCCAGCACGATAGTCGGCAGGATGAAATGCCGCCACGTGTCGGTGCCCGAAGGCGGCAGCCAGCCCAGTTGGATCGCGAAGACTACGATCAGGATTAGGCCGAACCAAAAGCTCGGCATCGCTTGCCCCGCGACCGAGATAAACAGGGCCACACGGTCAATGATCGAATTGGGGCGGATCGCGGCGACCACGCCAAGCGGCACGGCTGTCAGCAGGGCAAATACAATGCCACAGACACCCAGCGTCATGGTCACGCTCAGACGGTCGGCAATCAGCGAGGCGACGGGCAGGCGGAAATAATAGCTCTCGCCGAAATCGCCCTGAAGGGCTGAGAACAACCATTCGCCGTATTGTACCAACATGGGCCGGTCGAACCCGTAGAGACGGCGCAGCGCCTCGATATCTTCGCCACTGGCGGTTTCGCCCGCAAGTGCTGCGGCAGGGTCGCCCGACAGGAACAGCAGGCTAAAGCTGATAAACGACACGGTAAAGGCCACGAGAAGGGCCAGTCCCAAGCGTTTGAGAATGAATTGAAGCACGGGTGCAACTACCTTGAGGCTGCGCCGCAGGCGGATGGCCTGCCGCGTGGGTCTGGGTGGGGTGCGGAAAAAAGCAGGGCAGGGGCACCGANCACGGCGCCCCTGCAGATTGGTTTACTTCCAGCTGGCCGTGGTGAAGCGCAGAACTTCGTCGGCTGTGGGCGTGTAGTCCACCTCATTGGTGGTCACGTAGTTGGTGTTGTAGGAGAACATCGGCGCCCAATAGGCTTCCTCGGTGATGCGCTCAATCGCCTTGGAGTAGTTCTCTTTGCGGACCTCTGGGTCGGTCGAGCTGTCGGCTGTGTTGAGGTATTCCAACGTCTCATCGTCCATCGCATAGTCGAGCGAGCCATGTTTGAAGAACTGGCTGACCATGGCAGAGGCGTCGTTGATCGAATAGCTGCCCCATGTCTGGAACGACACGGCGGTTTCACCCTTCATGTTCTGCTCGCGCAGGGCGGAATACTGCAACATCTTGAAGTTGGTATCGATGCCCACGGCGTTGAGATAGCTGGTGATCGCCTCGGCATATTCACGGTCGCGGTAGGCATAAAAATCGATGGTCAGACCGTCTTCATAGCCCGCTTCGGCCAGCAGTTCTTTGGCCTTCTCGGGGTTGTACTCATATTCGACCGCCGCCTCTTCGTCGCAGCCAAACTGGCTGGGGAAGCAGGGGGTGTAGACGACTTTGGACTTACCTTTGAGCAGCGCGTCGACCAGTTCCTGACGGTTGATCGCGTAGTTCACGGCCTTCCGCACGCGGATATCGGTGAAGGGGCTGTCCTCGGACCGGCCCGCCGCATCCAGCGTCAGATAACCCACACGCATGGTGGATTCATTGGAGACCTGAAACTCATCCCGCTCGGCCAGTTTTTCGGCTTGGTCCGAAGGCACCTGCCAGATCAGATCGAGCGACCCGCTGAACAGTTCGGCCATCTGGGTGTTAACATCCGGAATGGTGCGGATATCTACGTTTTTGATGCTGGGCTTGCCTTTGGGGCTGTCGTGATAGCCTTCATAGGCTTCCAGTTTGAAGTGCTGGCCGGGGACGACTTCGGTCACTTTATAGGGGCCGGTGCCGACGGGTTTCAGGCCCATGCCTTCGGGACCAGCTTCTTCGTAGTAGTCGCTGGGGTACATCGACACGGGGCCGGAGAGGAATTCGATGGCCGCCGGGAATTTCTCTTTCAGCATGATGCGGACGGTGTAATCGTCGATCTTCTCGGCCGATTTCATCCAGTTCACGTTGCGCTGCGTTTTCACGCCATTGGCCTCATCGGCCACGTAGTTGACGGTGAACACCACATCATCGGCAGTGAAGTCCGACCCGTCGTGAAATTTCACGCCTTCGCGCAGTTTGAACTCGATGGTCGTGTCGTCGATCCATTCCCATTCGGTAGCGAGGTTGCCCATGTATTCGTTGCTGACCGGATCGCGGTAGATCAACCCGTCCCAGACCGCGCGCTGCAGCACAACGCCTTCGCGCGATGAGTTGAAGTAGCTGTCGACGTTCTCAAGCTCTTTTGTGAAGGCGACGTTCAGCGTGTCGTCTGCCTTGTCCGCCCAAGCCGCACCCGTGGCGGCGGCAAGGACAAGCCCGGTGATGGTAGATTTCAGGACCGTGGATTTCATGGTCAACTCCCCTGTTGGTTTACGAATTTAGTTCCGTATCGTTTTTGACTTGCGAAGCGTATCATATAATAATACTTGATATCGCTATACGATTAGTAAACGCAATGAGCTTGGCATACGTCAAGCCCCGGTTTGAACAATTGGGCCGGTTTCAGGGGTAGGTGATTGGAAAATAAGCAAAATACGCTCTATGTGGGATCACTTGCCAAGGGGCTGCGACTGCTCCGCGCTTTTGATGAATCGCATACGGAATTGTCACTGGTAGAGCTGGCCGCGCGCAGCGGGCTGGACAAAAGTGCCGTGCAACGCCTTGCGAATACGCTGCATATCGAAGGCATGTTGGAGAAGGATCCGGCCACCCGGCGCTATCGCCCCTCCCATGCATGGCTCGAACTGGCCTATGCTTATTACTGGTCAGATCAACTGGTCGGGCAGGCGATTCCCAAGCTGATCGACCTCAGCCAAGAGATCGGTGAGACGGTGAATCTGGCCGAGCTTTCCAAGGACCATATCATCTACGTCAGCCGCTTGCCCTGCCAACGGACCTACTTCGCGGCGACGGTGATCGGGCGGCGGTTGCCTGCGCTTTCGACNTCNGCGGGGCGGGCGATCATCTCGACCTTCTCGCCCGAGGANCGGGAAGANGCGATNGAGACTTGGCCGCTCAAACCCTTTACCGCGCGCACCACGATGGACCGCGCCACGATCCGCAACAGCATCAATGAGGCCGTCCAACATGGCCATGCGATTTCAAGCGATCAGATGATTCTGTCAGAGATCGGTGTGGCTTGCCCGATCACCGGCCCCGACGGGCGCGCCTTTGCGGCGGTGCAATGTTCGGTCTCGGCTCACACCTGGACGCGCGAGCGGATCAGGGCCGAAATTCTGCCGCGGTTGCAGGACACGGCGAACGCGATTTCACCATCCTCACAGGTGCATCGGCGCTAGAAAAAGGCCGGAGCATTTCTGCCCCGGCCTTTGATTTCTTATTCCCAGTTCAGCTTTTCTTCGCGCTGCCAGAACCGCAGCTTGCGGCAGGATTGAAGGAAATCACCCGCATTCTCGGCAGAGACTTCCACCGTGCCCTCGTCCTTCTCAACACCGGCGGCATTGAGCAGCGGGTCCGCGGCTTTGGTCCACGCGATGAACTTGTTATGCGCAAAGGCGTCCGAGACGAAATCCTGCGAGGGTTTGTTCTTGGCGATCTTGTCGGCCTTTTCTTCGCCAAAGACCAAGGCCACCGCGTCAAAGACCACCGACGGCCCACCGTCGATCTTCTCATCCGCCGCGCGGGTGCTGCCATCTGACAGGGCCACCCCTTGGATATGCGGCGTCACGATCGCGACCATCGCACCTTCATCGGCGAATGTTTTCTCCAAGGCTTCCACGATCGACGCATCGGCGCCCTCCGTCAGGAACAGACCCAGCTTGCGGCCCGCGAAGGTGTTCGGCGGGTTTTTCAAAATGCTGAGCGCATCCGAAGGCGGCAGATCGGTGATTGGTTCCCGCGCGGGTGTGGCCGGTTCCGGCATCTCGGTCACGCCAAGGCCTTCGGCCACTTGTTTGGCCAGATCGTCATGCACGTTCATCAGGTGCGAGAGCATCCGCAGACGAATGCGCTCTTCCTGACATTTCGACAGCTCGAACGTATAGGCCGCCGCGATATGCTGCTGTTCGATCTCGGTCTGGCTGATGTAGAACTGCCGCGCTTGGCTGTAGTGGTCGGCGAACGTCTCAGAGCGCACGCGCTGCTTGGTGCCGCTGACCTCTTCGGGGTAGCTTTTGAACCCAATCTCAGGGTTTTCACGCGGGCCACCATCGTCGCCCCAGCTGTTGGGCTCATAGTTCACGCGGCCCTTGGGGTTGTGCATCGCCATATGGCCGTCTTGCTGAAAATGGTGGAACGGGCATTTCGGCGCGTTGATCGGAATATGGGGGAAGTTCGGCCCGCCGAGGCGTTTGATCTGCGTGTCGAGATACGAGAAGTTCCGCCCCTGCAACAATGGGTCGTTGGTGTGGTCGATCCCGCGCACGATATTCTGCGTACAAAAGGCAACTTGCTCGGTCTCGGCAAAGAAGTTGTCGACATTCGCATCCAGCGTCAGCGTGCCGATGATGCGCACCGGCACCTGTTCTTCGGGGATAAGCTTTGTGGCGTCGAGGATGTCGAACTCAAAGTTATCGGCAAAGTCGTCATCAAAGACCTGAATGCCCAGATCCCACTGCGGGTAATCGCCCGCGTCGATTGCATCCCACATGTCGCGGCGGTGGAAATCAGGGTCCGCGCCGTTGATCTTGAGCGCTTCGTTCCAGACCACTGATTGCACGCCCTGCTTGGGCTTCCAGTGGAACTTGACGTAGTGGGATTTGCCCTCGGCATTGACCAGCCGGAAGGTGTGCACGCCAAAGCCTTCCATGAAGCGGAAGGAGCGTGGGATCGCCCGGTCGGACATCTGCCACAGCGTCATGTGGGTCGCCTCGGGAGAGAGCGACACGAAATCCCAGAAGTTGTCATGCGCCGATTGCGCCTGCGGAAAGCCCCGGTCGGGGGCGGCTTTGACGGAGTGGACGAGATCGGGGAATTTGATCGCGTCTTGGATGAAGAACACAGGGATGTTGTTGCCCACCAAGTCCCAGTTGCCCTCTTTGGTGTAGAACTTCGTCGCAAAGCCGCGCACGTCACGGGCCAGATCGAAAGAGCCTTTGTTGCCCGCGACGGTTGAGAAACGGGTGAAGGTCGGGGTCTTTTCGCCGACGCGCTGGAAAATATCGGCGGCAGAGAGTTCGGGGATCGCTTCTTTGAGTTCGAAGTGCCCATGCACCCCGTAGCCGCGGGCGTGAACGACACGCTCTGGAATGCGCTCGTGATCGAAATGGAACATCTTTTCGCGGAAAACATGGTCTTCCATCAAAACCGGGCCGCGCGGGCCTGCTTTGAGCGAGTTCTGATCATCCGCGATTGGACCGCCCTGCGCAGTCGTCATCGTCATTTCGCGGTCCGTGGTTTGCTGGCGGGGTTCACCGCCTTTGCCAAGTTCTTTGTCTGTCATGATCTTTCTCCACAGCGCCCCCGGAAATAATCGGGAGGATTTCTTGCTAATATGTGGCGGGCACAGATGGCCGCTCCTGAGGGGGCGGTAATCGCCCGACCCTATGAAAGTTCAACAGCCCCGGCGGTGCGGGGTTCCGATGTTTCTGCGACCTGAGCGGGAAAGTTCTCGCCCCTCCAGCAATTGGTTGGTGCCTGACCGGGCGACACGGGTGCTTCCTCTTCCTCTGGCAGGTTTAGAAAGGCGCGCAGCTTCGCGATATGCGCAGGCAGTTCTCGGACCGGGACGCGCTGCGGTTGCGGAACCTGTGCGGGCCAGCACCCCAAAGTGCCGCGCTGCACCTGATCAAGAAAGGTCGCTGCATTCGGCAAACAGTCGTCGGCCAGATATTCCGTTCCGGTCAGCCGAATGCGAAGCGTATCCGCCATTCCGCCCGCCGCCCGTCCGACAAGCCTGCAAGAGGCTTCGACCCAGATGTCATCCGCGTGATGCACCCGAAGGCCCGCCGCCCGCGCGGCGCGGATGATCGCGCGGTCCTCGCCGCAGGGGATCGGGGCGAAGCCGCCGACGGCCTCATAGGCCGCGCGGGTAAAGCCAAGGCTGGCCCCCGGCGCTTCGCCGTGGCTGTTTTGCAGATCGGCGCAGTTGGGGGCATGGCGGGCGTAGCACTCCAGCACCAAGCGGCGATAGGCAGTTTCATGGGCCTCTAGGCCGGGGTCTTGCCCCGCCAAACAGACGGCCTCATCCGGGTTCAGCGTGACCTTGCCACAAAGGGCATCGTAGCGGTGCAGGTGTTGAATGCTGCGGGCGACCCAATCGGGGCTGACGCGGCAATCGGCATCGGTGGTCAGGATCTGGCGCAGATGGGGCATCTGCTCCATGGCCACGGCGCAGCCCTTCCGCCGCGCCGCCCCGACCCCCATGCCGGGCGGAAAGGTGAGGTCGAGCACAGAAAAGTCGATGCCATGTCGCGCCGCCGCAAGCGTGGCAATCTTGGCGGTGTCGTCGTCGGTGTTGTTCACCACAAGGATCACGCGAATACGGTCATTGCACTGCGGGGCAAGAGCGCCCAGGCAGGCGCCGATCCGCTCCGCCTCATTTCGGGCGGGGATGATGATTGCGGTGTCCTTCCAGCGCTCGAAACTCATGCCCGCTCCCCCGGAAACGCGCGGTCGATGCGGTAGTTCTCGGTCTCACTCACGCAGGTGAATTCATGGGTGCTGAGCGCACGTGCAAAGCCCTTGAGCGCCTCTTCTCCCTGAAGCGGGTTCCCGGTGTCACCGCGCCAGGTCACACAGATGATCTCGGCCTGCGGCCAACGGGTCGCGATGTCGGAGGCCAGATGCTCCAGCCCCGGATGATCCAGAAAATAAAGCACCTCTGACAGGATCAGCAGATCAAAGTCACCCTCGGGCAGGGGGCCGGGATAGAAGCCTTGAATGAACCGCCCCTCAGGCACCGCTTGCCGCGCGGCGATGAGGGCGCTGGCCACGGCGTCCATCCCGGTATAGCGCGCACAAAGGTCAATCAGGTGCCGCGCCAATTGCCCATTGCCGCAGCCCAACTCAAAGGCCGAGCGGTAGCCATCTTGCGCAAGCGCCGCCCGTGTCGCCGCGAATTTGGCCTGCTCATAGGCGCTGTGCTCAAACCCCCAAGGATCGCTCGTCTCGGCATAGAGACCTTGAAGGTGATCCAACCCCACGCCCATCACGGCATCCTCCAGAAAATCTCATCTCGCTGCGCGAAAAGGTCGNTCATCGCATCGGGCAGGACAAAGCCTTGGGGGTCGTCTTGCACGACCTNNCCAAGCTGGCTGCGATGCGCGCGGATNGCGGCGGTTTTGGCCNCNCGGTAGGTGGCGGTGTCGAGGGTGAGGGGGGCGTAGCCNGCGGTGTTNGCTGCGAAGTTNGGATCGTCAAAACGGCTCCAGACCGGGTAGCTGTGGAAATGCAGATNGGGGCGCTGCGCCCGCAACGCCTCGGCCAGTTNTGCGGTTGTCTGATGATCGCAATGNTTGTCTTCGCGGGCGGGAACAAAGACGTGNCGCGCGGCTTGGCCGTCGATNNNCGCTGTCAGCGNGGGCAGGATGTCGGCNGCGNAAACCTCATGCAAACGGCTGTCAGGGTGGCCGAGCCACGTCAGGTCCGCCGCNCCGCCGCCGAGNATTTCAANCGCCTCAATCANCTCGCCNCGGCGCNTTTCGGCCAATCGNNCCGGGGGCCANTCGCGAGAGGCGGGGNGGCTGGCGCTGCCATCGGTCACGCAGACAACATGCGCCCCGGCGCCTGCAAAGGCACGGGCCAAAAGGCCGCCGCAGCCAAGTGTTTCATCGTCCGGATGCGGTGCCAAGACCACGATCTTTTCACGGCCCGACAGGGCATCGGCCAGAGGCGCGTTGCGGCTCATCCAAAGACACCCCAAGTCGCTTTTTCGCTGGAAAGTGCCTGGCCCGCGGCACGTTGCAGAAAGGCGTCCCGTGCCGCTTGGCGCAGGTAGACCGACAGGTCTCGCGCCATGCGGCCAGTCTCGGAAGAGGCCGTGAAATGCCGCAGGCCGAGGCTTTGCTCAACCGCTTTGATCGTGTCGAGGGCGACTTCCTCGGTGTAGAGCCGCGCCGCGATGGAGGTGCCGACGATGGTCTCTNCCTCGTGGTCGCCCACGNTGGCCTNNCCTGCGCGTTCGACCAGTGCCATCCCGGCCCAGACCCGCATCAAGACCTGCATCAGCCGCGCCAATTGGGCTTCGGCTTCAAGNCGGTCCATATCGCGCAGGGTGCTGGCCGCCGCATCGATCAACCCCGCGGCCGCGCCAGCCTGAAGCGCCGCGATCCGCCAGACCCCGCCGATGAAATGCGGCTCTTTCAGGTAGTCACCCGGGGCACCGATAAGGGCGTCCTCGCCCAAGGGCAGCCCGGAGAAATTATACGTCCCCGAGGCCGTGGCCCGCATCCCCAGCATGTCCCATTGCGTGGCATCGCCCCGTTTCGGGGCGGTCACATCGATCAGCGCAAGCTGCACCTGCGCGCCGGAATTGAGCGTGATAAGCGCGTGCGTGACGGTACCGAGACCAGAGGCGAAGATCTTCTCACCTTGCAACACCCCGTACTCGGCCGTTGTAGGCGTGCCGCCATTGGCCCCCCAAACCCCCAACAGTCCCCCGTCTTTGATCACCTGTTTTGCGTGTTCTGCCTGTGCCGGACTGCCGTAGAGCCGGATCAGGCGCAGCGCGTTAACGTGGCCTTCCCACAAACGCCCCACGCTAAGATTGGCCGCGCCGATTTGCATCAGCGCATGGGCGGTGCGCAGGGGGGAGGCAGCACCGTCTTCGAGCATCAGACCCGCGTCGCGCAGAATGTCGATGGAGGCGCTGATCGGTGCCGTGCCCGCCTCCTCGTCCGGCGCCGCTTTGCGCAATGCGCTTCGGGCCGCTTGAGAAAGGACATCCGGTTGAGAACTGGGCGGAAAAGGATCGAAACGCGGCGCACTGTTCATGGCAGTTTCCGACAGCCGCTCACGGGTATCATCATCAGATCAAGCATCACGATTCAGCCCCCATTCATGAAACGGGCAGCCTGCGCGGTCGGTAGCACTGCCTTTGACAGTGCAACCGATCAACTTATGCCTTGGTTCCCCCTTACGTTGCAGCCGCGAGGGGGGAGCCGATTTCAGCCCTCAGGAATCTCGCCCATCACCTTGGGCACATGGTATCCCTTTTGCACTGCCTCGCGCGCGCGCAGCCGCTGGTACCACGCCCGGACATTGGGGTAATCGGCAAGGTCGATCTGCTGCCATTCATAGCGCGACACCCAAGGCCAGCAGGCCATATCGGCGATGGAGTATTCGCCGCAGATGTGATCACGCCCCTCAAGCTGTTTGTCGAGCACGCTGTAGAGGCGTTTGACCTCGGCGCCGAAGCGTTCTTCGGCATAGGCGGCCTTGCCGGGATTGAAATGCAAGAAATGATGCGCCTGCCCAGCCATGGGGCCAAAGCCGCCCATTTGCCACATCAACCATTGCATCACCTCGGCCCGCGCGGCCTGACCTTCGGGCAGAAAGCGGCCATATTTCTCAGCGAGGTAGACCATGATCGCGCCGGATTCCATCAAGCTCACCCCGGTGTCATGGTCCACGATGGCGGGGATTTTGTTGTTGGGGCTGATTTTGAGGAAGGCGGGACTGTGCTGCTCATCCTTGCCGATGTTGATGGAATGGACGTTATAGTCGATCCCCAATTCTTCCAGCAGGATCGAGACCTTGCGGCCGTTCGGGGTGGTCCATGTGTAAAGGTCAATCATCGCTTTGGTTCCATATGCAGATGCGCGGTTTAATTTCTTGCAATGTTAAGCAGGCAGTTTGCGGCGGGTCAACGTAAGGAACCGCGGGGGTGGCAGGAGGTTTGCTTGACAAGGCACCAATTTGCGGAGCGAAGATGCAGAAAAGTGATCCCCTATCGCAGCCCGACATCGCTGATCGCGCGCAATCCGTTTTGGAAAAGCTTTGCGCGCGGGACNTCCATATCGNCACCGCCGAAAGCTGNACCGGCGGGCTGGTTGCCGCCCTTCTGACGGATATCGAAGGTTGCTCTCATGCGTTTGAGCGTGGTTTCGTCAGCTATACGGATCAGTCTAAACACGAGCTTTTGGGGGTTGACCGGGCGCTTTTGAACGCATGCGGCGCGGTCTCCCGCCCTGTGGCGATTAAGATGGCCGAAGGGGCAATGGCGCGCTCAGGTGCGCAGATTGCCGTCTCGACCACCGGATTTGCCGGACCGGGACGCCCCGAGGACGAAGAGGGNCTTGTGCATTTTGCGCTTGCACGCGAGGGATGTAACACGGTTCATCGGGCCGAGTCCTTTGGGGCCATTGGCCGCGATGCGATCCGGCAGCGATGCCTTGAAACGATATTGGATATGTTGGANGAGAGCCTGACGTGAGCAAGAGCCAAGCCGCCGCCTTTACCGCCTACCACCGTCACGGCTTTGTCCGGGTGGCGACCTGTACACCCCATGTGCGGCCTGCTGATGTGGCCTTCAACCGCGATAGCCTGCTGGACGAAATGCGCCGCGCCGATGCGGCNCGTGTNGATCTGCTGGTCTGTCCCGAACTGTCGCTCTCGTCCTATGCCATTGACGATCTGCACATGCAGGATGCGCTGTTGAATGCGGTGGAAGAGGCGCTTGGCGTGCTTGTCGAAGCCAGTGCCGAGATGACCCCCGTGATCCTGCTTGGCGCGCCGCTGCGTCGGGAGGGGCGGCTTTATAACTGCGCTGTCGTGATCTCACGCGGGCAGGTGCTGGGCGTCGTGCCAAAGTCTTACCTGCCCAATTACCGCGAGTTCTATGAGAAACGCTGGTTCGCCCATGGCCGTGACACTGGCGGAGAGATCACCGTCGCGGGCTGCCGCGTGCCCTTTGGCGATGATCTGATTTTCGAGGCGACGGATCTGCCCGGTATGATCTTCCACGCCGAGATCTGCGAAGACCTTTGGACGCCCGCGCCGCCCTCGTCGGAGGCCGCACTTGGGGGGGCGCTGATCCTCGCCAACCTTTCGGCCTCCAACATCGTGATCGGGAAATCCTCTGACCGCCATCTGCTGTGCCGGTCGCAATCCATGCGCGCCTTTGCGGCCTATGTCTATTCCGCCGCCGGGCCGGGAGAGAGCACGACCGATCTGGCTTGGGACGGGCAGGGGATGATCCATGAGTTGGGCGACCTTTTGGCGGAATCCACCCGCTTCTCGCTTGAGCCGGAACTGACCATCGCTGATGTGGATTGCGGGCGCATCCAGTCCGAGCGGATGCGGACGGGCAGTTTCCACGACGCCGCGCGGCACCGCGCGCCAGAGTTTCGCCGCGTCACCTTCGCCCATCAGCCGCATCATGAAAACGCCGGGCTGATCCGCCCGCTGCGCCGTTTTCCCTATGTGCCGAACCGCGAGAGCCACCTCGACCAAGACTGCTACGAGGCGTTCAACATTCAGGTCGAAGGGCTGCGCCGCCGGTTCGAGGCGACCAAGGGCAAGACCATGGTGATCGGCATTTCCGGCGGGCTGGATTCGACCCATGCGCTGATCGTGGCGGCCAAAGCCTGTGACCGTATGGGCATCCCGCGCGACCGNATNCTNGGNTTNACCATGCCNGGNTTNGCCACCTCCGANGGNACCAANTCCAACGCNTGGAANNTNATGNAGGCNATGGGNATCACCGCNGATGAGATCGACATNCGNCCNGCCGCGCGNCAGATGCTNGAGGATATGGATCACCCCTTNTCNGACGGGGAGCCGGTCTANGACATCACCTTTGAAAACGTNCANGCCGGGCTGCGCACCGATTANCTNTTCCGGCTNGCCAACCAGCGGCAGGGCTTNGTCATCGGCACNGGCGATCTGAGNGANNTGGCGCTTGGCTGGTGCACCTANGGCGTNGGCGACCAGATGAGCCANTANGCGGTGAACACCGGCGTNCCGAANACGCTGATCCAATATCTNATCCGTTGGGCCACCCGNTCNGGNCAGTTCGACGCNGAGACGGACNNGGTGCTGCAAGCCATTCTNGACACCGANATNTCGCCCGAANTGGTGCCCGCNGGCGAAGATGAAGAGATCCAAAGCACCGAGNCGATGATCGGCCCCTATGAGCTGAACGACTTCTTCCTCTTTCACACCATGCGCTACGGGCTCGCCCCGTCAAAAGTGGCCTTTCTGGCCTGGCACGCTTGGCATGATGTCGAGGCGGGGCGCTGGCCTGAGGGCTTTCCGCAGGGCAAACGCAACGCCTATGATCTGNAGACNATCCGCCATTGGCTCGAAAAATTCCTGCATCGCTTCTTTGCCACCAGCCAGTTCAAGCGTTCGGCTCTGCCGAATGGGCCTAAGGTCAGCGCCGGGGGGGCATTGTCGCCGCGCGGGGACTGGCGCGCCCCGTCGGACTCCGTCGCCACCCCGTGGCTGGAAGAGCTGCGCAGCAACGTGCCGGAGAGTTGGCCCCAGAGCTAAGCCGCGCTATTCCTCGCGGCTCAACTCGCCTTCGACAAAATTCGGGGTCAGCGGCGGTGCCGCGTGCCGCTCTTGGGTTTCGGGATCGCTGCGCAGGGTCATGCGCAGCAGCCCCCATGCCACGATGATAAGTTGAAAGCCGCCAAGCGCCAGTGGCAGGCCGCGCGGCCCCAGCGTATCCAGCAGCACACCCGCCAGCAGCGGGCCGATTGCCGCGCCAATCCCCTGCATCAGCACCAAACCGCCCGAAACCGCCACCACCGCCGAGCCGGGGGCGCGGTCGTTGACATGGGCGATCACGATGGACTGCGCAGGCAGGACCAGCCCGCCTATGGCGAACCCCAGAACCAGCAGCATCGTCCCCGTCGGCGCCGGGATCGGCAGGGTCAGCAACATCAAGGCGCTGCCTGCGGCGGCCAGCCCCACGCCAAGACCGCGGCGGCTCATCCGGTCGGACATCCAGCCCAGCGGGAACTGAAGCACCAAGCCGCCGATCGTAAAGGCCGCGATCAGCAGGGCGATGCGGGACTGCGTGTATCCCATTTCCTGAGCAAAGAGCGGTGCCAGCCCGTAGAATGTCCCGATGGAGGCCCCGACCAGTCCGGCGGCCACCGCGCCATAGGGCGAAAGGCCCCAAAGGCGGCGGAGCGAAGGCGGCTCTTGCGCGCCCTCAGAGCGCGGCCCTTCCACGCGGCTTAGCGAAATTGGCACCAGCGACAGTGACATGACGATCGAGACGAGCACGAAGAGGATGAACTCAGCCGGATCCCCAAGGTTAAGGAGGAACTGCCCCGCCGCCCCCGATGCCATGCCGACCATGCCATAAACCGCCAGCAACTTGCCCCGCTGCGCGGAACTGACCGACGCATTGAGCCAGCTTTCCGTGACGATGATTAACCCGGCAAAGGCGAAACCCGTCAGGCAGCGCACCGCGATCCAGACCCAAGGATCGACAAAGGCCAAATGCATCAGCGCCGCCGCAGAGGCAACAGAGGCGAGCGCGGCAAAGGTGCGGATGTGCCCCACGCCGCTGATCAGCCGCGGCGCGACGAAAGACCCAATGCTCAGCCCCGCGAAAAAGCCCGACATGATCAGGCCGGTGGTCGCCCCGCCAAACCCCTCAAGCCCCGCGCGCACGGCCAAAAGCGTGCCTTGCAGCCCGTTGCTCATCTGCAAAAGCGAGAAGCCCAGTAGCAGTGTCGCCAGTGGTAGAACCGTCGCGCGCATGATGTCCCCTTTGGTCTTTTGTCTGGCCTTGGCCCCGGTGATTGCCTGGCCTTTGGGCCGGAATATGTGCGGCGGCAATCGAATTTCTAGTAATCAAGCCCCGCGCCCTTTCACCGGGCTGGGTTCCGCGCCATAGTGGTAGCAGCCAGCGGCCCCGTCAGGGAATGCCCGGCCATTGATCAAGCAGATTTGACGTGCCTTTTTCGGGGGGATGCTCAATTATGCGCCTTGTGAAACAATTTGAAAGCGCATCCCCGTGAAATCCCTGCGCCAATTTTTCGTATTTTTGCTGGTTCTCATTGCTGGTCTTTACATGATGTTGACCTTCGTCCCCGCCTCCCGCCCCTATGTGGCTGAGACGGGTCTGCTCGATCTTTTGGGGATCGAGGTCGCATCGCAAGAGCCGGGGTCGTCAGGCCGCGGTTGGGGTGGCGGCGGGCCATCGCTGGTTGTCACGGCAGCGGTCAGCCAAGAGACCTTGGCCGACCGGATCACCGCCATCGGCGACGGGCGCGCGCGCCGCTCGGTCACGCTGCGCTCCAACGCCGTCGGGGTCATCACCGATCTCAACCTGCCCGCCGGACAGTTGATCGAGGCGGGCACCGTGGTCGCCCTGCTTGAGAATGAGGCCGAGCAGATTGCCCTGAAACAAGCCGAATTGCAGCTTGAAAACGCCCGGACCGAGCAAGACCGGGTGAAGCGGTTGCAAAATACCGGTGCCGTCAGCGAAGTGCGCCTACGCGAGACGGAATTGGCCCTGCAAAGCGCTGAACTTGCGCTCAGCCAAGCGCAGTTCGATCTGTCGCAACGCCGCATCCTCGCGCCGATCTCGGGCTGGGTGGGGATCACCGACATCGAAGAAGGCGACCGGGTGAGTGCGCAGGATCAACTGGCCACCATCACCGACCGCAGCGAGATCCTGATCGATTTCCGCGTGCCCGAGCGGGTGGTGGGCAAGCTGGACCTTGGCAAAGAAATCACGGTCACCCCGCTTGGGATGCGTGATTTGACGCTGACGGGCGAGGTCAGCGCCATCGACAGCGTGATCGACCGCGCCAGCCGCACGCTTTTGGTCCAAGGCCGGGTGCCGAACGCAGACGACCAGTTGCGCGCGGGCATGGCCTTTTCGGTCAGCCTTACCTTTGTCGGCGACCCTTTCTTGGCGATCCCGCCGCTCGCGGTGCAATGGTCCTCGGACGGGCCATTTGTCTGGGCGGTGCGGGAGGGCAAGGCGCATCAAATCGCGGTCGAAATCGCGCAGCGCAACAGCAATTCCGTTCTTGTCCTGTCGGAGGGCCTGACCGCCGAAGATGTGGTGGTGACCGAAGGCGTGCAAACCCTGCGCGAAGGTGGAGAGGTGCGCGAGACAAACCGCTCGGGCCGTGCTCAATCGGGTGCCGCCATTTCTGAAAAGACAACCCTATGAGCGCCCCGCCCTCTGATGAAGGCGCCCCGCCGCCTGCCACCGCGTCGGGCACAGCGCTTTTCGTACGGCGGCCTATCCTCGCCTTTGTGCTGAACGCGCTGATCGTGCTGGCGGGGATTGCCGCGCTTTTTGGCGCCGAGGTGCGTGAGCTTCCCAATGTCGACCGGCCCGTCGTTACCGTCACCACGACATTCTCGGGCGCGTCCCCGGAATCCGTGGATCAGGAATTGACCGGTCGGATCGAAGGGGCCGTAGGCCGCGTCTCGGGTGTGCGGGCGATTTCTTCAAACTCCCGCTTTGGGCGCAGCCGGGTCACGCTTGAGTTCAACGACAGCACCGATATCGACGTGGCTGCCACCGATGTGCGCGACGCGGTGGCGCGGATCGTGAACCAACTGCCCGAGGGCGCCGAGCAGCCGCAGATCGTCAAAGCCGACGCCAACGCCCAGCCGGTGATGCGTATCGCCGTGACCTCCATGGGCCGCTCGCCCGAAGANTTGACCAAACTGGTGCAGGACCGCGTCGAAGACCGGCTGATCTCGGTCAANGGGGTGGCGGATTTGCAGGTCTATGGCGACCGCGAACCGTTTTTCCGCGTCGATATTGATCAGTTGGAACTGGCCAGCCGGGGCCTGACCTTGGGCGACATCCAGCGCGCCTTGGCCGATGTCGCCTATGACGCGCCTGCGGGTGATCTGGCCGGGGACCGGCAGTCGATCAACGTGCGCACCACCGCCAGTGTCGCGACCACGCAGGCCTTTGAGGCGATGGAGATCAAAGAGAATGTCCGGCTCGGCGATGTGGCCACCGTGACGCTCGGCCCCGCCGATGGTGAGACGATCCTGCGGGCCAATGGGCAGTTGGGTCTGGGCATCGGCATCATCCGACAGGCGACCTCGAACACGCTTGAGATTTCGCGCGATGTGCGCGCCGTGGTGGCAGAGTTGAACGAGACGTTGCCCCAAGACGTGCGGATTTTCGTGACCTCGGATGATGCGACCTTTATCTCTGGCTCGATCCGCGAGGTGCTGTCGACGCTGGCCTTTGCCGTGGGCATCGTGGTGGCGGTGATCTTTATCTTCCTGCGCGATTTCCGCGCCACGCTGATCCCGGCGCTGACCCTACCCGTGGCGCTGATCGGCACTTTGGCGGCGATCTATCTGGTCGGGTTTTCGATCAACATCCTGACTCTTTTGGCACTGGTTCTGGCCACTGGCATGGTCGTGGATGATGCGATTGTGGTGCTAGAGAACATCGTGCGCCAGCGGGCGGCGGGGATGGGGCCACGGGCGGCGGCGGTGCTGGGCACTTCGCAGGTGTTCTTTGCCGTGGTCACCACCACGGCCACGCTGGCGGCGGTCTTTATCCCGCTGTCGTTCCTGCCCGGTCAGGCGGGCGGGCTGTTTCGGGAGTTTGGCTTTACCCTCGCCATTGCGGTGATGCTGTCCTCGGTGGTGGCGCTGAGCCTTTGTCCGGTGCTGGCCAGCCGTCTGCTGACCAAACCCGCGGCGGAGAACCCACGCGGCCCTGTCGTGGCGCTTGGCAATGCGTTGTTTCGGCTCTACGCCGCGACCCTCAAAGGGGCGCTGGCGATGCCCTATGTCGTGGTACTGATCGCCGCCTTCGTCGCGTTGACGGCAGTGCTGGTGGCGGGCGAAATTCGCCAAGAGTTAACCCCGCGCGAAGATCGCGCCGTGGCGCTGCTCAGCGTGTCGGCTCCGCAGGGCGTCTCGCTTGATTATACCCAAGCCAAGATGCGCGAGATTGAAGACCTGATCACCCCACTGCAAGAGGCGGGCGAGGTGACGAACATCTTCTCCATCACCGGGTTTGGCGCGGATAATCGCGGGTTCATGGTCTTCACCCTTGCCGGTTGGGAAGACCGCGCGCGCAGCCAAGATGAGATCGTGGGGCAGATCAACGGCAAGCTGCGCGGCATCGTCGGCGTGCGGGCTTTTGCGATCCAGCCCAACTCCCTCGGTATTCGCGGCGCGGGGCGGGGGCTGTCTTTCGCGATCACGGGCAACAATTATGAGCAACTGTCGCAGGTCGCGCAGGCCATGGTGGACCGGCTGAGCACTGACCCCGCGATGGGCCAAGTGCGGCTGGAATATGAGCGCACGCAACCGCAGCTTTTCGTGCAGATCGACCGGACGCTCGCGGCTGATTTGGGCGTCGACATCACCGGGCTGGGCCAAGCCTTGCAAGCCATGCTCGACGGGCGCGAGGTGGCATCGGTCTTTATCGACGACACCAGCTACGGCGTGCAGATGTTGTCGACCTCGGACCCGGTGAACGACCCGCGCGACCTTGAGAACGTCTTTGTCCAATCGGGCAACGGACAGATGATTTCGCTGGCCAGTTTTGTCACCCTCGAAGAGCGCGCCGTCGCCCCTGAGTTGGACCGGGAGGGGCAGAACCGCTCGGTCGAGATTTCCGCCGGGCTGACGCCGGGCCTGTCGCTGGGCGATGCGTTGGAACAAGTGCGCGCGGTCGGACAAGAGGTGTTGGACGACGAAAACCTGATCGTGCCATTGGCCGAGGCCGCGGCGTTGGATCAAACCAGTTCCGGGCTGTTCGTGACCTTCGGCTTTGCGATCCTTGTGGTTTTCCTTGTCCTCGCTGCGCAGTTCGAGAGTTTCGTCTCTGCCATCGTGGTGATGGCCACGGTGCCATTGGGCCTTGCCTGCGCGATTTTCGCGCTGCTGATGACGGGGCAAAGTCTGAACGTCTATAGCCAGATCGGGCTGGTCATGCTAATCGGGATCATGGCCAAGAACGGGATTTTGATTGTCGAATTCGCCAACCAGCTGCGCGATCAGGGGGCGGATATTCACGATGCGATCTTCGGGGCCTCTACCATCCGTCTGCGCCCGGTGATGATGACGATGACCTCGACCGTGCTGGGGGGCGTGCCGCTGATCCTGTCCTCGGGCGCGGGGGCCGAGGCGCGCGAGGCGCTCGGCTGGGTCATTGTCGGCGGCTTGGGCATGGCCACGCTTTCGACGCTCTATCTCACGCCCGTCGCCTATTTCTTGCTGGCACGTTTCACCACGCCCAAAGCCGCCGAAGAAGCCCGCCTTCAGGCCGAATTGTCCGAAGCGCAATTGGTCTGAGCGGCCGTTGCCGCCGATATTTCTGCGCCCATGCAACTTCCCACCGCACTGGGCGTTTAGCCATGTAGGATCGAACCGAAAGGGACAGACACGTGCGTGGCGATTTGGATTTNGCGAAGGCGGACCAGCAGCATCCGACTGACGCGGCNACGCGCCAGAGCCTGTTTACCGATAAGTCCACATGGCGCGTTGCACGGNCCGAGCGTTTTGGCCTTGTGGTCGATGCGGCGGATTACTTCCGTGTCTTGCGCAAAATCTTTCTCGGCGCGCGGCAGCAGTTGATGCTGATCGGCTGGGATTTCGACTTTGAGCTTGAGATGCTGCCGGGCGAGAGCGATGAGGACGGCAATGCGCCGGACGGCTATCCCAACCAACTCGGCGCCTTTGTAGAGGCGGTGGTTGAGCGGACGCCGGAGTTGCATGTCTACCTGCTGAAATGGAACGGGGCCGTGCTGGCTGCGCCGGGGCGGCTGGTGCCCTCACTGGCGCTGAGCCTGTTTGGCGGTGACCGGATCCATTTCGCNTTGGACGGGCATCACCCCTTTGGCGCCTGCCACCACCAAAAGATCGTCGTGGCCGATGANGCCTTGGCCTTTTGCGGCGGCATCGACGCGACCGANGACCGNTGGGACACGCCCGATCANCTGCCGCATGATCCACGCCGGGTGCGCAAAGACGGCTCTCCCTCCGACCCATGGCACGATGCCACCTCGGCGATGTCCGGCC
>FUFK010042470.1_pt1 | contig 25321 bp, 25 predicted proteins | sample 1021851 | NCBI WGS metagenome assembly FUFK01 (sample SAMEA51879418, study PRJEB19060) | metagenome | reverse complement strand
ATCAATATTTTATAAATGCATGAAGAATTAATNNTATTCAAAATTTGTGCCCANGAGTAACCTTGCAATTATTTCCTGTTCAGGAATTTTTTGTTCAAAACCGGTTTCCTGGCATTTACTTCGCATCATGCACGTCAGAAATATTAATGACCGAATCCAAAACGCCTTATGGATTTTAATTCCTGGAAAAGAGATTTGATCCAGGGGAATCGATTAAATGTCCTTTGGAAAGATGAATTTTTTGGCATGACCTCCGCATGAGAACCTTTTTAGATCGGATGCGGGATTTGAAAAATCAGGAAATCTTGCAGAGGTCCGCAGATGAACCCCTTGAGGCATTGAGGGAAAAGGCACTGGATGGTCAATGCCCATCGAATTTTGCTGAGGCAGTCAAAGATAAAGGCAATGGTTTGCTGGAGATCATTGCGGAAGTCAAAGCCCGTGCTCCAGGCAGAGTCAATGTGGAAAGTCTGGACCCAATCACTGTCGTCCGTGAATATGCCCAGGGCGGTGCAGCAGCAGTTTCTGTATTAACCGACCAGAGCTGGTTTGGTGGGAATNTGGACACCTTATCGGAGGTTTCGGAAAATACGGAACTTCCTTTGCTTCATAAGGAATTCATTGTCAGCGAGTACCAGCTGCTGGAAGGGAGACTCAGGGGTGCTTCCGCATCACTTTTATTGGCGTATTATTTTGATCAGAAAGAATTGAAGGAGATGATGGAACATTGTCATCGATGGCAACTGGAACCCGTCGTGGAGTGTTCTCTGGAAGAGGAACTGCCGAGAGCACTGGAAGCCAATCCAAAGATTTTAATGATCAACAACCGTCCGATTGCGGCGATTCCTGAAGAACCATCGAAAACTTACCAGCAGGGCAGTGTCGANGTNACTTTGGACTGGTGGGACAAGTATGAAGAAATCAGGGAATGGAAAGAACAGCCGGGAAAGATCCTGATTAGCGCGAGCTGCATTGATGAACCCTATCATGTCCAGCGTCTTATGGAAATTCCATGTGATGCGTGCCTGGTGGGCAACAGTGCCATGACNGCGGAGGATCGGGTTTCCCATTTAAAATCCTTGCGAAAAGGATCATAAACAACTTCTCAAACAGGATGCATGAACAAAGCTTCAAAAAGTGAATTAAGTGTACTGGTTGTCGATGACGACGAGAACATTCGACTCGTACTGAGTAAAGCACTGGAAAAAGAAGGCTATCGTGTCAGTACCGCAAAAAGTGGTGAAGAAGCGCTATCGATTCTTCAGCGCAGTTTTTTTCATGTGGTGATTTCCGACATCATGATGGCAGAAATGAACGGGATTGAGTTACTGCATCAGATCAAGGAAATGAATTCGTTGATGCAGATCTACATCATGACGGCGCACAGTACCTTGCCCCATGTGATTCAGTGCATGAAAGGGGGGGCATACGATTACTTCGAAAAACCTCTTCAGTTGAAGGACGTCATGACTTCCCTGAATGAAGCTTCAAGACGGGCTGCGCGCTGGAAGGAACTTTACGGAAAGCATTCAATTCCAGCAAAAACGGATCAGGTAACCGCGGAATGATTCAAAATTTTCCAGTTAGAATTAAGATTGCNTGAAAGGCATTTTACGGCTTTAGTGACTTCGGCTAAGAACGTAATGCGCAAGTTTTTCTAAAGAATCTCGGGCAGGACCTTGAGGTAGTTGTTCCGTTTCCTGCAGGGCTGAGGCGATATAATCCCCCGCTCTACCGAGGGTATACTCGATGGATTCGTATCGCAGGATCATTTGAGTCACTTCTTTCAATTGCTCCGAGCCAATTTGTTTTTCTTTGATCAGATCCAAAAGAAAACTTTTCTCATCCGCCTTACAGTTATGGATGAGGTGAATCAATGGGAGGGTCATTTTCCTTTCCATCAGATCCGTTCCATGATTTTTCCCCGTTTTCGGACTTTCCACATAATCCAAGGCATCGTCCACAATTTGAAACGCCATCCCCAAGGCTTCACCATAACGTTTGAGAGCCTCAGATAATTCTGGAGGAGCCTTTGCCAAAATGGCTCCTGNCTGAGCAGCACTTCCNAATANGCATGCCGTTTTCAGGTAAATGATCCTTAGATAGACGTCCTCATCTTCTGATCCAATTTCTCTTGTCAACTGNAGGATTTCACCTTCCGCCATCAGGGTTGTCGTCCTTGACATGATTTGAAGCAATTCCAGATTTCTCAGGGTGGTGAGCATATGGAATGCTTTGGAAAGCAAATAATCGCCACTGAGGACACTGGCTTCATTCCCCCATATCTGGCGTGCCGCTTTCTGGGCACGACGGGTCTCTGCCCCATCGACGACATCATCATGAAGCAAGGTTGCGGTGTGAAGGTATTCCACCACCTGTNCTACCCTGAGTGGAGATTCTCCAATCGATTCAAACAGCGATGAGGNCAACAAGACCAAAGCCGGGCGGAGGCGTTTGCCTCCCGCAAGAAGGATGTGATGGGCAACGGTATTCAATAATTCGACATCGGTATCGATATCGTGAATGATGAACTTTTCCAGGAGATCCATTTCTGGACCAATGTTTTTAAGAATTTCTTCGGGCCGGATCTNNAGATTTTTCTGTTCGGGNCTTCCCACTTCATTTTGAACANTTCTTGCCGGGCTATTTGTGATCATGCTCGGTGTGGGAANTTAGGTTTAATCAAAGTAAAAGANCTNNTGANTNAATAAAATGATTGTCANAAAAAAAATGCCTGATGATTTCAATANCCAGTTTGGTTAAGATNCTAAGNATTTAATGAATATTGGGTCAGAATATTTTTTATCTAGTGTTATTCCAAACCATTCCTTAATCAAGTGCTGATTGTGAATCGCANTCANANAGATTCAGGATTAACAAAAAATACGTAAGTAGATCCAAAATTAGATGAGTATGCTGGAGTTTGAAGCTTATCATCCGGTGGTTGAAGTGCTCGTGAGTCGATTTGAGGTCGATGCTGCNGGTCTGGAAAACCTNCATGAACAACTTCTCGCTTACAGGCGTGACCTGAAAAAGCTTAAGGAGTTATTACTTAAATATAAGCTTACCAACGAATTGGTTTATCAACAGGCCTTGGCAGAATATTACGATTTAGAGTTCCAGGAAAACATTGATGAAGCTCCTGCGGCCAAAGAATTCACTTCAATGATCCCAATCCGTTANGCCAAGCGCTTTATGTTTTTCCCGGTACGATGGAAAAAAGGAGTTCTNGAAGTTGCCGTGGATGATCCTGCCGAATCCCAGGCTCTGGATGATTTGGGACGGCGTTGTAAATGTCATGTGCAGGCACTGGTTACCACCCCTCAAGCCCTTTTGGATTTAATCAATCGGAGTTATGACGAATCCAGCGCTTCCACAGAAGATGCCGTGGACCAACTCGATAACGTTGAGGAATTCGAGAACATCATGGGCATTGAAGAGCCGGAGGATTTACTTGAAGCCACGGATGAGGAACCGGTCAAGCGTCTGGTCAATAGTCTTCTCTGGCAGGCNGCAAAAGAAGAAGCGAGCGATATCCACATCGATCCTGCTCCTGGAGAGACCCAGGTTCGTTATCGAATCGACGGAATGCTGCACCAGATCACAGTCATTCCCCGACAAGTCCATGTAACCGTGGTGAACCGCATCAAGGTTATGTCAAGGTTGGACATCGCCCAGAAAGGATTGCCCCAGGATGGACGATCGATGGTTCTGATTGCAGGTAAAAAAATCGATATCCGGGTTTCGACGATTCCGACGGTTCATGGTGAAAAAATCGTGATGCGATTGCTTTATCAGGATGAAAAACTGATGAAACTGGAACACCTCGGACTGTTTCCTGAAGTGATGTTGCCCTATGAAAAAATGATTCAGCGGAGTGGGGGGATCATCCTTGTAACCGGCCCCACTGGAAGCGGAAAAACAACAACACTNTATGCCACCCTGGCCTGCATCGATCACCGTTCACGGAATGTGATAACCATCGAAGAACCTGTGGAATATAAACTTTCGGGCTATAGCCAGATTGAAGTAAACCCGAAACTCGGGTTGACCTTCGCCCATTCACTGCGTTCCGTATTAAGGCAGGATCCGGATGTCATCATGGTTGGAGAGATGCGCGATTCTGAAACGGCGCAGATTGCGATTCAGGCCGCTTTAACAGGACACTTGGTATTCAGTACCGTCCATACCAACAGTGCTCCTGCAACCGTAACCCGTCTGATCGACATGGGCATCGAACCTTTTCTGGTCACTTCCACCATCATTGGCATTCTTTCCCAACGGCTCGTTCGAAGAATCTGTCCTGATTGCAGAACGCCTTATGAAGCACATCCTGAAGAACTTCGTGAACTGGGAATACAGGAAAACGCTTCAAATCCTGTCAATCTCTACAAGGGTCAGGGTTGTAACAATTGCAGGGGAACCGGGTATCGCGGCAGAATCGGAATTCATGAACTACTGGTGATGAATGAACGGGTAAAAAATGTGATTATGACCAACAGTGATGCTCAGGCCATCAAGCAACAGGCCATCCTGGAGGGAATGAAAACGTTGAAGATGGATGGCACGGATAAAGTATGTCAAGGATTCACCTCGGCGGAAGAAGTTTTGTCAGTGACCTATGAAGATGAAGCCGAAGGATTGTCATTTTCGGAAAGCAATTTATAGTAGTGAGGAGGTGCTGATCAAGTAACCAAATCCATTCACAATTCACAGGGCGTTCAGTTTTAGAACAAGTTTTTGTTCGTCCATGAGGTTTTTCAATTTCGGGGAATCTCTAAATCAAAAAACTCTTAGAGGAAAAATGAAAGAATCTGCTCCAAACCTGCTCACCCCCTATGGGATTCATTGTCAGACTATTCTTCGCAACGCAAGTCCCGCCATTCTCTATGAAGAAGCACTTTTATACGAAACAGATTCCGCAGTATCCGATACAGGAGCCCTGATCGTTTCTTCTTCAGAAAAAACAGGAAGAAGCCCTAAAGACAAGCGAATCGTTACCACTCCTGAATTCATCGACGACATATGGTGGGGCGANGTCAATATCGGGATTGATGAAGACACTTTTTTGATTGTCCGGGAAAGGGCAATCGATTACCTGAATATTTGTGACCGACTCTACATCACCGATGGTTTTGCAGGGTGGGATCCGAAATACCGCATCAAGGTCAGAGTTGTTGCCAGCCGTCCCTATCATGCTTTGTTCATGCACAATATGCTCATCCGGCCTGATGATGNGCAGCTTGAGGAATTTGGAAAGCCGGATTACGTCATTTTCAATGCAGGNAAATTTCCGGCAAATCCGCATACCAAATACATGACCTCCAGGACCAGTGTGGACCTCAGTTTTGCCCGAGGNGAGTTTGTTATTCTCGGAACGGAATATGCCGGAGAGATGAAAAAAGGGGTCTTTACCATCATGAACTACATCATGCCCAAAAAGGGAATCTTATCCATGCATAGTTCAGCAAATGTTGGAAAGAATGGGGACGTTTCGTTATTTTTTGGACTTTCCGGAACAGGGAAGACGACCCTTTCTGCAGACCCGAACCGAAGCCTGATTGGGGATGATGAACACTGCTGGACTGATGATGGAATCTTTAACATTGAGGGGGGATGTTATGCCAAATGCATTGATCTCAGTGAGGAAAAAGAGCCGGATATCTTCCATGCGATCCGCTACGGAACCGTCCTTGAGAACGTGGTTTTCGATTCCCAATCCAGAAGGGTCGATTATNCAGACTCCTCGGTGACTGAAAACACACGGGCTTCATATCCTATTGAATACATTGAGAATTCATTGGTTCCTTGCCTTGGAGGACACCCGGATAACATCCTGTTTCTGACCTGTGATGCCTTCGGGGTCNTGCCCCCCGTCAGTCGNTTGACTTCCGAACAGGCCATGTATCATTTTATTAGCGGATATACCGCTAAGGTGGCAGGCACTGAAGTTGGGGTGACGGAGCCAGAAGCCACTTTTTCGGCCTGCTTCGGAGCCGCCTTCATGGTGTGGCACCCAAGTAAATACGCGGAATTGCTTGCAGAAAGGATTAAGCAACACGGGACCACGGTCTGGCTGGTGAACACCGGTTGGTCCGGAGGGGGATTCGAAACGGGCCAGAGAATGTCCCTTAAATACAGCAGGGCAATTGTAGATGCCATCCTCGATGGCAGTCTTCAANATGCACCGACTTTAAAGGACCCGGTATTCGGGCTCGAGATGATCACAGAGTGTCCCGCAGTCCCTAATGAGGTTCTTCAGCCAAAACTGACCTGGNNTGATCCNGANGCCTATGATAGGGCTGCAAATAGATTGGCTGCCATGTTTGTGGAGAACTTTNAGAAGTTTGAAAAGAACAGCCCTGCTTATATTGCTGNTGCCGGCCCTGTTGTTTTACAAGACCAAAATACCAAAGTCTCTGAAACTGTTTAGACGGACTATCCAAGTTCAAAAAAATCTGCCTGGATAAAATACATTATCAACAATCCAGGCGGATTTTGACCCACCTTGAAAAACCATTCAGAATCACTTTCTNAATCCTTTGAAGCTGATCGGAAGAAATTGACTCATCAGTTTTGAATACAGAATCGTTGATATCTCGATCAATAAAGTATTTGCAANAGCCAATCATTNTCTTGCGCTTCCTTTTATGATNTCNTCCGGTACCTATAATTTTTTTAATAATTGAAAAAACTAAGGATAGGTTCGAGAAAACATANATGTATAAAGAACGTATTGAAGCAGTCATAAACAGGCTTGAAGCGCTGGAATGTGATGCGCTGATGGTCCTTTCTTCGGATGCACACCTGAACGAATACCTCCCACTCCACAATCGGCGTCTGCAAGCCATCTCGGGTTTCACAGGTTCAGCAGGAACGGTGGTCTTGATGCGCCAGGGACATTCCCACCTTTTTGTTGATTCCCGTTATCATATTCAGGCAGAAGAAGAATGTGGAAGTTTGTTTGAGGTCCATAAGCTGGGTATGGAAGGCGTGTTTGAAGCACACAAATGGATCGGACGTCAGGATCTAAAACCCCTGAAGATTGCAGTTGATCCATTCACCATCACTCCCAAACAGTGGAACCGCTATCAGTCCGGATGGGAAAAAACAGGTCATCGCTGGGAAGNCTTGGAAGNGAACGCAGTGGATCNGGNNTGGGAGAACCGGCCTGAAAAATTGAACCATCCTCCATTTGCCCTGGGAGAAGAACTGACAGGCGAGTCAAGCATAAGCAAACTCGGAAAAATTCGGGACATGATGAAACAGAATGGGGCCGAGGGGCTGGTGCTGACCATGTTGGATGAGATTGCCTGGTTAACCAATCTTCGCGGAAGTGACATAGCCCATAATCCTGTTTTTGAAGCCTATGCCGTGATCTTGCAGAACCGGGCCATTTGTTTCTGCCATCATCCTGATTCCGGAATCACTAAACAACGTCCTGAATGGGAATTTTTCCCCTATGATGATTATCTCGGATTCATCCAGCAATTGGCCCAAGAAAGCAGCGGTAAAATCTGGCTCGACCCTGANGCGACGACGATGGGGACAAGGACGGTTTTTGACAATTCCAAGGTCTTGGAGTTACAGAACCCGGTGGTCATGGCCAAAGCATGTAAAAACCGCGTGGAACTCAATTGCTCTGAACAGGCTCATTTGCATGCTGCTGCGGCTTTGGTGCGGACTCTGGCTCAGTTGGAAGAACGGATGGAATCATCCCTTCCTGCCTCTGAAGCATGGTTCGCGGAACTTTTACAAAAAGAGTATTCGAGTGAAGCAGGATTTGTCGATTTGAGTTTTCCAACCATCGCGGGAGCAGGTTCAAATGGGGCGATTGTGCATTATGGCACTCCCAGTGATGAGAAAATGCTGGAACCCCACGAAATGTTACTGGTGGATTCCGGCATTCAATGTGAGGGAGGAACCACCGATTGTACCAGAACCATGAGTCTGGGTGAGCCTACTTCCAAGCAAAGAGAACTTTATACTTCGGTACTGCAGGCCCATATCCGTCTCGCCAAGCAGGTTTTTCCGGAAGGAACGCATGGGGCTGCACTTGACTCTATCACCCGTTCCGGGCTTTGGAATCAGGGNCTCGATTATGGTCATGGCACCGGTCATGGAGTCGGAGCATTCCTTAATGTCCATGAGGGGCCTCAACGCATTTCTCCCGTTTCCCATGATGTCGCTCTGAAGCCCGGAATGATCATCTCCAACGAACCGGGATATTACGAAACAGGTTGGGGAGGAATTCGTCTAGAAAATCTGTGCCGGGTCAAATCCCTGGAATCCGGACTGCGCCATCATCCTGGAGGCAAAGCCTGGTTAGGATTGGAAACACTGATGTTCGTTCCTTTCGACCAGAAGTTGATCATTCGTGATAAGCTCTCTTCAGATGAACTGAATTGGTTGGATGATTATCATGAAAAGACCTATCAGAAACTGCAGAAGATGCTTAACGAACCGAAGTACTTAAACTGGTTGAAAAAGGCATGCTTCCCATTAGAGGCATAAGGTTTCGGATTTCATTTCCAGAATCCTGATTTGATTTGGAAAAGGTTCAGTTGTCCATAGCTATGGGATGAAAGTCCTGGTTCCTGCAAAAATCAACACCCTCCTCTACCTGCTTCACAAACGTGAGGACGGATACCACGAATTATACAGTCATTTCGTTCCGATCAGTCTTTATGATTCCCTTGAAATAATTCCTCAGAACCAGAGTGGTATTACTTTGGAGGTTGACGGGATGGATTTCGAGGAGGGACTTCAGAATAATTTAGTGTTTCGTGCAGCAGAACTTTTTCAGGAACATACGAGCAATCCTTTTGGAATGAGCATCATTCTTAAAAAGAACATTCCAGTGGGTGCGGGTTTAGGTGGAGGCAGTGCGGATGCGGCCGCGACCCTGCATGTTTTGAATCAACTTCACCAAAACCCTTTCTCTAGAAAAGAACTCCAAGATTTAGCTTTAAACCTTGGTGCAGATGTTCCTTTTTTCATCGATCCAGAACCTTCAGAAGTCAGGGGTATTGGGGATGTCATTCGTCCTTTAAAACACTATCCTTTACTCCCGCTTCTCATACTCAAACCTTCTTTTTCGATTTCGACTGCAGAGGCTTTTCAGGAGTGCATTCCTAGGAGGATGAAAGTCCCGATGAAAATCGTCAATGATGAGGAACTGGTCAGGAATCTGGAGAACCGCTTCGAATACACGCTCTTTAAAAAATACCCGGAGTTGAAAGAGCTCAAAAACCAATGTTTGGAGCATGGCGCGTTAGGTGCATCAGTAAGTGGAAGTGGGTCTGCTTTATTCGCCCTGTTCAGAACGGAATCTGAACAGATGGAAGCCGCCCGAAAACTGAAAAGGATTTCACTAACCGAGATATTTCCATGCAAGATGCTCAAAAAACATATTTACGATGGTCTTTAAAGAAACTGGGTTTTTTCCTGAAAAATGGAGTGTTTATCTTGTTTTTGGTGATGCTGGTCATCAGCGGCTGCAGCAAAAGAACACCATCCTTGAGGAATCATTATGGGATTCAGGACCAGCATCCGGAAACCTGGATCGAAAGCAACCGCAGAATCGAACATTTTGTCAACATCTATCGAAAAAACACTCACGTCCGAATTTGTCTCGAGCGAGCGGAGAAAAAAGGCTATTTGCATTACATCCATCGGGTTTTTTACAAACATCGATTGCCTCCGGAACTGGCACACCTTCCAATTCTAGAGTCCTGCTTTGATACCCGTGCAAACTCCGGGAGTGCATTGGGCATGTGGCAGTTCACTAAGGCAACAGCTAAGGATTATGGATTAAGGGTCGGCTGGTTTTCCGATGACCGATTGAATTGGAGAAAATCGACACATTCTGCGGCACGATATCTGAATGAACTTGGTCGGCGATTTAATTATGATTGGCGGTTGGCTTTGGCAGGCTACAATGGGGGNCCNAATTACCTCGCAAAGCGGATGAAAAAGCAGCGCAGCCGTAACTTCTGGCAGTTGAAATTACGCAAGGAGACCAAAGAATACGTCCCAAAATTTTTAGCGATGCTCAAAGTCGGTCGGGAACGATATCCCGATCTTTTCTTTCAGGGAGCACCAAGGTATTGGGTTGCATCACGCTGAAGGATTGAGATGGAACGAGGTTTTCGCTGAAACGGGGCTTGAATTTCGTGGCAGCAGTTGTTAATTTCACTTTCCCGGAAAAAGTATTCTCCGCCAAATTTTTCAAATCTTTAAAGCCTTAAGGCTTAAACTGAACCAAATGCACATTTTAAGGAGTATTGATGGCTGATGAAGAAGGCGGCGGCGGCGGAGGCGGCGGCGGTAAGAAGAAACTGATCATCATCATTGTCGCGGTGGTTCTTCTGCTTGTGATCGCGATCGTTGCAGTCCTGCTCCTCACGGGTGGAGAGGAAGAAGAGGCGGAAGAAGAGGAAATTGTAGAAGTCACCGAGGAGGGAGAGCCTCTTGCCGCACCAATTTTCCTCCCCTTGGACAGCTATATTGTTAATCTTAAGGACGGTAGACGCTATCTGAAGACGACGATTCAGCTAATGCTCAGTGAGGAGATGGCCAATGCCTACCTTACGGCTAGAATTGTCGAGATCAAAGACATCGTCCTATCTGAATTGCAGGATTTATCGGTTGAAGATGTGAAACAGGCAGAAAGCCGTGAAGCGTTGAGACAGAGACTGATCAGCGCGATTAGCCAGATTTTTCCTACAAAACCTGAATGGGCAGATCCTGAACCGATCAAAAAAGTCCTGTTTGAGGAATTTGTCCTGCAGTAACCATTATTTGCAGATAAGGATCTGATTTGGGTCCATTCAAACATGGTTTGGAAATCCAAAAAAGGCTTCAAATGGATGTTGCTTTCTTTCGTGATCATCACTTTTCTCTCTGCTTGTANTAGTGAGGAAGAAGTTGAAGAACCCGAAGTTATCAGGGAAGGCCCACCGCCGCTGGAAAATCCACAATACGTAGATCTCGGAACATTCATCGTCAACATGCCGGGAGACAAATATTTCCTCAAAAGCAGCATTCAAATTGCATTCAATGATCCGATTCCAAAAGCCTGGATGCAAGCTCGACTGCCGATCGTCAAGGATATGCTTGTCACTCATCTGCAAACCATCTCGGTTGAACAGTTCGATGACTTACGGTCGAGGCCGATCATCAAGAATGATATCAAATTGAGAATCAATTCCCTTTTTCCCAACAAACCCCAGTGGGAGGACACGGCACCAGTGAGAAAAATCCTGTTTTCTGAGTTTTACAGGCAATGATTCAATTGTTACAAAACCTGAATCACTTCTCTCCTGAAGCAGGCTCCTTCAAAAAGAAGAATACAGCTCAAGGGACTCATGGCTGAAGAAGAAGAATCGTTTGAAAATCTGGATGATCTGGACTGGTCGGATGTTGAAGACGAACTGAAGGCCAATAAAGACGAAATTCTTTCTCAGGCAGCCGCCGGGGAAGGAGGAGATGATCCCGAAGTTTCAGGAAATGATGGAGGTTCCTCCGCTGCATCAGGGGGGCAGGCTTCATTAAAACCTGGGGATATGGACATCAACTTCCTACTTGATGTCAACCTCTCTATCATGGTCGAGGTGGGAAGAACCCACATGCTGATTGAAGATCTGTTGAGACTTGAAGAAAATTCAATCGTAGAGCTTGACAGTATGGTTGGTCAGCCGCTGAACATCCGTGCCAATGAAAAGCTGGTGGCACGAGGAGAGATCGTGGTGATCAATGAAAAATTTGCGGTTCGTATCACGGATATCATCAGCCCAGATGATCGCTTTGCCGCACTCTGATGAGCAGGCATGAAATCTCGGATAAAATTTTTTTGTCTGTTTTGGCTGCTGTTACTATATTGCGGGTTCCCGCTTTTTGCCCAACAAGTCCTCACCCTCAAGTCGATTGATGTCCAAAGCCTGGAGCGCGTTGAAAGCATCCGTTTAGGATTTGACCNGCCCTATGAAGANACCCCGCTGATCAATTTTGANCCTGGTTCACTGAATCTGAGATTTGATTCTCTGACCATTGATCCGGTTCTACCNTCTTTACTCCTTCCTGAATCGAATCGGATGATCAAGGCNGTCAGAGCCTTCCAGACTCCGAATACCCAGATGGTTCAACTGGATATCATTCTTCAGTCTTCTCGCCTTTTGCTGGAACACCCAGAGATTGTTGTGGATGGTTCAAACATGATTCTGAATCTGCAACTGAATCTTTTGAATGCATCCTCCGTGAGAGCCAATACCAACCAGTTGATGGAGGAGATCGGAGAGAAAATCCGTAGTGATGCAGAATTTCCATCAACCTTTACGAAAGAGGAACCACCTCAGCCTAAACTTTCTGCAGAAGATTTTCTGTTTCAACCTGACCGCGATTGGGTTGCGACGATGGTAACCCTCGTCCTGTCCCTGCTNCTGGTCCTGTTGCTGATCTATCTGCTTGCCATGCTATACAACCGTTTTTTGTCCGGACACTTTCCTGCTTTGAAAAGCGGACAGAAAATCAAAGTCGTTTCCACCTATCATATNGCCCCCAAGCAGAAGGTGATGGTGATCCAGATCAATGAGCAGTTCTTTGCATGCGGAGTGACTCCAACCTCGATTAATCTCATCTCAGAATTGAAAGATTCCGGTGATCAGAGCTTCCTTGCAGGCATCACGGAGCAAACTCCGGCAGAAGAAATCGATATCGACCGCAGCCGTGCAGAATTTATGAAAGCTCTGGAAAAAGCGCGCGAACAGGCCCGTTCAATTGATTCAGAGATGGAATCAAAAGATGGAACTGACNAGGTGGAATCTCAGGAAATGAATGATCCTAAAAACAATGAATCTGCTGAAGAAGAACAAGCCGGGATCACAGAAACACCAGGCAAATCATCCCAGAATCAGGGAAATACGAAGTTCAATACCCCGGTNAGAAATCCTTTTACGGTTCCAGTTAATGATGCTTCGGAAGAAACCAATCTGAATCCTGCCATTCAGGATTTTGCCAGCAAACTTTCTCAAAGACTCAGGTCTCTCAAGCCCATCAAATGAGGATAAGGGAAACACAAATCCCTCCGCATAAACTGACTCTTTTTGAGAGAAAGGTTTATATCGCGATGGAGATGGCTTAGTGAACCCGAAAATCATTTCTCTCAGGACAGACTCAGAACTCAGAAGGAACCTGAATGGTTAAGCAGCGGAAATACATTTTCAGGCTGATTGGAATCCTGTTTTTTCTGTTCTGTTATTCCGGTCTTGCTGCTCAGTCCCCAATTCCCGGCATCAATATCTCGGTAAATCCCGCCGACAATCCTGAGCAGGTGGCAACGACACTGCAGATTGTCTTTCTGCTGACCGTTCTTACCCTGGCGCCCGCCTTATTGATCATGACAACTTCCTTTACCCGATTTGTCATTGTGCTCTCTTTTCTTCGCCAGGCTATCGGTACCCCGCAAACTCCTTCGAATCAGATCATCATCGGGATTTCGTTGTTTCTGACTTTATTTGTCATGATGCCTGTTTATGAGGAAGTCAACAGCATGGCCCTTGAGCCCTACCTCGACGAGCGGATGTCTCAGGAAGAATTTCTTGACACTGCGACGATTCCGATCAAACGCTTCATGCAGCAGTACACCCGTGAGAAGGATCTGGCCCTGTTTGTTAAAATTGCAAAAATACCAAGACCGCAAAACATTGATGATGTTCCGGTATGGGTTATCATACCCGCATTCGTGTTAAGCGAATTGAAGACGGCATTTCAGATCGGATTTCTGCTCTATGTTCCTTTTCTGGTGATCGATATGGTGATTGCCTCAATCCTGATGGCAATGGGGATGATGATGATGCCCCCGATCATGATTTCCTTACCATTCAAATTGATGCTGTTTGTACTGGTGGACGGCTGGCATCTGATTCTGGGCTCAATGGTCAAAAGTTTCGTCCCGTTTTAGGAGGAAGATGACGGAGTCATTGGTAGTTTCGATCATGTTGGAAGCAATGCGGATGACCACCATTCTCGCGGCTCCTATGCTTTTGGCCGCATTGATTACCGGTTTGGTGATCTCAATCTTTCAGGCGGTGACTCAGATTCAGGAACAGACTCTGGCGATTATTCCCAAAATGGCAGCCATGCTTGGAATCCTTGCCATGCTTTTCCCCTGGATGCTTGCTCAAGCAACCACTTACATGGCCTCAATCTTTACCAATTTCCCCAGTTACGTGGGAGGCTGATCCTACAGGATCATTCAATTATTATTTTTTGTGAAACGATACTAAAAGGTTTTCAAGGGATTTTCGAAAACCACCTTATTCTTCCACAACAAATTCAAATCCGATGATCGAGAGGGTGATCAGGACAACATTGTAACTGAGCAATAGTGTCCACCATGACTCCACTGTTCTGACATGGCTGCCGAAAAAAAGATGGTCGGTCAGGTGAACCAGGCTGAGCAGGTTTGGTACGACTAAAGGAAAGAGGAGAATCGGAAGCAGCATTTCTCTTCCACGCAGGGAAGCCGTCATCACCGAAAGCAGGGTTCCGAGTGAACTGAATCCCAAAGTTCCTGTCAAAAGAACCAAACCAAATTCGCCCCAGTTGCTCACTTCGATTTCATACAAAACGAGACAGAGAGGGATAAAAAGAATTTGGGAGATCAGTAAGAAAAGCGTAGTTGCTAACATCTTGCCCAGAAAAAGGATGCTTCGATCGGTGGGCGACATGAGCAGCCCACCGATGCAGCCTGTTTCCATTTCCTGAAGAAAGGACTTACTTAAACCCAGTACCCCGGATAAAAGGAAAACGACCCAAACCACTCCCGGCAAAAGTCCGATAAAGATCGCAGTCTGACGACCCATTGAAAAATGGAAGACCAGAAGGATCAAAAGGGCGAATAGCAGCATCGACAACAGGTTTTCCCTTCTCCTTAGATCGATTAAAAGATCTTTCCAGATCAGGATTACAATTTGGCGAAAAGCCTGTTTCATCGATGCCTGCCTTGAACGTTTGGAGTCGAAACGAAACCGAATCTCCACCTTCTTAGAAGTTCAAGATTCGATTGGGATTTCCAGTTTTTTTTGGTTCCGCTCAGGCGGCAGCGGCTTTTTTGGGAGAGCTTTCTTTTGGGGCAGAAGCTTTTGTGGTTTCCTTCTTGGCAGTTCCTTCGGCTTTGCTCTCTTTTTTGGAATCTGCTTTTTTAGTCTCTTTTTTCCCGGTGTCGTCCGTTTTGCTTTTGGCTTCTTCGGTTGATTTGCTTCCATATCCGTCTTTGTACCAACCTCCTCCTTTGAGATGAAAGGCACTTACGGAAACCTTACGCTGAGCCTCTAGACTTCCGCATTCTGGACAGCGTTCAACCGGAGGGTCACTGAACTTCTGCATCTCTTCAAAATCATGCCCGCATTGCTGACACCCGTATTCGTAAATTGGCATGGCCTGGCTGCTTTGTTATATTGGTTATGTTATTAACTCATCATAATATTGGATGATGATTTTTTTTGCAATTCTGATTTAACGAAAGATTTACTTTGCAAACCAGTACCTTGAGGGCCGATAAGCTTTCCAAATCCTACCGAGGAAGACACGCCGTCAAAGAAGTCAGTCTTGAAGTTTCGAGAGGCCAGGTCGTTGGTTTGTTGGGTCCGAATGGTGCTGGAAAGACCACCACCTTCTACATGATCACCGGGGTACTCCGCCCGGATGAAGGTAGCATCCAACTCAATGAGGTCGACATCACTCGCTATCCGATGCATCTTCGTGCCAGGTCCGGTCTTGGCTATCTTGCTCAGGAAAGATCGATATTCAGGAAACTGACTGTCGAGGAAAACCTGCTCGCGGTGATGGAACTGCTGAAGCTGGAATCTGATGAAAAACAAAGGAGACTTGAACAGTTGCTCCAGGAATTCGGCATCCAGCACGTCCGAAAAATCAAGGGCTATGCNTTGTCNGGTGGAGAGAGTCGACGAACAGAAATTGCAAGAGCCTTGGTTCTGGAACCCTCAATTATACTTCTGGATGAACCCTTTGCTGGAGTGGACCCCATCGCTGTTGCGGATATCCAGGCCATCATCCGACAACTTGCCGAGAGGAACATCGGAGTCCTGATCACCGATCACAACGTAAGAGAAACATTCGGCATCATTGATCATGGATACATCATGAACGAAGGGGAACTTTTGGTGAACGGTCCACCCCAGGATTTGATGCGTGATGAGCAGGCGAGAAAGATTTATCTGGGAGATACTTTCTCGATGTAAGGCAGGTCTAAATTGACTTTTGCGGACATTTGTAGCAAAACAAATGCCAACAAGGTTCTCTCTCATGAGAACCCATTCATGAATTTCTGAATCCTAACTTTAACCAGAAAAGAGGTCACGTGGCGTTGCAGATGAAAATGCAGATGAAGCTGAACCAACAGCTCATCATGACGCCCCAGTTGCAGCAGGCGATCAAACTGCTTCAACTGTCCCATACGGAACTCGAGGAATTGATCGAGCAAACTTTGGTGGAAAACCCGGTTCTGGAAGAAGGGATGGACATCGATAGTTTCCCCAACCGTGAAACTCCTGCAGCCGAAGAAAATCCGGAAACCCCGGAAGTCGCCAGTGGCACCGAAGATTTTGAAAGTGCCCGTGAAGTCGAAAAAGAAGAAATCGATCAACAGGACATCGACTGGCAGCAATATGTAGAACAGGTGGATCAGNTNGGCGGNTATCAGTCGACCAGGATTCGTCCTGGAACGGGAGGAGATGATGAGGCTCCTTCTCTGGAAGCAACACTTGCCCAATCAGAAACCCTGTCGGATCACCTGCACTGGCAGATGGGGATGCAGGACCTGCTTCCCTTGGAGTTTAAAATCGGCGTCGAATTGATCGGTAATTTGGAAGATGACGGATATCTGGTGACCTCCATCCGGGAAATGCTGGAAACCCGAAGGGATCTTCATGATGANATCCTCAATCAATTGAATGAGGGGCTCATCAACTGCAACCTGGAAGTGGACGAAAGCTTTTTTGATCTGAAGTACAACCCGGTCAAGGCNGTAATGCCTAAAAAGTCAAAGGAGGTATTGCCNCCTGTTTTTGATGAAGACGAAGAGGGNGCCGCCCAGGAAAAAGAGGCTTTCCCGGTCAACCTCGATGTCTGCAGGTTTGTTGAGCAGGTATTGCGGAAAATTCAGGGATTCGACCCAAACGGCGTTGGAGCCAGAAGCCTACAGGAATGTCTNTTGATNCAATTGAGGATTCTGGGAAAAACCGAGTCCTTAAGCTACCGCATCATCGAGCAGGATATGAACCTGCTGGAATCGAAGGATCTCAAGAAGATTGCACGAAGACAGAAACAGGAACTGGATCAGGTGATCGATGCATACCGTTTGATCATGTCATTGGAACCAAAACCTGGAAGAGCCTTCATTGCCAATCCTTCTCAGCACTACATTATCCCCGATGTTTACATTTATCAAAANCAGGGNAAGTACAAAGTCGCGCTGAATGCCAATGGCATCCCCCGTCTGCGCATCAGCAGTTATTACCGTGATTTNTGCGACAGCATGGAAGATGACGGCAGCCTGACCAAAGAGTACATTCATGAAAAAATCAAAGCCGGTCAGTGGCTGCTGAAAAGCATTGAGCAACGCCAGAAAACAATTTTCCGGGTCACGAAAAGCATCCTNAAGTTCCAGATGGAATTTTTCGAAAAAGGGATTCATTTNCTTCGACCGTTGGTGCTCAAAGATGTTGCAGAAGATATTGATGTCCATGAATCGACGGTGAGNCGGATCACCACCAATAAATTTGTTCATACACCCCAGGGAATTTTTGAACTGAAATATTTTTTCACCAGCGGCATTGACCAGGGTGAAGGCGAAGCTGTTTCTTCGAAACGGATCAAGGATATGATCCAACAGATGGTGCAGAACGAAGATCCGAAGACTCCCTACACTGATCTACAGATTGCTGACATCCTTCACCGTCGAAGCGGGATCAAAGTCGCACGAAGAACCGTGGCCAAATACAGGGAAGCGCTCAATATCCTTCCTTCCAATAAACGCAAGCAACTTTTCTAAAACACCAAACGAGTACAACGATGGGCATCATCTCCCGATTCATCAACGTTGTCCGGGCTTATTCGAATAGTTTCCTGGACAAGGCCGAAGACCCAGAAAAAATGCTGCAGCAGATGCTTTCCGATCTTGAAGGGCAGAAAAGGCAGGCAAAACAGCAAATGACCGAAGCCCTTGCTCTCCAGAAGCGGCTGGAACGTGATACCGAAAAAGAACATAAGGAAGCTGAAAAATGGGAGCAGAAGGCGATCCTTGCGGTTCAGAATGATAAGGATGACCTGGCCAAAGAAGCTCTTGTTCGCAAGAAGGATCACGAACGCCGTGCTGAAGAGTTTGAAATCCAACTGGAAAAACATCGTGCCAATGCCGAAACCCTNCGNAGCGGTTACCAGGCAATGGAAGATAAAATCGANGAGATNAAAAGAAAGAAAGGCCTGCTGCTCGCTAAACAAAAACAGGCTGAAGCCCAGGAAAAAATATACCAGACCATTGAAGGGATTGGAGACAGTTCCGGAGCGATAGAAACCCTTGAACGTGTNGAAGAGAAAGTTGATTCAATGCAGGCCAAGGCTGAAGCCTACCAGGAAATTAGCCTCGATTCTGAAAAAGAGTCCCTCGAAAAAAAGTTCAAGGAACTGGAGGATACACCTCCAGACATCGAAACCGAGTTGCTTGAATTGAAAAAACGTGCAGCCCTCCCTTCTCCGGAAGATAATAATTCCTCATCAGATAAATAGTTTTGGACTTCTTTCAAAATTCAAGTAATGATGTTGGATTAATTTTTATAAAATNGAATTAAGAATCACTATGACCATCAGTGTTGAAGTACGAGACAGCAACGTTAGCAAATCGATGATGCAGCTTAAGCGCACCCTGATCCGCGAAGGTTTATTCAAGGAACTGAAAAAAAGGAAGTTCTACACCAAACCTTCTGTGGCAAAAAGGCTGAAGCGGGAAGCNGCAGAAAAGCAGCGTCACAAGGACCTGAAGCGCGAACTCCGGGCCGCGATCAAAGCGGATTTTTAAGAGAGAAAACCAGATCAACTCTGGTTTTTGATCAATCTTTCCACTTCNCCCTCATTCGGGAAACGTCCCTCCTTTTTCTTANAAAAAANCANTNNACNGTCGACATAGACGTNGAAATCACCCCCGCCACCTTTGATCAGGCTGGTTTCCGCGTTGAATGTTTTTTGAAGTTGGGCAGCCAAACTGGCTGCTCTGGGTTTGTAGTTTCACTGGACGCAATATTCTATACTGACTTTCATCGATCTTTCCTCTGTCATGATTGAGAGTGAAGCAGGATTTCTCCACTGGTTCTGATTATCTTTTCAACATCATTTGCATCGTTCAAGTTATCATCACAAGGCTAATTCTTAAAATCACTCATCCGTTTGTTGAAGAGGATGATTCAACTTCCCGTTTGATGAAGTTCGGGTTTGAAATACCAGCGGTCCTTTTTTAATTGAACTGTCTCTAGATTGGAAACGTTTCCCCGTTTTCCGGTTTTGATTAAGAAGCAATGGCAGATGCTGGAAGAAACGGGAGAAGGAGGGATAAAGATCCAAAGGTGAGAGAACACGGATCAGGTGAATNCCACTATAGGTGAAGAGAACTCCTGAAAATAGNAGTCCACCCGAAGTTCCCAAGTGAGTTTCCAGCCATTTCGAAGAAATTTCTCCCAGGTATCCGTGCTTTAAGAGCAACATTGCGGATTCAGACCACGAATCTGAAAAAAAACCTGATAAAGCGTAAAGCGTCGTGGATGTTATCAGCAGAATCAGGGCATGATAAATCAGCAGCCATCGTGCAGCGGATCCAGAAGGAGGGATGATGATTCTCACGAATAGCCATGGAATCAACAGGGCCACAGGACCGAAGATTTCGATCATGCTCCCTCCCAGTAGCGCCCCAGGAAGACTGAGCCAGTTGTGAAGTCCTTCCGCAGGATANAGCGGATTGAAAAAAGTTGGATCCCGGAAGTCTGCGGAAAGCATCGCCAGCATCCAGAACAATCCCAACCCCCAAATCAATAAAGAAGAAAGTTTAATTTGAAAAGGCTGGGTTCCTAAAGTCATTCCGGTTTAAGTTTCTTTTCCTGGATGATNTTGTAGACAATTTCCGCCACAGAAGGAAGNACATAGTTTTCAATCTTTTCGCCGAGCAATGCCAGTTCCCGGACCAGCGTGGAACTGACTGCAAACAGCTCGGGTTTTCCAAAAAGGCAGAAAGTCTCGATATTCGGATCGATTCCTGTNTTTCCGACAGCCTGCTGAAATTCCCCTTCGAAATCTTCAAGGCTCCTCAACCCCTTCACAATCGCACATGCATCACGAGCCTGGGCATAGCGCACTGTAGAACCATTGAAAGCTTCTGCGGAGACATTTTTGAGCTGATGGTGCTGGATGTATTCTGACATCATCAAGAGCCTTTGTTCTTCAGTGAAAGAATAGGTTTTTTCGGGATTGATTGCTGCCGCCCAATAAACATAATCAAAATAGCGTGCTGTACGGACCAGGATGTCCGCATGCCCGAGGGTCGGTGGGTTGGCACTTGTGGGATAGATGGCAATTCTTTGTGTCATGTTTTTCTTCTCAAAGTNGTTTTCAAAGGCATGTAAATNATCAATTCCCTGAGGATTGGACTTTTTTGATCAATTGGTCGAGGTAATTGAGGGCATCCAAGGGAGTCATCGCATTGATTTTNANTTGACGCANTTCTTCGAGATANGCNGGTTCTTCTGCAAAAAGGCTGAGTTGCTGAAACTCATCGANCTGTTTTTGAGGTGAATAGGTGCTTTGTATTTCCTGGGCGGAATCTTCCTGCGATTTGTTCTCAGCATCCCCTCCCATAACGTGTTCCTGTTGCGGAGGGGCAGGCATGTGGTGGAGGACCGAATGATCTTCCAGTTCAATCATCATTTCAGCCGCTCTCCGAACCACAGCATCAGGCAGGCCTGCAAGCCGTGCAACCTGAACACCATAACTCTTGTTCGCTTCACCTTCGATCAGTTTTCTGAGAAATACGATTTCCTCTCCCTCTTCTTCAACGAGGAAACTGTAATTTTCAACTCCATCCAGTTCCTTCGAGAGAGCAGTCAATTCGTGATAATGGGTGGCACAGAGGGTCAAGGCTCCAAGGGAATGGAGACTTTCCACAATCGCCCAGGCGATGCTGATCCCGTCAAACGTGCTGGTGCCCCGGCCAACCTCATCGAGGATGATCAGGCTGAGGCTGCTCGCATTGTGGAGGATTGCTGAGACTTCGTTCATTTCCATCATGAAGGTGCTTTGCCCGAGACTGAGGTTGTCGGATGCTCCGACACGAGTGAAAATCCGGTCGACCATGGAAAATTCGGCATGTTCCGCCGGGACAAAGCAGCCGCATTGAGCCATCAGCACATTGAGGGCGACCTGCCTCATGAAGGTTGATTTGCCAGCCATGTTGGGGCCGGTGATGAGCATGATCCTGTTTCCGCTCTGTTCCAGTCGGAGATCGTTGGGGACAAATGCTTCACCAAGGTCAATCTGCTCGATCACTGGATGCCGGCAGGCGCGGAAAACCATCATTCGTTCAGCACTCATGGGTCTCAGAACGGGCCTTTTATAATTCATGTGTTCGGCCAGATCAGCCCAACCTGCGAGCACATCCAACACAGCAATTTCAGAGGCCGTTTTTTGAAGCCTCTGGGATTGCAACATTATTTGTTCCTTTAGTTCCAGGAAGAGGGAGTATTCGAGTTCTCCTATGCGTTCCTCGGCAGTCAGGATTTTTTCTTCAAATTCCTTAAGTTCCTGAGTGATGTAACGTTCTGCATTGACNAGNGTTTGTTTTCTGATGTAGTCCTCNGGAACCGAATCTTTATGGACATTGCTGACTTCCATGTAGTATCCGAAGACTTTGTTGAAACTGATTTTCAGGGATGGAATACCGGTACGCTGCTTTTCCCTCACCAGCATCTCATTCAGGAACTGTTTCGTGTTTTGTGAAATCCTCCGAAGTTCATCCAACTCTTCAGAAACTCCTGCCGCCATGAAACCACCTTCTCTGAGCCGGTTGGAGGGTTCTTCCAACAGTTGCTCGTCCAAAAGTCCTTTGAGTTCTTCCAGGGTGTCAAAATCATCTTTAATCTGATTGATCAGGGGCGTGTCGAATTCTTTGAGAAATTCAGGAATTGTTTGCAAAGGTTGGATTGATTCCCGAAGCGCCACAAGATCTGCGATACCTGCNACGGGAAGGCTGATGCGTCCCATGATTCTGGGAAGATCCTGGATCATCTTCAACAGAGCCCGAAATTCACCGCAGAGCATGAACTGTCCGCGGAAAGCATCGATTGCGTCCAGACGCTGATTGACCTGGTCCAGATCGAGAAGCGGCTGCCGGAGCCATTGTCTCAACAATCGNCCCCCCATCGGGGTCAGAGTTCGGTTCACCACCGCGTAGAGGGTATGCTGACGTTGTCCGCTCTGGTTATCAAATAACTCCAGATTGACCACACTTGATTCATCAAGCAGCATCGATTCTTCAAAACGATGCCTGCGGATGGTATTGAAGTGGACCAGGCTGCATTTCTGAGTATCCTCCAGGTACCTCAACAGGGCCCCTGCGGAAGCGATGGCATGAGGCATCCCTTCGATCCCGAATCCTGCAAGGTTCAAGGTTCGGAAATGCGTCTTCAATCGCTTTTCAGCCGAATCAAAGTCAAATTGGTAAGGATCGAGAAAATTGAATAACTGTTCCAGGTTTTCATTGGATTCCGAACTATTGCCGAGGCTGACGAGTTGGAGAATCCTTTTGGTGAGTTCCTCCAAAAACTGAGTTTCTGCCTCGGAACGGCTCTGGGCCAGCAGAATCTCTCTTGGCTGAAGGAGAGAGACAAAGTCATAAAAACGCGTCAATTCATCAAACCGGAATTCGCAAACCTCGAATTCTCCTGTAGACACATCGGTGAAGGCGACTCCAAGCGTTTTNGAGCGCATNGTTCCATTAATCGCCAGCAGATAATGATTCCGGTCTGCTTCAATCANTTGTGGTGATACGGTCGTTCCCGGGGTAACAACTCTGACGATTTGGCGTTCGACCAGTCCCTTGGCTTGAGCGGGGTCCTCCATCTGCTCACAGATNGCGACTTTGTAGCCTGCGGCCGTCAGTTTATTCAGGTAGGCTTCATACGCACGGTATGGAACTCCGCACATGGGAATGGAATCTTCACGTTTTTTGTCTCTTGATGTCAGTGCGATCTGTAAGACTTTGGCGCTGATGACCGCGTCTTCTCCGAACATTTCGTAAAAATCTCCCATGCGGTAGAAGAGGATCTTATCCGGATGTTCCTTTTTGATTGCGTGGAACTGACGCATCATAGGTGTTTCTGCCTTGGGAACAGGCATTTTCAAAAATGGTTTAAGTTTAAAATCGACGAGGGAATGAATGAAAAAAACCTAGCAACCTGATTCAGGAAACCATGCTAATGATGCAGTCCATAGCAGGCAAGTTCTTTGCTGGTTTGATGGTCTCTAGGCTCCCTTGACTTGCCTTGAGGCTTAAGCCATGATCCAGTTTCCAAATTTGGAAAAGTGTGACCATTTTGTCTCCAATTGCCAAGTTGGGTTGATTCACCAGGATTTTTTTAAAAACCTTCAAAAGCATCTTTAGAATGACGGAACCGATCATCGGAATCATTGCAGGCGCGGGACCCTTTGCAGGTCTGGACCTGGCAACCAAAATCCTGGAACAAACCGATGCAAGTTGTGATCAGGAGTACCTCCCAATGGTATCAGTCTCCACTCCGGGTGAGATTGAAGACCGTACCCGTTTTCTACTCGGGGAATCCGAAGAAAACCCTGCGTACGCATTGGCAAAGAATTTTTTGGATCTGCAAAGGATGAACGCCAAGGTGATCGGGATGCCTTGTAATACGGCCCATGCCGCACCGATCCTTGAGGTTTTTCATCAAGAAATTGCCCCCCATGCCAAATCAGCACGCTACCTGGACATGATTCAGGAAACTGTGAATTTCATCGGCAGCGAATGTCCCACGGTTAAAAATATCGGAATCCTTTCCACGCTTGGAACCTGGAAAGCAGGATTCTACNCGGAATTACTGGAGCCGGAAGGNTATAACACCTTGGTCCTGGACGAATCTCAGCAAACGCGTATTCATGAAGAAGCCCTTTTTCACAAAAAACACGGGATCAAGGTCCAGGCCAATCCAGTCACGGAAACAGCCCGTAACATTTTGCTCGAGGGAGTTGAATCCCTTCAAAAAATGAACGCCGATGCAGTGATTTTAGGCTGCACCGAAATNCCCATCGGTATCCCTGAACGGAAAATTGGAAGTACCTTCATCATCGATCCCGGTCTAATCCTGGCTCGCGCTTTAATCCGTGAAACTGCACCANAAAAACTTCTCCCCTGGAATTGGAACAACTGATCCAGNNTTTNCTCTCCGCCTCNGNNAATNTTCAANAATANAAATTTTTCTGTTTGTCTAGAAAAATCCCCATTGTTCTGCTGTTACTTTGGATCGTAGGGGGTTGTTCCCAAAACCTTCCTCTTTCTGCCCAGACCATGAAAACCCATCATTTAGCGGATGGAACTTTCANAAATAATTATCTCGAATCAATCGACAAACCTTTTTCTAAATTNNTGAAGTGGCGTTGGAACAGGGTGGCCCCGGAACCTGTTGCATTTCCAATGGCTGAAAATGATCCAGAATTTTTGAAAAACAACCGAAGCGAGCCGACTCTCACATGGATCGGCCACTCAACCTTATTGTTACAGTTTGAAGGTCTCAACATTTTGACCGATCCGCATCTGACCCGGAGAGCATCTCCCGTTAGTTTTGCAGGCCCGGAACGCTACATGAAACCCGGGATTTCGATCGAGGATCTTCCTCATATTGACCTGATTGTCATCTCCCATAATCANTATGANCATCTCGACCGTCTGACCCTGGAAAAAATCCATCAAAAGCAGAAAGATCAGCCTCCAAGAATTTTTGTTCCACTCAATCAAAAGGAATGGTTTGANGACTTAGAGATNCCCAATGTGGTTGAAATGGACTGGTGGGAAGAGCAGNAATATCTGGNGTGGAAGATCCATGCAGTACCAGTCCAGCACTGGAGTGGAAGAAAGCNCCTGGGANCGNAATCAAGNNCTCTGGGCCGGGTGGGTCTTGGAACATCCAAAATTCCGTTTNTTCTTTGCGGGAGATACNGGTTATTCCAAGGATTTCATTGACCTCGGGAATAAATT
>FUFK010045120.1_pt1 | contig 25328 bp, 33 predicted proteins | sample 1021851 | NCBI WGS metagenome assembly FUFK01 (sample SAMEA51879418, study PRJEB19060) | metagenome | reverse complement strand
CTACTGCAGAAATTTCTAAAGGTCTAGTTACGATAATTTGATGCACAGGTCTTTTAAAATATTCATTCATTTTCAAACCATTTACATGAATGTTTCCCGATCCTTTTTTAACCCAAACTTTTGCAATAGATCTTTTTCTTCTTCCTGTAGCATATTTACTATCTTTGAAATCTAATTTGATTTTTTTGGGTTTATCAGAACTCTGTTGATTTGTTTGATCCATTATCTAACAATGTTTTTTCTATTTAATTTATTAAAATCTATAATTTTTGGTTTTTGAATATCATGTGGGTGATTATTTCCCGAATAAATCTTCAATTTTGTAAGTTGTTTTTTTGCCAGAGGTCCACCAGGTAACATTCTCTTCACAGCAAGTTTTAAAATTTGTTCAGTTTTGTTTTTTTCTTTCAGTGATAAAGGCGTTGATTCTTTTATTCCTCCTGGATGACCTGTNTGTCTATAATATTTTTTATTAATAAATTTCTTTCCAGTAAATCTTATTTTATCTATGTTAGTGACTACCACGAAATCACCATTATCCATATGAGGGTTATAAGTAGGTTTATTTTTTCCTCTTAGTACTTTTGATATATACGATGCCAATCTTCCAACAGCAATATCTTGTGCGTTAATAATATACCAATTTTTTTTAATATCTTTCTTTTTAATAAATGGAGTCATAATAATGGGCGATAAATACAAAGAAAGAGATATAAAGTCAATTTATTTAACTCTAAAATAATATAGATTTAATGCGCTTAAAACTAGCAGCACACTAGTGATTTGGTGTGTTGAAGCTAAATAAATATTTAGATTACTTATTAAAGTAAATATGCCTAATGTTGCTTGAACAAAAAGAAAGAATATTAATAGTCTAAGTGGTTTGTATAATTGTAAAAATTTTTTTTTATAAATAAAAATTGATAGAAAAATTACGTATAAAATGATTACATATGCTAAGTTACGATGATAAAATTGAACCAAAGAGTGATTATTGAATTCAAATATTTTATTTGTATCTTCTAATAAAAGATCATTTGGAACAAAGCTATTTCCCATTAAAGGCCAGGTTTGATAAATTTGACCAGCGTCTAGGCCAGACACAAAGGCGCCTAAAATTATCTGAAAAAATATAAGTAAAATTAATATTTGAAATGGCAAATTATCATATGAAAAATAGAAAAAAACTTTATTTTTTTTTGATAAAATATTTTTTATTAACCAAAAAATTGATGAAATAATTATTATTGCAATAGTTAAATGTATAGATAATCTATAGTGGCTTACAGTTACATCATCAATTAAACCACTCTTCACCATATACCACCCAACTATTCCTTGAATAACAATTAATATTAAAATTAAATAACAAATATTCATATATTTGCTCTCAATTTTTTTTGAAAAATAAAAATAAATTATAGGAATTAAAAAAAATAGACCGATTAATCTAGCTAATACTCGATGGAAGTATTCCCAATAAAAGATTATTTTGAATTCTTCTAAAGTCATGTTGAAATTAATTAACTCAAATTGTGGAATTTTTTTATATTGTTCGAAGTAAAAATTCCATGTTGACTTATCTAAAGGTGGTAAAATTCCTCTAAATAATTCCCACTCGGTGATAGACAAACCCGAGTTAGTTAATCGTGTTAAACCTCCCACAATTATTATGAAAAATACAAGTATTAAGGATATACTTAACCAATAAAGAAATAGTCTTTTAATTTTTTTGTCGTTAGCATACATTATTTGTAATATATATTTTAAATATATAACGTAAATTTAATTATTGTCGCGATGATAAACAAACAAATACTAAAAATAAGAAAAGATCTAGATAAATTAGATAATAAACTATTAGAAATAATTAAAAAAAGAGTGATGCTTGTGGATCTTGTTATTAAAAATAAAAAATACAAAAAAGACATTGTTGATAAAAAAAGAATTTCAGTAATACTTAAGAATATTTCAAAAAAATCCAGAGCAAAAAAAATTGATCCAAAAGTTACTAACAGAATATGGAATTCAATGATTAAGGCGTTTATTGATTACGAGTACAGAAATTTTAAAAAAAAATAATTATTTACTATGAGGCGGTAATTTTTTTTCAATAAAATATTCGTGTTTACGAGTGTTTGGATTGTATTTTTTCAATTTAAGTTTTTCCTTAGCCTTTTCACCTTTAGTGGGCTTTTTAGCATAATATATAAATTTACTATCAGGATTGCTTTCAGGAACCATCCTTATTTTGAGATGAGTTTTTTTTGCCATAGTTTTTAAATCTTTTTATTTTTTCTAATAATTTTGTTGTTTTAAGCTTAATTTCCTTCTTATGATAGTCAGCTTTTAAACTATCTTGGTTGTAATCGTCAAGTTTATTGTTCATTTTAAGTAATTTTTTTACTCCAGAAATTGTCATGCGTTCGTCTTTAAGGAGAAATTTAATCATTTTTATAGTTTCTAACTGACTAACTGAATAGTATCTTTGATTATTAATTTTTTTTGGTTTAATTTGTTTAAATTCTTTTTCCCAATATCTTAGTGTATGTGTTGATAATGATCCATTTTTTGAATTAACTAAATTCAGAATTTCAGCTACTTCACTAATTGTTTTATATGCATCAAAGGTTTTTTTAGTCATTATTTATGTAATTTTTTAATTCTTTTGAAGGTTTGAATAAAACAACTTTTCGTGATGAAATTATTTTAACTTCTTTTGTCTTTGGATTTCTCCCAATACGTTCATTTTTATTTCTTAATGAAAACGTACCAAATTTTGCAATCTTTACTTTTTTGTTTGAAATAAGATTTTTTAATATTATTTGAAAAACATCCTCAAGTAAACTTTCTGAAATTTTTTTTGAAAACCCAATTTGCATATAAATTGAATTAACAATTTGTTTTTTTGTCAGGTTGATTCTCATTGATTAATTTATATTTTCTTTAATTTTATCAATCAATCGTCCTTTTATAACTTTTTCACCAACTTTAAGAGAATTTGCAAATCCAATTGCATCTGTTGATCCATGGCTTTTTATTACCGGCTTGTTCAATCCAAGTAATATAGCTCCATTATATAATCTGGGATCTAGTTTATTTTTGAATTTTTTTAAATTTTTTATATTTAATAAAGATGAAAATTTTCCTATGAAATTTGATGTCATAGATTTTTTAAGTTCAGATGTTATAAAATTCGCTGTGCCTTCTGCTGTTTTCAAGGCAATATTACCAGTAAAACCATCTGTTACTATTACATTTACATCTCCATCCATAATATGATTTCCTTCAATATAGCCACAAAATTCAAATAAATTATTTTTTTTATCATTTAGGGATTGGTATGTATTTTTAATAATTGTATTTCCTTTTAATTCTTCAGAGCCAATATTAAGTAACGCCACTTTGGAGATTTCATTTTCAAATAATGATTTATGTAAAGCTGAACCCATTACACTAAAATCAATTAAATTTTTTTCATTGCATTCTATGTTTGCTCCTAAATCAAGAACCACATTCATTCCATTTTTATTTGGCCATAGAGCTGATAACGCGGGTTTGTCAATGTTTGTTATCATTTCAAGATTAAGTTTTGCTATAACAAAAAGTGCTCCAGTGTTACCAGCTGAAACTACACAATCGGACTCTCCTTTTTTTAAACTTTCCATTGCGAGCCAAAGACTTGTATCTTTCCCTTTCTTAGCTGCGCCTAAAGCTGTATCTGTATCCTCTATAATTTTCTCTGTGTGAATTATTTTGTATTTATCCGAGTTTATTTTATATTTTTTAATAAGTGGGTTTATTAATTTTTCATTTCCAAAGATTAAATAAAAAGAATTGTCTGAGTTTTTAAGGTGATGTGAAATACCTTCTATGGTTTTATCAGGTGAATTTTCACCACCCATTGCGTCGATAGCAATGGTAATATGATCTGTCATAAAAAACTATTCTTTAGGATCTAAAACTTGTCTTCCTTTGTAAAATCCAGTTTTTAAGTCTAAGTGGTGAGATAACCTGTACTCACCAGATTTTTTATCTTCAATTATATTCTTAGATGAAACTTTTATATGAGATCTTCTCATACCAGCTCTAGATTTCGTTGTTTTACGTTTAGGTACAGCCATATTTAAAAATTATGGTTTATTATATCTTTTGTAAAGTTATTTAAAGTATTATTTGAAAGGTATTCATTATATTTTTTATAATAATTCGCGTAAAACTTAATATTTTTATCTAAATTGAATATTTTTCTGAAAAAATTTGCAATATTATCGTCAATTGACATATCAGTGACTTCGATTTTATCAAGTATAGCATAAAACATATTTACGTATTCTTTCATTTTTTTATTAACAGATACATCACCATAACCTATTTCTCTAATAGAAAGTTCAATTTGTCTTACAAAAAAATCGAATAATTCTTGTGATTTTTTTTTATTAATTTCTGATTTAAATTTTTTCAAGAATAATGCAAAGTGAAACATAAGAAACAATAGTCGATCAGAGAATTCATCATTTCTTTCAAGATTTAAGTATAGATTTTTATTTCTAGTTAATTTAATTAAATTGTTGTAAATATTTAAATATTCGGAATTCATATGCGTTTTTTATTATTACTAATTGTTTTTTTTATCACCGCTTGTTCTTCAAATAAAGTATCAAAAAACCACGGTTTTATTTCTCTAGAGAATAAATTAGAAAATATAGTAATTAATAAATCAAATAAAAATGATATAATTGAAGTTATTGGACACCCCTCCTCTATTAGTAAATTCAATTCAAATAAATGGTTCTATATAGAAAGAAAACAAACAAACCAATCGTTATTTAAGTTAGGTATAAAAAAAATTAGTAAAAATAATATTTTAGTTATTGAATTTAATAACAAAGGCTTAGTAAAAAATAAGAAATTGGTTAATCTCAATGATATGAACGATTTAAAATACGTTAAAAAAATNACTACAAAAGAATTTGAACAAGATAATACTATATATAATATATTCTCAAGTTTGCGGGAGAAAGTTAATGCCCCCGCAAGAAATAGAACTAATAAAGACTAATGACCGCCAGCGATTACTGCTAGTAGCAATAAAGCAACAATATTTGTAATTTTAATCATTGGATTTACAGCTGGACCGGCTGTATCTTTGTATGGGTCTCCAACTGTGTCACCTGTGACTGCAGCTTTATGAGCCTCAGATCCTTTACCGCCGAATTTCCCATCTTCNATGTATTTCTTTGCATTATCCCAAGCTCCACCACCTGCTGTCATAGAAACAGCAACAAATAATCCAGTTATAATTACTCCAAGCAGCATTGCTCCAACTGAGGATAAAGCAGCGACTTGACCGCCTATTGGTAAAATTATTATATATAAAACAATTGGAGATAAAACTGGCAACAATGAAGGTATCACCATTTCCTTAATTGCTGCTTTAGTTAATAAATCAACAAGTCTACCATAATCTGGTTTTGCTTTACGTTTCATTATTCCGGGAATTTTTTTAAATTGTCTTCTAACCTCAATTACAACAGCACCACCTGCTCTACCAACTGCTTGCATTCCCATTGAACCAAATAAATATGGAAGCATTCCACCAATTAATAAACCAACAACTACAAATGGATTTGATAAATCAAAAGAGACAACTATTCCCTCTAGCTTTGAACCAGCCTCTTTTGAAAAATACTTAATATCCTCTGTGTATGCAGCAAATAAAACTAAAGCACCTAAACCAGCAGATCCTATAGCATATCCTTTAGTTACGGCTTTTGTTGTATTACCTACCGCATCTAATGCATCTGTTGTTTTTCTAACATTTTTTGGCAGATTAGACATTTCTGCAATTCCTCCAGCGTTATCTGTAACTGGACCATATGCATCAAGTGCTACAACCATTCCTGCTAATGCAAGCATTGTTGTTACAGCAATAGCGATACCAAATAAACCGGCAATTGCATTTGTTATCAGTATTCCAGCAACAATTATTAATGCTGGTACAGCTGTTGCTTCCATAGAAATAGCTAAACCCTGAATAACATTTGTACCATGACCGGTTGTTGAAGATGCTGCTACAGTCTTAACGGGACGATAATCTGTACCTGTGTAATATTCAGTAATCCATATGAGTAATCCAGTTATAATTAAACCAACAACGCCACAATAATATAAACTCATTCCTGTAAATGTAGTATCGCCAAAGCTATAATTGGCATCTAAACCAATCACATAATCTGTAACAGGATATAATACTACTAAAGATAAAATTGCTGTTGCTATAAAACCTTTATATAAAGCATTCATAACATTTTTTGAATTTCCTAATTTAACAAAGAATGTACCGATAATTGAAGTAATTATACATGCTCCACCGATTGTTAAAGGGTATATCATCATACTAATATCTGATTGAAAAAAAATAGATGATAAAACCATTGTAGCTACAATTGTAACGGCATAAGTCTCAAATAAATCGGCAGCCATACCGGCACAATCACCAACATTATCTCCAACGTTATCTGCAATAACAGCTGGATTTCTTGGATCATCCTCAGGAATACCTGCTTCAACTTTTCCAACTAAATCAGCTCCAACATCTGCTCCTTTTGTAAAAATTCCACCGCCTAATCTTGCAAAGATAGAAATTAATGAAGCACCAAATCCTAAAGCAACTAAAGCATTAACGATTTCTCTTTCATCAACACCAGACTTTAGAAGTATGTAATAATAAACTGCAATTGATAATAAAGCTAAACCAGCAACCAACATACCAGTTATTGCACCAGACTTAAACGCTACTGACAAACCCTCTGCTAAGCCTTTTCTTGAGGCCTCCGCTGTTCTGACGTTAGCTTGTACTGATACAAGCATACCTACATATCCTGCTATTCCAGATAANGCTGCACCAATTAAATAACCAATCCCCACTAATATTGAAAAAGCGAAACTAATTATTACTAAAACAACTACTCCAACTATAGCTATAGTTTTATATTGTCTATTTAAATATGCTTTTGCNCCAATTTGTATAGCAGAAGCAATTTCTTGCATTTTGCTATTTCCTGCACTTGATTTTAAAATATTTGAACCAGTTACAAATCCATAGACTATAGAGAGTAAACCAGCAAAAATTGTATACAGTAATATTGTTTCGATAGATGAGTTCATAATTTCCTTAAAATTCTTTTGGTTTGTTTTTTAAAATGCGGACATTACAAAAATAAAGCTAAAAGGCAATATTTAACTTATTTAAACTTGTGCAAATAACCTTTATTTTTAATACTTTTTAGATAATTTCCATTAGTATTTATAATTTGATTGGGCTTATTCGTAATACTACCNATTTTTGTAATTTTTATATTGATTCTNTTNGATAATTTTTTTATTTGCTCAACTTTCNTNAAANGAGATGTAAAAAGTACTTGGTAATCATCACCNTTAGAAACAAAATTTTTCTTTTGAAAATTATTTAACCCTATTAATTTTTGAAGATTTTTAGATATTGGAATATCTTTAATTGATAAAATATATCCTAAATTTTGATTATTAATCATTCTTTCAAGATCTAAGATAAGGCCATCAGATATATCAATAGATGAAGATGCAATTGAAGGCATATATTTGTGTATTTTGAAAGCAATATCAGGGATATAATATTTTTTTATAAAATAATTTTCTAAACTTTTAGTAGATTTAATTTTTTTATTTAAAATTTTTAATCCAGCATAGGCATCACCTATATTACCAGTAACAAAAATCGCATCACCAATATCTGAATTATTTCTTTTTACAATTTTTGTTGCAAAACCAATTACAGTAACTGTGAATGATGTGGTACTAGAATATGTTGTGTCTCCACCACTAAGTAATAGTTTATATTTTTTTAATTCTTCTTTTAAAGATTTAACAATTAATAAAAAATTAGGTTGATTAGACAACCTATTATTTATTGAAGCTGATAAAAAAATATATTTAGGTTTAACACCTTTGCAAATTAAATCGGATATAGAGGAACGAATAATTTTTTTTATTATTAAATCTGGTTTTTTAGTATTTTTAAAGTGAATTTTTTCATTATATGTATCTGTTGATACGACAAGACGTNTCTTTTTATCNAAAAAAACATCATCATTNAGCTTNAGAGAACTAGGATTATTAGCGGCTAGATATTTTAAATATTTTGATATTATTTTATCATCATCCATTAGGTGATCGCACTTTTTTAGAAATCTTATCAAGCAAAGCGTTAAGATATTTTGTTTGAGAAATATCTATAAAAAAATTTGAAGCGTTTAAGTATTCCTTAATAATAATTTTAGTTGAGGTTCTTGGCTTATATAAAAATTCAAAAATTGCACTTTTTATTATTACTTGAAATACTTTGTCTAATCTAATCATATTAAGATCAGTGTTTAAATGATTATTAATCTCATCTGTAATTACTTCATCTCTTTCTAATGTACCATTCACTACGTCTTTAATAAATTTTTTAAATCTGTGTTTTGGAAAAGCTAATTTTTCTTCTTTATTAAAAAATTGACCATATAATTTTTGAATAATTATTACCCTTGGGTTATTTTTAGGACTATAAATTATTGACATTTATTTATTGGTTAACACAACTTTTACAGCTTCAGAAGCTTCTAGTCCTTTTTTCCCTCTAGCAATAGCTTGCTTTTTATTAAGGCAAGTAATAATGCCGTTTCCAATTGGTTTTTTTGAACTTATGGATAATTTCATTATCGCATCTGTTGCAGATTGAGAAATAAAATCAAAGTGTGGCGTTTGTCCTTTAATTACACAACCTAAAGCAATGAAACCATTGTATTTATTTATATTTCTTGAAATAGTTACTGGTATCTCAAATACTCCAGGCACTTTAAGAATCTTAATAGAATAATGTTTTTTGTTTAAATTATTTAAAGTGCTTTTCAACAAATCATTTGAAATATCTTTATAATAATCTGCGATAATAACTAATATTTTCTTTTTCATTTTATTATTTCTTGTTTTTGTATTCTAATTCCATATCCTTCTAAACCAACAACCTTTTTGGTTGATCTTGTTACTAAAATCATATTTTTTATTTTAAGACTTTTAATTATTTGAGCACCTATACCATAATTTTTAATGAGTTTATCAAACCCTTTTTTATAAAATTCCTTAGATTTATATTGTTTAAGAGTTTGTGAGACAGATTTTAAATTTGGATCTCTTATAAAAACCAAAACACAGTTATTATATTTTTTAAAGTAAGATAATGTTTTATTAAATGAATTTGGTAATTTTTGATTAATTAAATAATTTTGAACTACGTTGGATGAAATAACCCTAACTCTTGGTGTAGAGTTTAAATTAATTTTTCCTTTTAATAATGCAAAATGTTCTGATCCATCTAAAACACTTTCAAATACTTTAATAATATATTTTTGATTTTGTACAACTATACTCGATGTATTTTTTAATTTAATTAACTTTTCTTTTTTCAATCTAAATGAGATCAAATCATCGATTTTTGCAATTGCAAGTTTATGCTTTTTTGCAAATTTAAATAAGTCTTCACCTTTTGCCATAGTTCCATCCTCATTCATAATTTCACATATAACTGCAGCTGGAAGTTTATTGGACAGTTTAGCTATATCTACGGATGCCTCTGTATGACCTGCTCTTACAAGAACTCCTCCGTCTCGAGCAATAATAGGAAATACATGTCCGGGGGAAACTATTTCTTTTTTATTGGGATTTTTTTTAGTAGCAACTCTAATTGTTTTAGCGCGATCTTTTGCTGATATACCTGTTGTTATTCCTTTTTTTGCTTCAATAGAAACTGTAAAAGCAGTTTTATTTCTAGATTGATTAACAGGTGCCATATAATTAAGTCCCAATTTTTTTGCATGTATATTATTTAATGTTAAGCAGATTAATCCTCTTCCGTACTTAGCCATAAAATTTATTTTTTTGTAATCAACATCTGATGCAGAGAAAACTAAATCTCCCTCATTCTCTCTATTTTCATCGTCAACCAAAATATACATTCCTCCTTTTTTTGAGATAGAAATAATTTTTTCAATGTTACTGAATTTATTTTTTTTCATTTAAAAATTTTTTTACATATTTTGATAGAATATCTATCTCAATATTAACTAAATCATTTTTTTTTAAATAATATAAATTAGTTAACTTTAATGTGTGAGGAATAACCCAAATTTCAAATGAATTTTTTTTTATTTTTGCAATTGTTAAAGAAACACCATTGATTAATATAGAGGCTTTTTCGACTAAAAATTTCTTCAATTTACTCTCAATTTTAAATTCATAAATTTTTGATTTATCAATTTTTCTAATCGATATTATTTTCGAGACTGTATCAACATGACCTTGGCAAATATGACCAGATATATTTTGTTTATATTTAAGAGGAAGTTCTAAATTTATAATTGATCCTAATTTAATATTTTTAAACTTAGATTTCATAATAGTTTCATTAGAAAGATAAAATTCTAAAGTTTTATTTTTGTATGAAATTAGTGTGAGACAAACTCCATCACAAGCAACAGATATTCCAAGATTTTTATTATTAACTTTAATTGAGGATTTAATAAAAATATTAATACCTTTATCCCTTTTAACAATTTTACTTATTTTTCCTTGATTGAATATTATTCCATTAAACATATTAATTAAAACAGGTAAGTTTATCTTTATCTATAAAAGTATTAATTTTATTTTTTTTATAATTTGTATTTAAAATTTTTAAAAGTTTTTTTACATAAATCGTATCTTTAATTTTGATGCTTTTATTTGACTTAAAAAGATAAAATTCATTTACTAGACCATTGTTAATAAAATTTTCTAAAAGAGTTGGTCCACATTCAATTAATACTTGATGTAGGTTTTTCTTGTGAAGAGTACTAAGGACATATTTCAAGTCAAATTCTTTACCTAAAGTTCTAATATTAAATATTTCTGTATTAGTATGTCTTAATTTTTTAATTTTATCTTTATTATTGCTTTTAGAAAATATTATTTTTTTTAAGTCTTTATTTTTAAATATTTTTGAAGATGATTTAACTTTTAAATCTTTATCAATAATCACAATTGTTGGTGAACATTTTTCTAAACCGTTTAGTCTGCAAGTTAATTTAGGATTGTCATTGTTAATAGTCACATAAGATGTCAACAATGCTTGGCACCTATACCTTAAGATATGCGTGATGTCTTTTGAATAGAGATTGGATATTGGTGTTTTATCTCTATAGATTCTATTATTCTNTGAAATCGCAAGTTTTCCAATTACATAAGGGAAATTATTTTTTCTTATAAAATCATATTCAAAATACAATTTTTTGGTTTTATTATTTATAAAATTATTTTTTACATTTATTTTATGTTTTTCTAATATATTCTTAGCAGTATTTTTTGTTCTCTTATCTTCATCTGTATGTGANAAAAAAACTTTTTTAAATTTTTTTTTAATCAAAGTATTCGTACAAGGTGGAGTTTTCCCATAGTGNGTACATGGTTCTANTGACACATACATGGATGAATTATATAAATCTTTAGATTTATTTTTATTAATTGCATTTATTTCNGCATGAGGTCTTCCATTTTTACCTGTTACACCATATGAAATTATTTTATTGTTTCTAGTAATAACACATCCAACAGAGGGGTTTGTGCCTGTAAAATATTTTTGATTTTCAGCAAGACTAATTGCAAGCTTCATTAATTTTTTGTCAGATAATTGAAAGTTATCTTTTTTTGTAGACATCAATTTTATCTACAAATTGAACAAAATCTTTTTCTTCTCTAAAATTTCTATAAACAGATGCAAATCTTACATAAGCAACTGGATCTAAATCTTTTAATCCCTCCATAACCATAGTCCCAATTGTATTGGAAGATATTTCACTCTGACCTAGTTCTTCAAGCGATCTAGATATTTTAGAAATGAATTTTTCAGCAGTTTCTGTATCTATTGGTCTTTTCTTTAAAGCTACATAAATGGATTTAGATAGTTTTTCTCTATCAAATGTAGATTTTCTTCCATTTTTTTTGACTACCGTTAACTCTCTAAATTGAACTCTTTCGAATGTTGTAAATCTCTGTCCACATATGCACAATCTTCTGCGTCTAATGGCTGTNCCGTCTTCCGTTGGTCTTGAGTCAACAACCGAGGTTTCCCCTTTTTTGCAGATCGGGCATATCATGTTTTAATTATCCTAAGTGTTTATATATAGGAAAATTCGAACATAAATCTACAACTTCTTTTCTAACCTCTTCTTCAATTTTTGAATTATCATTTGGATTATCTGATAAACCCTTAATAACTTTTGTTATTAATTCACCAACTAATTTAAATTCATTTAATCCAAATCCTCTTGTTGTTGCTGCTTGTGAGCCTAACCTTATACCAGATGTAACCATTGGACTTTCCGTATCAAAAGGTATTCCATTTTTGTTACAAGTAATATTTGCTCGNGATAAACTTTCAGCTGCAAGATTACCTTTCACNTTAAATGGTCTNAGATCAACTAACATCAGGTGTGTATCAGTACCACCTGAATAAATTTTAAAACCNTTATTNTTTAAAGTTTCGGCTAANATTTTAGCATTTGCTAAAACTTCTTTTATATAATCTTGGAACTCTGGTTTTAGAGCCTCTTTAAATCCTACGGCTTTAGCAGCAATAATATGCATTAATGGACCACCTTGATAACCTGGGAAAACTGCAGTATTNAATTTTTTTGCAAGATCCTCGTGATTAGTTAAAATTATACCACCNCTCGCACTTCTAAATACNTTATGCGTNGTTGATGTAACAACATGNGCATGGTCAACTGGATTTGGATACCCTTTACCAGCAACCAAACCTGAAAAATGTGCCATATCAACCATGAAATAAGCACCAATTTTATCAGCTATTTCTCTAAATCTTTTAAAGTCAATTACTCGTGAATAAGCACTACCACCAGCAATAATTAATTTAGGTTTATGTTCTAAAGCTAATTTCTCAACATTATCATAATCAATCAATTCAGATTGTTTATCAACATCGTATCCAATTGCATTAAACCATTTTCCCGACATAGATATTTTTAATCCATGTGTAATATGTCCACCAGAATTTAAACTCATTCCCATGAACGTATCGCCTGGTTTTAGTAAAGCTAAAAATACAGCACCATTAGCCTGAGCTCCAGAGTGAGGTTGTGCATTTGCAAATTTACAATTAAAAAGTTTTTTTAATCTTTCTATTGCCAATTCCTCAGCTACATCTACATGCTCACATCCATTATAGTATCTTTTTCCTGGATAACCTTCAGCATATTTGTTTGTTAAAACAGAACCTTGTGCCTCAAGTACTGCTTGTGAAACTATATTCTCGGATGCAATTAATTCAATATGATTTTGTTGTCTTATCAATTCATCATTAATTGCTTTATAAATATCTGGATCGCTTTGTTTTAAACTTTTTTCAAAAAAATCTTGGTATTGATTATTTATATATTTACTTTCACTAGACATATTAAATCCTTTTAACTCTTTTTAAGTGTCTTCCCCCTTCAAAATCAGTTTTTAAAAAGGTGTTAACACATTTCATTGCTAAACTTTTATTAGTTAGTCTTTCACCTAATGTAATAACATTTGCATCATTATGCAATCTTGATAATTTCGCATTTTTAATGGAATAACATAATGCAGCTCTGATCTTCTTATGTCTATTTGCAGCCATAGACATTCCTAATCCTGAACCACAAATCAATATACCAACATTAGATTTTTTTTTTGACACCATTTTGCTCAACTTATGTGCATATGTTGGATAATTTACTGAAACAGATTTCTTGTTAGTTCCTAAATCCATGATATCGAATTTCGTTTTAAGTTTTTCAAAAATGAAGTTTTTAAGAGAATAACCTGCATGATCTGAAGCAATATAAATTTTTTTCAAACTAATTAAATTTGTAATCTAAAACNCATGCAACTAGGTGAACTCTATTTTCTTCACCTCCGTTAAAAGCATTATGATACTTTGTATTGTTTGTAATCCAGACAGAACCATCAGCAGGCATGTGTTGAGCAACTTTATCAACAACCATAATTGCACCAGGATTAGTATATATTGGTATATGCAGTCTTGGCTCTGGGTCTCTATGCCAACTTAAAGTTGATCGAGGTTCTTTTAACAATAATCTCATTCTCCCAAGTTTGTATCTTTTGCTTAATACATCGTAAACTTCTTTGAAATAAGTGTGTTCGAAATCTTTTACAAATTCAGTATATTTTTCCTCTTCTATTGCAACATCACGGCTAACTTCTTTCCCAGTTGAATCTGGCTTTGTCCAGTATACTCCTCTAACCTTGCTTCCTTTAATTGAGTCAGGGTCGCCTGGTATTTGATTTAATGATATACCTGCAAAGTGGGGTATTCCTAAACTTGTGTCAAAGCCTTTCATGTTCAATACTTCATCACAAGCAGCTTGTAATTTTTCAATGTCAAAACTTACGTCTTGTAAGTGAAAATCACTATTAGAATTACTTTTTTTTACTTCTTTAAGATAAGATACGTTGCTCATGCGCTAAATAAATACTTTATTATTTTATATATAACATATAACTTTTGTCGCATCATACATATAATTAATAATGATTATCACAGGAAAATATCCAAATTTAAGGATGAGAAGATCAAGAAAAAATAGTTGGTCACGTAGGCTTGTACAGGAAAATAGTCTTTCTTATAACGATCTGATTCTTCCAATTTTTTTAACAGATGGCTCTAACAAAAAAATTCCTATTAAATCTATGCCTAACATTTATAGATATTCAATAGATAAACTTTCAAAGATAATAGACAAATCAATTAAAAAAAAAATTCCTATGGTTGCACTGTTTCCTCAAACAAAAATTAAGTTAAAAAATCCATTAGGTTCAGAAGCATTAAACGAAAATAATTTAGTATGTAAGGCTATTAGATACATTAAAAAAAGATATAAAAATGAAATTGGTATAATGTGTGATGTTGCTCTTGATCCATATACTTCTCACGGTCATGACGGATTGTTAAAAAATAGTAAAATTGTTAATGATGAAACAATAAATGTTTTAGTTAAACAATCACTATTACAAGCATCAATGGGCTGTGATGTAATAGCACCATCAGATATGATGGATGGAAGAATTGGAAAAATAAGAAAAGAGTTAGATAAAAACAAATTTGAAGATGTTCAGATAATTTCTTATGCTGTAAAATATGCATCAAGTTTCTATGGACCATTTAGAGATGCTGTAGGATCAAAAGGTGCTTTAAGAGGAGATAAGAAAACTTATCAAATGGACTTTAAAAATACTAATGAAGCATTAAGAGAAGTTTCAATCGATATTAAAGAAGGTGCAGATATGGTAATGGTAAAACCAGGTTTACCTTATCTAGATATAATTAAAAACGTTAAAGAACATTTTAAAATTCCAGTTTTAGCGTATCAGGTTTCAGGAGAGTACAGTCTTATAGCTAATGGTATTAAACAAGGAATAATAGACGATAACGTCATTTATGAAACTCTTATGGCATTTAAAAGAGCTGGATCAAACGCTATAATTTCATATTTTGCTGATCAAATAAACTTAGATTTTTAATAGACGTATATAGGTTAGATCTTGAACTTGGATAGTTTATGCCAATTGTTTTTAGTATAGTTTTTTCTAAATAATCACCTACAATTTTAAAGCCGATCAATAACTCATTATAGTTATCGATTTCAAAATTTTTATCAATTAGGAAGTTTGGAACATTTTTTTTTGTAGATTTTACAAAATATTTTTTGTTACCATTAGATCCAATTTCTTCACTCACATAATCTTTAAATTCAATATCATAACCAACACATTTGTAAAAACTAAGCTCCCAAAAAATAAATTCTAAAAGCCATTTGTTATGATTTAATATATTTTTTAAATTGTCAGTAAGATAAAAAACATTTTCATTTTGTTGATCCTCAACAGTTAATAATTTAATTAAACTCATTGCATAGGAAATAGATAATAATTTATTTTTATCGTCCATAAATAATGGTGTAACTACTTGGTCAATCTCTAATTTAAAGTAACCAACCTTCGAGTCATTCTTAGAATTAAAGTTCAAATGAAATTTATTACCTATTAATAAGTAGTTTTTTATTTTCTTTGATGTGGATCCGTAAATTACACCAGTAACTTTTCCATGATTTTTGGTATAAAATTCTGCTATAGAATTATTTTCACTATACTTATTTTTTGAGAGTAAAAAACCTGTATCCTGCCAATTCATTTTTTATTAAGTGATTTTAGTAATTCATTTGCAGCAGATTGCTCTGCTTTTTGTTTAGAAGATCCAGTAGAAAAAATATAATTTGTGTTACTAATTTTTACTCCAACTTTAAAAGTTGGTTTATGTCTAGGGCCTGTATTCGATATTAGTTTGTAACTAGGAAGAGTTTTGAATTTTTTAAGTGAATATTCTTGTAATTTGGTTTTTGCGTCTACAACATTATCAAAAGAAGATTTCAAATGAGTGCTCCAATTGTTTAGTATAAATTTTTTTGCTTGATCCAAATTTGAATCTAAAAAAATTGCACCTATCAATGCCTCACAACAATCTGAAATTATTTTATTTTCAATTTGTTTTCTGCTTTTATCCTTTCCAATATTTATAAAATTATCTATTTTCAATTTTTTACCAATTTCTAGACACATATTTTTATTTACTAAAGATGCAAATTTTTTATCAAGACTACCAACTTTTTCATTTGGATATAATTCAAGTAATTTTTTTGAAATTACTATTCCTAAAACTCTATCACCAAGAAATTCTAGTCTCTCGTAATTATTTTCAGAGTCTGAACTTTTATGTGTGAATGCAGTTATTAAAAAAACCTTATTTTTAAATACATAATTTATTCTATTCTCTAAATTTTTAAATTTGCTTTTCACTATTTAATTTTTTTAAATAATCTGCTGAATCTCATTATTTCGTTCCATTTCCAAATCAAAAAAATACTACCTTTTCTCGGATCAGAAGAAAAAAACAATATTTGTGCTTTACCAACTAAATTATTTTTATGCACATAACCAACTTCAGATAAAAATCGACTATCTTTTGAACAATCTCTATTGTCACCTAAAAAAAAATAATGATCTTTTGGGACTATAAATTTGTCAGAATTTTTAAAGGATATGTCATTTCTATATGATGCAAAATATTTTTTTCCATTTGGTAATTTTTCCTCGTATGTTGAAACACTTATTTCATTGTTTCCGCAAAATAAATAATCATTTTTATTCTTTATGGTTTTAACTATTTGATTATTATTTAAATACAGATCTCCATCGATAAACTGCAAAACATCACCTGGCAATCCTATTAATCTTTTAATATAGTCAGTTCTGTTATCAGCAGGAGTTTTAAAGACAACAACATCTCCTCTTTCTGGATTATCACTTAATACACGCCCATTTAATATTGGTGGGCTAAAAGGAAAAGAATGTTTACTATATCCATATGAAAATTTTGTCACAAATAATCTGTCTCCCACAAGTAAATTAGGTTCCATAGAAGAAGATGGTATATAAAAAGGTTGTATAAGAATTGACCTAATAAAAACTGCAATTATTAATGCAAAAATAAGGGTTTTAGTATTATCTATTATAAATTTTTTCATTAAGTGTTTTCAAGTATTACGTAAGCAATNGAATGCTTATTTTCGTCGGATAATGAAACATATATTTTTGGTTTATCTAATTTAAATTTTTTTTTTATAAAAGTTCTTACCTTTTTAGAAATATTTATTTTAGGTTTTCCTAATTTATTATTTATTACCTCTATATCTGAAAAATTTATATTATTTCTAAAACCAGTGCCTAAAGCTTTAACGAATGCCTCTTTAGCCGCAAATCTTTTTGCATAATAATTCGTTTTATTTTTTATATTTTTTGAAAATCTTATTTCTTTGTTTGTAAAAACTCTTTTGATAAATTTCTTATCGTCGATTAATTTATTAATTCTTTTATTTTCAACAATATCAACACCATTTCCTATGATATTCATGTTATCTAATTATTTTCTTAAAATTTTTAATTACTTTATTCATTCCAAACAAAACTGACTCCCCAATAATAAAATGACCAATATTAAATTCTTTAATAAATTTGACTTTTTTTANTATTTTTGCTGTTTTATAATCCATGCCATGACCAGCATGTACTTCAATATTNAACTTATTTGCTAATTCTGAACATTTTTTAATTTTTTTNAGTTCATTAAAATAATTTATTTTATTTTTAACTTTAAAAGATAATTTACCAGTGTGTAATTCAACACAGTGTGTGCCGATTTTTTTAGAAAACTTTATATCTTCAATATTTGGATCAATAAACAGACTTGTACGAATTTTAGAATTATTCAATTTTTGAATAATTCTCTTAATTTTTTTAAAATTTTTTTTTAGATTTAATCCACCCTCAGTCGTTATTTCTTGTCGTTTTTCAGGAACTATGCAAACAAAGTTAGGTTTTGATTTGATTGCAATTTTCAACATTTCTTCGTTTGCAGCCATTTCTAAATTAGTTGGTATTTTTTTATTTTTTGTAATTTTTTTCAAATCAACATCATTTATGTGTCTTCTATCCTCCCTCAAATGAATTGTAATTGAATCAGCTCCATATTTTAAGGCTGATAGTGCTGCCGAGTATGGATCAGGATGTTTTTCACCTCTTGCATTCCTTAAAGTTGCTACGTGATCAATATTTACACCTAATCTTATACTCATCTCAAAAATCTACTTCCTGGTTTTGTGATAGGAATTTTTTTTAGAAAATTTGGTAAATTTTTTTTGCTGTATGTAGGAACATCTAATTTAATCTGAGATATGATTTTTCCTTTTTTAATTTTTAAAGTTTTCTTATTTGATCTATTTATCAAACATGCATAACCTACAACTTTAGCCTTTTTTTTTTTAATAAGTTTAAAACATTCTAAACTCGATTTTCCTGTTGTTATGACATCTTCAATTATCAAAACTTTTGAATTTTTTTTTATATCAAAACCTCTTCGTAATTTGAATTTCCCCTCNACTCTCTCACAAAAAATTGTTTCCTTTTTAAGTATTCTTCCTATTTCAAATCCTATAACAATGCCACCCATAGCTGGTGCAAGTATAAGGTCAAATTTTTTAAAATTTTTTTTAATTTTTTTACTTAATGAATTACAGAAATTTTTTGATAGATGTGGATAGCTTAGAAGTTTTGCGCATTGNACATATTTTGGTGAATGAAGACCTGAAGATAATACAAAATGACCTTCTAAAAGAGCATTAGTTTTTCTTAAAACCGCTAAAGAGTCTTTTAAAGAAAGCATATTTTTTGTTCTTATGTCTTATAATTTTAAAATTGTAATCTTTCTGTTTTAGTTCACTAATAAGTTTTGTAAAGTTTTTCAAATCATGGATTATTAAATTAAATCTAAAATTAATATTTTTTTTTGTCTTCTCCACCATTTCGACACTTGAAATATTAACATTATTAATACCTATCATAGTTGTCACATCACCTAATTTACCTGGCTCATCTTCTAAGGAAATCCACAGTGTAGTATTATATCTTTTCTGTTTTAAAGGTTTTGTGTTTTCTCTATATTGCCAATATCTNCGTATTGCTGCCCTAGCCTTACCNGTTTTAGTACTAGTTAACCAATGCAATGATGGAGAAACTTTTTTAGATGTTATAATTTTAACGACATCTCCATTTCTAAGTACAGATTGCAAAGCTTGCTCATTACCATTTACTTCACATCCTACCGCTGTATCACCAACTTGAGTATGTACAGCATATGCAAAATCAATTGGTGTTGCATTTTTTGGTAGTTTAATAACAGATCCCTTTGGAGTAAAACAAAATACATTTTCTTGGAACATTTGTAGTTTTGTATATTCATAATAATGTTCTGGATTTTCATTTTTATCAATTATCTCGACAAGATCTGCTAACCAATCATACTCTTTCCATGTAAGTGAATTAAATTTTTCTGATGATTTATATTTCCAATGTGATGCTATACCTCTTTGCGCAAATTCGTGCATTTGACTTGTTCTTAATTGTATTTCAATTGGTCTTTGATTGGGACCAATGATTGCAGTATGAATAGATTTATAGTTGTTAATTTTTGGTGATGATATGTAATCTTTAAATTTACCTGGTATGCAGTTCCATTTACTGTGTAAAGCTCCTAAACATCTGTAACAGTTTTCAACATCATCAAGTATAATTCTAAAACCAATAATGTCAGTTATTTGCTCTAATGAAGTTCTTTTCTTTTGAATTTTTCTCCATATTGAAAAGGGTGTTTTCTCTCTACTAAATATTTTAAATTTTAAATTATTTTCATTTAATAAATTTTCAAATTCAGACAATACATTATTATAATTAACTAAATTGCTATCTTTGATTTGGTTTAATCTATCTTTAATTAATTTTCTTGCCTCTGGATTCAAAACCTCAAAAGATAAATCCTCAAGTTCATCTCTTATTCTATTCATACCCATTCTATCTGCTAACGGTGAATAAATCTCCATAGTTTCTTTTGCTATTCTTTGACGTTTTTCAATTTTATCGATTGCTTTTAACGTTCTCATATTATGTAATCTGTCAGCGAGTTTTACTAATAAAACTCTTATATCTTTAGAAGTAGCTAGAATAAGCTTTCTGAAATTTTCAGCTTTTGAATTTGATATGGCCTGATTTTCAAACTCGGAAATCTTAGTTACACCATCAACAAGATCTGCAACTTCTTTACCAAACTCTTCTTCTATAGTTTTGTAAGTAGCATGAGTATCCTCTATNGTATCATGTAACAAACCAGTTGCTATTGTAGCACTATCAAGTTTTAAATCTGTTAATATATTAGCCACTGCAACTGGATGAATAACGTATGGATCGCCAGAATGTCTTTTTTGGTTTTTATGCGCCTTCAAGGCGAATTCATAAGCCTTTGACAATGCATCAGGATTTAGAAATTTGTTATAAGATTTAACCTTATTAATGAGATCTTCAGAATTAATCATATTTATATTATATCATTTTTTTAGATTAATTTAATAGTTCTTAGTTCGTCTGTGGGCAAAGAAAATATTAAATCTTTAATATTTCTTTTTAAAATTGGATGAGACCAGTTTTTTGATATCTCAAATAGTGGAAATAAAACAAAATTNCTTAAATGCATTGACTTATGCGGGATTGAAAGGTTTTGATTATTTTTTTCTAAATTATAAACTTTCCCNTTAAAATCAATAATATCAATATCACAAACTCTAGGATGATTTTTTATAGCTTTTTTTCTACCAATCTTTATTTCTATTGATTTAATGATGTTAAATAATTTAATAGGANTAAAAGACGTTTTCACCAATATCACTGAGTTTACGTAAAAAGGAAATTTTTTGTTAGGCCAGGACTCAGTTTTATAAAAGCTTGAAGATTTCAAAATTTGAATGTTACTCTCTATGATTAATTGTTGGGTTTTAATTAAATTGCTAATTTTATTTCCAAGATTCGAACCTAGTGCTAAATACACATAATTAGCTCGATTTTCTAAAGTACCTTGCTTTTTCACGGTTCCAATCTCTAGTTTTTTTTGTATTTCGTTTATCATGCTGTTTTTTTCCCTTTGCAACAGCAATTTCTAGCTTTGCTTTTCCCTTTTTAAAATACATTTTTGTGGGAACCAATGTAAATCCTTCTTCATTAATTCTACCAATCAATTTATTAATTTCCTTTTTATTTAATAATAATTTTCTTTCAGAATATGGGTTATGATTTGAATAACTAGCTTGTTTATAAANAGGAATATGAGAATTAATTAAATAAATTTCACCATCTTTTTCAACAGCATATGAATCTGCAATATTAACTTTACCGTCTCTAATAGATTTTATTTCAGATCCTCTTAATACAATTCCAGCCTCAAAGAGTTCTTTAAAGAAATAATTAAAAGAAGCTTTTCTATTTAATGTTATGATTTTTAAACCACTTAAGGTTTTTTTATTCATTAATTAATTTTGCGATTTTAAGTGCCTTCTTTACTTCTTGTTTGGTAGTATCCATAATTTTAACTAGTGGTAATCTTACAGCATCATCACATAAGTTTAATAGTTTAGCAGCATATTTTACAGGTGATGGATTGCTTTCAATAAAAAGTGACTTGTGAAGAGGTTGTAATGAGGCATCAATTTTCTCTGCTTGACTAATTTTATCTTGATCTCCAGAAGTAGATAATGATTGCATCTCAGAACAAAGTTTAGGGGCAACATTGGCCGTGACAGAAATACATCCAACTCCTCCTCTTTTGTTGTATTCAAAAGCTAAACCATCCTCTCCTGTTAGCTGTATAAATTCCGATCCCATTTTATTTTTGTGTTGGTCGACTCTTTCAAGAATTCCAGTTGCATCTTTTACGCCAGCAATATTTTTAAGTTCAAACATTCTCGCCATAGTATCAACTGAAACATCAATTACAGATCTTCCTGGAATATTATAAACAATTATAGGTATTCCACAGTTATCGTTAATGGCTTTGTAGTGTTGATATAAACCCTCTTGAGTAGGCTTGTTATAATATGGCGTAACTACTAATGCACCATCAGCACCAGCTTTTTCCGCGTGCTTTGTAAGATTTATTGCTTCTTCAGTTGAATTAGATCCAGTTCCTGCAATAACTGGTATTTTTCCTTTTGCTTCATTTATACAAAGTTCGATAACTTTTTCATGTTCTTTATGACTTAAGGTTGGAGATTCACCTGTTGTACCAGCAGGAACTAGTCCATGTGTGCCATTTTCCAGATGAAAGTTAATTAACTTTATATAACTTTCTTCATCTAATTTGTTATCCTTGAACGGTGTAACTAAAGCAACATTTGAACCTTTAAACATAATTATTTATATCATAAGTTGTCGTTTATTTTAAAAATGAAGAAAAAATCATTTAAAATCTGTACTACAATTATCTTCTTTTTGTTCAGTATTCAATCGGCATTTTGTGAGAATTTAATAACTCCAAAGCCAAAACCTAATTTAGCGAAGGAAAAAAAAGACAAATATATTTCGGGAATTATAATACCAAAATTTAAACCAGGAACATATGTATCAGAGGATCAATTAGAGCTTTTAAAAGAACTAGAAAAAGAAAAAGAAATTGTTGTCAAAAGAGTTGATGGAATAATAATTCCAAAAAATAAACCTCTTATTGTTCACAAGAAAAGGTTAAGTACTACAAAAAAATCAAAATATTATAGTGATAGAGATCTTAATTACGCAAGACAAGCAGTTGCTTTTATGGAGAAAAGTAACTGGAAAGATGCATTAAAAGTAGCGAAAAAAGCTAGAGCTAAGTCTATATATAATTTTATACAATGGCGACATTTGCTAACGCCAGGTAATAGAGCAACATTTTATGATTATAAAAGCTTTATTGAAAGTGTTCAAACATATCCACGTTTAAGTCGTGTTAAGTATTTAGCNGAACATAAATTATCTACAAAAAATCAATCACCTAAAGAAATAATTAAATGGTTTGAAAAACATCCATACACAAGTGGCTTTGGTGAGATGGTTTTAGGAGAAAGTCTAATTAAATCAGGTAATAAGCAAAAAGGAATTCAATTAATAAAAAAAGGATTTATAAGAGCTGATTTAACAAAAAGTGATCTGATTAATTTTAGAAAAAAATTTAAAAAATATTTGACATCCGAAGATTATGTAAAAAGGGCTGATCATCTTGCTTGGGAAAACAAACATTGGGACCTAAAAAGAATGTTAAGATATTTGCCAAAAGATTATCAACTTTTATACACAGCAAGACAAATACTTATGAGTAATTCATATGGTGTTGATACTGCTATATCTAAAGTACCAGCAAAATTAAAAAATGATGCAGGTTTAAATTATAACAGATTAAAATGGAGAGTAAAAAGAGGAAGACTCGATAGCTCATTAGATATTTTATTTAATATAAAAAATACTAAAGAATATATGGTTAGACCTGATAAATGGTGGGGTGAAAGATCTAAAATCGCAAGAAAATTAATCTATAAAAAAAGATATGAAGAGGCGTATAAAGTAACTAGCAAGAATGCATTGTCTAAAGGACCAGAACTTGCTGAAGCTGAATGGTTAAGTGGATGGATAGCTTTAAGTTTTTTAAACGATCCAATTTTAGCAAAAGATCATTTTATTAAATTTTATGAAAATGTCAGCTACCCAATCAGTCTATCCAGAGGTGCTTATTGGTTAGGAAGAACTTATGAAAAATTAAAAGACAAAGAAAATTCAAAGAAATGGTATGTAATTGGATCTAAATATCTAACAACATATTATGGTCAATTATCTCACATGAAAGCAAAGCCTAGAGAGAAATTTGAATTATCAGAATTAATGCAAATTGATAAAAATTATGCTGAAAGTTTTTATAGAAATAAAATTGTTGCTACTGTCCATTTATTAGATGAACTTAATAAAGATAAGTACACTAAGCATATTTTAAGGTATTTAGCTAATGATAATATAGATAAAGGTAGCGAAGTGCTTGCTGCAAAGTTAGCAACAGATATTGGTAGATTTGATTTTGCAATCCAAGTTGCAAAGATTGCATCGTATCAAAAAAGATTTCACAATAAATATAATTATCCTATTATAAGCACTCCAACTAAAGTTGGTGGAAGAAAAATACCAGAATCAGCTTTAATACTTTCCATCATTAGACAAGAAAGTGAGTTTGATACAAGCGCTAATAGTAGAGTTGGAGCTCAAGGTTTAATGCAGTTAATGCCATACACTGCGAAAACAGTTGCTAAGCAGGCAAAACTTTCATATTCAAAATCAAAATTAACTAAAAGCCCTGAGTACAATATAAATCTTGGTTCATTTTATATAGCTGGATTAATTCTTGAATACGATGGATCCTACCCTTTCTCCATGGCTGCTTACAATGCAGGACCCAAGAGAGTAAAATATTGGAAAAGATTAAATAAGAACCCACAAAAAAAACAAACTGATTATATAGATTGGATTGAATTAATACCTTTTAAAGAGACCAGAAATTATGTCCAAAGAGTATTAGAGAATTATAATGTCTACAGATATGTATTGTCGCAAAAACCAATATATTTAAAAGATTTTTTCAAAAACAACCCATTATATTGATGGCGGAAGGAGAGGGATTCGAACCCTCGGTACACCTTTTCAAGCGTACGGCGGTTTAGCAAACCGCTGGTTTCAACCAGCTCACCCATCCTTCCGTG